>Ga0102944_1000017_pt1 | contig 142503 bp, 140 predicted proteins | sample SalPonD_shore_MG_FD_78172 | JGI IMG/M metagenome (GOLD analysis project Ga0102944, IMG submission 78172) | Salt pond soil microbial communities from South San Francisco under conditions of wetland restoration - Salt Pond MetaG... | ecosystem: Environmental > Aquatic > Marine > Intertidal zone... | reverse complement strand
GGCCTGGCGCTGTCGGCCGGTTTGATTCCCGCGGCCTGGGCCGTCGGTGACGGCGACTATGCTCGTCTCCTGGGGACCAATCTATACGGACTGGCCCTGTGCTGCGCCCTGTTTTGGCTGCCCAGGCTGCCGCGTCCGGGAAGGAGGCGGCGGGCGGCATGAGCGGATGGGAGCCCGGGCGCAGCTGTCCGTTTGATTACCGCTATGGGGCCGAAGCCCTGAACCGCCCGCCGGAGGCGGAGGCGGAGACGCTGCTGGTGGTGGGTGGGCTGTACGGCAACCCGGAGGCGCTCGACGCCGTGCTGGCGCTCTACCGGGCGGAGGTCCGCAGGGCGTCGGGTCCGGTCCGGCTGGTATTCAACGGTGACTGTCACTGGTTCGACGTCGACGCTGCCGCGTTTGCCCGGATCAATACGGCGGTGGCGCGCCATGAGGCGATCCAGGGCAACGTGGAGGCCGAGCTGGCCGAGGCCTCGGGGGCGGGATGCGGCTGCGGCTACCCGCCCTACGTGAGCCAGGCGTCCGTGGGTTGTTCCAACCGGATCATGGCGAGGCTGCGGCGCGTGGCCGAGGCTGTGCCAGGTGCGGCGGAGCGTTTCGGCGCGTGGCCCCGCCACCGCATCTATGCGGTCGGCGGCCGGCGCGTGGCCGTGATCCACGGCGATCCCGACAACCTGGCGGGCTGGCGCCTGGCGGCGGAATCGCTGGCGCCCGCTGACGTTGCGCTGAGGTATGCGCTGGGGTGCACCGACGATCCGCTTACGACGCCGCAGCAGGTGCGGCACGATCTCCTGCGCGCCGGCGTCTCGATCTTCGCGTCCACCCATACCTGTCTGCCGGTGCTGCAGGGCTACCGCTGGCCCGGCGGCGAGGGCGCGGTAGTCAACAACGGCTCCGCTGGCATGCCCAACTTTTGGGGCGACCCGCGCGGCCTGATCACGCGAATCGGTGTCCGTCCCTCGGGGAACGCGGAATATGCTCTGGAAGTGGCCGGCTTGCACTGTGAGGCGCTGCCCGTGGCCTTCGACCGGCGGCGCTGGCTGCGCCGGTTCGAGGGCTGGTGGCCCGAAGGCAGTCCCGCCCGCGCGGCCTACCATGAGCGCATCCGCGGAGGCCCTCAGTACCAGGCAGCGCAGGCGATCCGCGGCTTTGCGGTGGCCTGAGCACTCCGTCAATATGCCGGGCTCGAACGGGCGGCGATACTTGATGAAACGAGTCGCGCGAGAAGCGGCGTCGACCTGTTCGCGTAGCCGGTATCAGTGGCGCGGTACCGGCTGACCCTGCCATAATCCGCTCTGCTTCCGGCGCCGGGGGATCGGACAGCGTTCGGCCCGTCCGCGACCGGGCACGCTCCGTTTGTGCCAATGCGAGTATCTATGACCCCCTGGGAATGCTACCAGCGGGACCTGGAGTCCCCGGAGTTCGTGCGCGACGGGGCGCAGGAAGAGGCGGTCCAGGCCCTGCACGGTCTCTACGAGCAGTTGCTGGAGGATGACGGGGCGGCACGCCGGCGCGGGCTGCTGGAGCGCTTCCGGCGCACGTCCAGGACGCCGGTGACCGGGCTTTACCTCTGGGGCGGGGTCGGGCGCGGCAAGACCTACCTCGTGGACACCTTCTTCGAGTGCCTGCCTTTCCGCGAGAAGCGGCGGATGCATTTCCACCGCTTCATGCACGAGGCTCACGACGCCCTTAAACGGCACCGGGACCGGCAGGATCCGCTGGCGTTGATCGCCCGAGAGCTGGCCGCGGGAACACGGGTGTTGTGCTTCGACGAGTTCTTCGTGTCCGATATCGCGGACGCCATGATCCTCGGCGGGCTGCTGCAGGGGCTGTTCGCGGAAGGCGTGTCCCTGGTCGCCACCTCCAATGCGGCGCCGGACGATCTGTACCGGGACGGTCTACAGCGGGAGCGTTTCCTGCCGGCGATCGATGCCCTGAAGCGCCATACCCGGGTGATGAACGTGGACGGCGGCGTGGATTACCGTCTGCGCTACCTGGAGCACGCGGAGATATACCACTCGCCGCTCGACCGGGAAGCCGACGCGATGCTGGAGAACGAGTTCGACCACATCGCCCGCGAGGCGGGTACCGCCGATACCGCGCTGCGTATCGAAGGACGCGACATACCGGCCCGCAAGGTCGCCGACGGAGTGGTGTGGTTCGAGTTCCACGCCCTCTGCGACGGTCCCCGCAGCCAGAGCGACTATATGGAGATCGCCCGCGAGTTTCACACCGTGGTGCTCGGTAACGTGCCTGTTCTGACCTGGCAGCACGAGAACCAGGCGCGCCGCTTCGTTGCCCTCGTGGACGAGTTCTACGACCGCGGCGTGAACCTGATCGTCTCCGCCGCGGCGCCGCCCGAGGCGCTGTACAAGGGCAGGCGCCTGGGCTTCGAGTTCAGGCGAACCATCAGCCGCCTGCGCGAGATGCAGTCCAAGGAGTATCTCGCCTCGCCGCATCAGCCCTAAGGAAACACTGAATAATGCCCGCGTGCCTCTGCGCTCTGGAGCGCCCTTCGGGGCCGCCCTGGGCGCGCGCAGGGCGGCGTTGCGCTGCTTGACTGTACCGACAGCACAGCGCTGTGCGGCCAGAGGCTCGCGCGAACGGTTCCGTGTTTCCCTGGCGGACTCGCCCATGCGCCCGGGGGCATCCCCGCGGTGGGGTGAAACCGGCCGGGAGCCGGTCCCCGACGGCGGGCGGCCGGCTTTCGCCTTCCCCAGTCCGGCCGCGCGTACCCCGTTCCGTCATGTGCACTACAATTATTGACCAACGGCACGGACCGGGAGCGGATTCGGGCGATCCGGCCCCGACGCTCGATTGACCGACAACGCGTTACGGGATCCAGCCGTGTGCAGGTGGGGAGGAGCAGCCGAAGCATGTCGGGCTTGGTCAAACGTATCCTGCAGGCGCATGGAGGCGAGTCCGCCTGGCGTTCTGTCGACCGCATATTCGCCAACTGCTCTCTGGGCGGCGTGGATTTCGTGGCCCGCCTGCAGCCGGCTCCGCTGCGTGATGTGGACGTGGCGGTGTCGCCGAAAACGCCGGAGGTGGTGATCGCGCCCTTCGGCGGCCTGCATGACACCGGCCACTTCACCGGACAGCGCGTCTGGATCGAGGACGAGTCGGGCAACCTGGTCGGGGAGCGCACCGCGCCCGGCGCGGTGTCGCGAAACCCCCGGCACTGGCTGTGGTGGGACCGGCTGGACGTGCTCTATCAGGCGGGTGCGGTCATCTGGTTCGCGCTCACCATGCCGGGCCTGCTGCTCCAGCGCAGCGTCCAGTGCGAGGAGCTTACGCCCGTGCGGCAGGCAGAACGGCAGATGGAACGGCTGCGGGTTATTTTACCAACCAGTCAGGCAGTACATGGCAGCGAACACCTCGTATACGCCGACTCCATGGGGATCATCCGTCAGGTCGATTCCAGGTCGCTGGTCTACGGCGGGTTCCTGCCGGTCACCCAGATCTGGGAAGACCACCTGAGCTTCGACGGGCTGCTGGTGGCCACCAAGCGCAGCTACTATCCCGCCCTGCTCAGCGGTGCCCCGTGGCAGGTGGCTCGGCTGGTGTGGCTGAACATCGACGATGTGGGGTTGAGCCGGAGCAGCAGCGGCCGTTGACGGGCGAGCGCCTGCGGCAGCTTGTGGATAAGTTTGTGGACAGTCCTCTGGCGCGGCCCGCAAATCGTTGATGGGTCGTAGGTTCGCCGGTTGTCGGCGAAACCATTGTCGCGCCTGGCAAGTTGCTTGCCAATCAGTCAGTTAGTGTCTGTGCCCTGGCCTCTGCGAGCAAATCGCTAACGCATTGATTTCTCACGCCGGAGTGTTTGTGTATAACCACGCGGACAGGCTCACTGGTCCATCAGCGCGCGGATGTGGGCGGCGACGCTGGAAGCCAGCGCGCTCAGGTTGTAGCCCCCTTCCAGCGTGGAAATGATGCGTCCACGGCAGAGATAGTCCGCGGCGGAAACGAGCTCCTCCGTCGCCCACTCAAAGTCTCCTTCGGTGAGCTCCAACTGCGCCAGGGGGTCATTGCGGTGCGCGTCGAACCCGGCGGAGATCATGATCAGATCCGGCTCGAAGCGCATGAGCTCTCTGGTGATCTCGTTGCTGAAATGCTCCCGGAAGTCGTCGGAGCCGCTCCCGGGCAGCAGCGGCACGTTGAGGAGCGCGCCACTGACGTTCTCGGGGCGGCTCCCCGAGCCAGGGAACAGCGGGTACTGATGCGTGGACGCATAGAGATAGCCCTGCTTGCCGCCCAGGATGGCCTGAGTCCCGTTGCCGTGGTGGACGTCGAAGTCGACCACGGCAACTCGCGGGACCTCGTGCACGGCCCTGGCGTGGGCGGCACCGACAGCCACGTTGTTGAACAGGCAAAACCCCATGGCGTGGTTCCACTCCGCGTGGTGCCCCGGCGGGCGAACCGCGCAGAACACGCGCCGGGCTTGATTCGTCATCACCGCATCCACCGCCTGGCGCAGGGCGCCCGCCGCCCTGAGCGCGGCCTCTCCCGAGCGCGGGGAGACCACCGTGTCCGCGTCGAGGGAACGGTAGCCGGTTTCCGGAATCGATCCGAGCACGCGCTCGATATAGGCCCGGTCGTGCACCCGGGCGATCTCGTCGATACTGGCGGGCTCCGCCTCGTGGCGCTCGAGCGTCTGGAACGCCTCGTCTTCCAGGGCGCCCAGAACCGACCGGAGGCGGTCTGCGCATTCCGGATGATCCGGCCCCGTGTCGTGCTCCAGGAAGACAGGATGGGTGATCAGCCAAGTACTCATTGTTCTACGATCTCGTGGCACGGCCTCTAAGGTCATTGTTGTTCATTCGCGGGCCCGTGCATAGTGTCCCACTGTGCGGCGCGGTGCCGGTCGGGTCTTGAAAGCGATCGTTGCCACCATGATTTCGATGACTGCGGAACGGCGCAATCGGCGAGGTGATCGTGGCAGACCAGGCACGCTTTTCGGTGGGGCAGCTCATCCAGCATCGACGTTTCGGCTATCGCGGCGTGATCGTCGATGTGGACGCGGTGTTCCGGGGTACCGAGGAATGGTATCAGACCATGGCTCGCAGCCGTCCGCCCAAGGACCAGCCCTGGTATCACGTGCTGGTCGACGGCGCGGACTATCATACCTACGTGGCGGAGCGGCATCTGGAGGCCGACAATTCCGGCCGGCCCGTAAACCACCCCCAAGTCGACGAGTATCTGCGACGGGGCGCGGACGGCCGTTATCACCTCCGGACACGGGCCAACTGAGCCGGGGCTGCAGGATCGGTGTGTTGGGCGAAGCCGACGGTAGGAGCCCGGCTTGGCCGGGCGAATCGCCCCGGCATCGGAATCGCCCGGCTAAGCCGGGCTCCTACTTGCCGGTGAAAAACTGCTGCTGAAAGTGAAGCTCGCGCAGCTGGGTCTCGCCCCGGGGCAGGACCTGAATCCGGAAATTGAGCTTCTCCCGGTCGTCGACGCCGAACGTCCCGATGTAGTAGACGGCGCCGCCCTCCTGGATCTCCCGCATGGCGATGCGACGCAGCTGGTCGTTGAGGTTGACCGCTTCGGCCTCGACCCGCGCCCGCACCGGCTTGCCCTTCTTGAGCACGGACACGGTGAGCAGCGCGCGTTGGCGGCTGCGGACAATGTCGTAGCGGCGGGCGATCTCCGGCTGCAGTGTCGCCGTCGGGACCGCATTGTAGTGGATCTGGTAGTCGCCATACTGCTTGTAGCGCGCAGCCTGGGCGGGCAGTGCGGCGAACAGCACCGCGAAGGCGGCCGTCGCAAGGAGTCCCCATCGCTTCAGCATCGTGCTCGCTCCCAACGCCGTTACGCGTGACTTGTCAGGCGCTTCCCTGGATGTTGCACGCGACCCCGCGCCCCGCACAACCGGCCCGGCGTCGGCCTGCCTCACAGAATCGATCCGGCGCCGCGCTGAAAGCGGTACAGAGCGACCTCGCCGAGGATGTTCGGCAGCACGCCGCTGCGGCGGCGCGGGCGCAGCGTGTGGTCCAGCACCTGCCGTTCCAGGATCTCGATGTTCCGCTTCTCGCAGAGCTCTTCGAAGTCACGGATGGTGCACAGGTGAATGTTGGGGGTGTTGTACCAGGTATGATGCAGCGCGCCGCTCATGGGCATGCGGCCGCGCAGCGCCAGGTACAGCCGCAGCCGCCAGTGGCCGAAATTGGGGAAGGTGACGATGCCTTCCCGGCCGACGCGCAGCATCTCGCCCAGCAGCCAGTCCGGGTAGCGCACCGCCTGCAAGGTCTGGGTCATCACGACGTAGTCGAAGGAGTTGTCATCGAAGTCCGACAGCCCCTGATCCAGGTCCGTCTGCAGGACGTTGACCTGGTTGCGCACGCACTCGCTGACGTTGAACGGGTCGATTTCCAGGCCGTAGCCGGTGACCCGGCGGGTCTCGAAGAGGTGGCGCAGCAGGCTGCCGTCGCCGCAGCCCAGGTCCAGGACCCGCGTGTTGGGCAGGATCCAGTCGGCCACCACCTGCAGATCGGGGCGCAGCTCGCTCATGCTCCCACCCTCAGTGCAACCCGATCCATGTACGTGGCGAACACGGACTGGTAATGGGCAATGGGCTTGAGGAAGGCGTCGTGGCCCTCGTCGGCCTCCACCTCCGCGAAACTCACGTTCTTGTTGCCGTCGAGCAGGGCGCGCACGATCTCCCGGGAGCGTGACGGGGGAAAGCGCCAGTCGCTGGTGAACGCCACCACCAGGTAGGAGGCCGTGACGCGGTCGAGGGCGGCAGAGAGGTCGTCCCGGAACTGGGCGGCCGGATCGAAATAGTCCAGCGCCTTGGTCATCAGCAGGTAGGTGTTGGCGTCGAAGTTCTCCACGAAGCGCCTGCCCTGGTAGCGCAGGTAGCCCTCCACCTCGAACTCGACGTCGTAGTTGAAGTTGAAGTCGTCCTTGCCCTTGCGCAGGTCGCGGCCGAACTTCGCGCGCATCGCCTCGTCCGAAAGGTAGGTGATGTGGCCGAGCATGCGGGCCAGCATCAAACCCCGGCGCGGAATGACGCCCTCCGACTGGTATCGGCCGTCGTGGAACTCCGGATCGGAACGGATGGCCTGCCGGGCCACCTCGTTGAAGGCGATGTTCTGGGCCGAGAGCCGGGGCGCGGCGGCGATGACCACCGCATGCCGCACGCGGTCGGGGAAATCGATGCTCCATTGCATGGCCTGCATGCCGCCAAGGCTGCCGCCCACCACCGCCGCCCAGCTGTCGATGCCGAGCCGGTCGGCCAGCCGGGCCTGGCTGCGGACCCAGTCGCCGACCGTGACCATGGGGAAATCCGGTCCGTAGGGCTGCCCGGTCTCCGGGTTGACGCTCGAAGGGCCAGTGGTGCCGTGACAGCCGCCCAGGTTGTTGCAGCAGACAACGAAGAAACGGTCGGTGTCGATGGGCTTGCCGGGCCCGATGCAGGCGTCCCACCAGCCGGGTTTGCGGTCGTCCAGGCTGTTATAGCCCGCGGCGTGGTGGGAGCCGGACAGGGCGTGGCAGACCAGTACGGCGTTGGAGCGCTCCGCGTTCAGCGTGCCGTAGGTTTCGTAAACCATCTCGTAGCGCGCCAGCGATCGGCCGCAGTCCAGCGGCAGCGCGTCTTCGAAATACGCACGCTGGGGTTCGACCAGACCAACGGAGTCAGCCGGGAGCGGTTTCGCCATCAACTAAGGCCGCTACGGTGGAAAAGGAGGCACAAGTCTAACAAAGGCTTTCCGCGAAGCAACTCGCCGTGGGGAACCGCTGCCACGCTCCCTTCGGGCCGCGCGCACGGGCGTGCTGGCGCGCCCTTCGGGGCTTACAGGCGCGCCCGCAGCCTGTGTTGCGCTGCTTGACTGTACCGGCAGTACAGCCTGCGCAACGCGTCTTGTCTGCGAACGCGCCTGTAAGCCAGAGCCACGCGCGAATACTTCAGTGTTTCCTTAAGGGATACTAGTCCGGCGGCAACGGCAGTGCGGCGGCCTTCTCCGGATCGGCGCCGCGGATGCGGATGCGTTTGTCGCGGGCGCTTTCGCCCGACTCGATGCTCACCGCCGACCTGGCCACGCCCAGGCGCTTGGCGAGGTAGGCGACCAGGTGCCTGTTGGCCTTGCCGTCCACCGGCGGGGCTGTGATCCGTATCTTGAGCCGGCCGCCGTGCGCGTCCAGTGCGTCCGCGGAAGCCCTGGGCTGCACGCGGACTTCGAGGATCAGGTCCGCGCCGTCCCACCGCGCTCCGCTCATCAGTAGAGGATGGGCGGGACGATGTTGTTGAGCGGCCGCATGAGCAGCATCTTCAAGACCTCCAGGACGATGATCGCGGCCAGCGGCGAGAGGTCGACCCCACCGACCAGGGGGATGAACTGGCGGAAGGGCCGCAGCAGCGGCTCGGTCATGGCGTAAAGCAGCGTCTGGGCCGGATTGTAGTGGCCCGGATTGATCCAGGAGATGACCGCCATGACGATGATGGCCACGATATAGACCGTGAACACCAGGCTGATCAGCTCGATGGGCGTGCGGGCCAGCACGTACAGGGGGTTTACGCTCCCGTGCATCACCAGCAGCATCAGGCTAAGCGCCGCGGCTTGGAGCACCACCATCAGCACCACGGAGGAGACGTCCACGCCGGCGACGCCCGGGATGATCCGGCGCAGCGGCCGCAGCGCGGGTTGCGTGATCTGCACCAGGAACTGGGATATGGGGTTATAGAAGTCCGCCCGCACCAGCTGCAGGATGAAGCGCACCATCACCGCGATGATGTACAGGCCGAACAGCGTATCGATGAGAAACACCAGCGGCTGGCCCAGATAGCTGCCCATTATTGTTCCCCCAACATCTTGCCCAGTTCACCGGCCCGGTCGGCGGCCGCCCTCACGGCGCCGTCGAAGAGCTCGCGGATACCCCCCTCTTCCAAAGTCTGCGTGGCGCGCTCGGTGGTGCCGCCGGGGGAGGTCACCCGGTGCCGCAGGCTCCGTGGGTCCTCGTTGCTCTCCAGCGCCATCTTGGCGGCTCCCAGAGCCGTCTCCAGCACGAGCAGCCGGGCCGTCTCGCGGGGCAGGCCGAGCTTGCTGCCGGATTCCTCCAGCATCTCCATGAGCAGAAAGAAATAGGCCGGTCCGCTGCCGGATACGGCGGTAACCGCGTCCATCTGGGACTCGTCGTCCAGCCATTGGGTCAAACCGACCGCCCGCAGCAGCGATTCTGCCAGAGCCCGCTGAGCCGCGGTGGTGTGACGGTTGGCGAACAGCCCCGTGGCGCCGGTCTGAACCAGCGCCGGCGTGTTGGGCATGGTGCGGACCACGGCCACGCCCCCGCCCAGCCAGCGGCTGAGGTCCGGTTCCCGCACCCCGGCGGCGATGGAGATTACCAGGCTGCCGCGGCTGCGGACGATCTCGCCCAGGGGCTCGCAGACGCTCTTGATGACCTGGGGTTTGACGGCCAGTACCACCGCGTCGGCCTGCTCCGCGGCCGCACGGTTGTCGTCGGTGGCGTTGACCGGGAATTGGGCGGTCAGCCGGCCGCGCTGATCGGGGTCGGGTTCGGCGACCCAGATGCGCCGGGCTTCATAACCGTCGGCGATCAGCCCCCCGATCAGGCTGCGCGCCATGTTGCCCCCGCCGATGAAGGCTATGGTTGGGTGTTCGCTCATTGATTGTTCTCCTTCGTCCGATCCGCACCGTCATGGCGACCTGCGCCGCTCGCCCCTCGTGTCAGGCATCACGAGGACCGAACACGGCAGTGCCCACGCGCACCAGTGTGGCGCCCTCCGCGATGGCCGCTTCAAGGTCGTTGGACATGCCCATCGACAGGGTGTCCAGCTCCGCCAGCCCGTCCTCCCGAAGCCGCTCGAAGAGCTGGCGCAGCCGCCGGAAACCGGCCCGCTGCCGCTCGAAGTCGCCGCTCGGAGCCGGAATCGCCATCAGTCCCCGCAGGGCGAGGTTGGCCAGTGCGGCCACCGACCGCGCCAGCCCCGGCAGCTCGCCGGGCTCGACGCCCGACTTGCTCGGCTCCGCGTCGATGTTCACCTGCAGGCATACGTTCAGCGGTCCGCGCTCCGGCGGACGCTGCTCGCTCAGGCGGCGGGCGGTCTTCAATCTATCCAGACTGTGAACCCAATCAAAGTGAGCGGCGACGGCTTTTGTTTTATTGGACTGCAGGGGACCGATGAAATGCCACTCCGCGGACTCGCCGGCAAGCGCCTGCATCTTTTCCAGCGCTTCCTGCAGGTAGTTCTCCCCGAAGGCGTGCTGACCCGACCGCAGCGCCTCGGCGACGGCGGAGGCGGGCTGGGTCTTGCTGACCGCGAGCAGGCGCACACTGCCCCGAGGGCGTCCGAAGCGGGTCTCGGCGGTGCGGATGCGCTCACGGACGGCGTCGAGCCGCGCGGCGATGTCGCTCATGTTGCTCGGTCCCGGCTATGACGATACTTTAGCGCTGATCGCGGTGGCGCCAGGGTAAGGACAACAAACATGCGAATGAGACCGCTGGGGGTATAGATGGACATCGCTGATCTGCTCGCGTTCGGCGTTAAGAATAACGCCTCCGACCTGCATATCTCGTCGGGCCTGCCGCCGATGATACGTGTCGACGGCGACATCCGTCGAATCAATCTGCCGCCGATGGAGCACAAGGACGTTCATGGTCTGATCTACGACATCATGAACGACAAGCAGCGGCGGGACTACGAGGAGTTCATGGAGACGGACTTCTCGTTCGAGATCAAGGGTCTCGCCCGTTTCCGCGTCAACGTTTTCAACCAGAACCGCGGTGCTGGCGCGGTGTTCCGGACCATCCCCTCCAACGTGCTGACCCTGGAGGACCTGGGGGCGCCCGAGGTCTTCAAGACCATCTCCGACAACCCCCGCGGCCTGGTGCTGGTTACCGGCCCCACCGGTTCCGGCAAGTCCACCACCCTGGCGGCCATGGTGGACTACAAGAACGACAACTATCACGAGCACATCCTCACCATCGAGGATCCCATCGAGTTCGTCCACGAGTCCAAGAAGTCGCTGGTCAACCAGCGCGAGGTACACCGCGATACCCTGGGCTTCAACGAGGCCCTGCGCTCGGCGCTGCGCGAGGACCCGGACGTGATCCTGGTGGGCGAGCTGCGCGACCTGGAGACCATCCGCCTGGCGCTGACCGCCGCCGAGACGGGCCACCTGGTGTTCGGGACGCTGCACACCAGCTCGGCGGCCAAGACCATCGACCGCATCATCGACGTCTTCCCGGCGGCCGAGAAGTCCATGGTCCGCTCCATGCTCTCGGAATCGCTGCGGGCGGTCATCTCCCAGACCCTGCTGAAGAAGATCGGCGGCGGCCGGGTTGCCGCCCATGAGATCATGATCGGGACGCCCGCGATCCGCAACCTCGTCCGCGAGGACAAGGTGGCGCAGATGTACTCGGCCATCCAGACCGGACAGGGCGTGGGCATGCAGACCCTGGACCAGTGCCTGCAGCGGCTGGTCCAGTCGGGCCAGATCGGCCGTCAGGACGCCCGCGTCAAGGCAATCAACAAGGACATGTTCGGCGGTTGATCGCCGGCCGGCGAGCGAGGTAGGCAGTCATGGATTTCAATTCCCTCCTGGAACTGATGGTCGCCAAGAAGGGCTCGGACCTGTTCATCACCGCCGGCATGCCGCCGTGCATCAAGGTGGCGGGCCGCATCGCCCCGGTGACCAAGACCAAGCTCAGCGCCGACCAGGCTCGACAGGTGGTGTACTCCATCATGGACGAGAAGCAGCGGCGCGAGTTCAGCGAGTACCACGAGTGCAACTTCGCCATCAGCGCCAAGGGGTTGGGGCGTTTCCGCGTCAGCGCCTTCTACCAGCGCAATAACGCCGGCATGGTGCTGCGCCGGATCGAGACCAATATCCCCTCGGTCGAGGACCTGCGCCTGCCGGCGATCCTCAAGGACCTGGCAATGACCAAGCGGGGGCTCATCATCTTCGTCGGCGCCACCGGTACCGGTAAGTCCACCTCCCTGGCCTCGATGATCGGCCACCGCAACGAGAACAGCACCGGCCACATCATCACCATCGAGGATCCGATCGAGTACATGCACCAGCATAAGGGCTGCATCGTGACTCAGCGCGAGGTGGGCATCGATACCGAATCCTTCGAGGTGGCCCTGAAGAACACCCTGCGCCAGGCGCCGGACGTGATACTGATCGGCGAGATTCGCTCCCGGGAAACCATGGACCATGCCATTGCCTTTGCGGAAACGGGGCATCTGTGTCTGGCCACTCTGCACGCCAACAATGCCAACCAGGCCATGGACCGGATCATCAACTTCTTCCCGTCCGACCGGCATAGTCAGCTGTTCACCGACCTGTCGCTCAACATGAAGGCGGTCATTGCGCAACAGCTGATCCCGACGCCGGACGGGAAGGGTCGGGTGCCGGCCGTGGAGGTTCTCATCGGCACGCCGCTGGTTTCGGACAAGATCCACCAGGGTGAGGTCCACGAGCTCAAGGAAATCATGAAGCGCTCCCGCGAGCAGGGCATGCAGACCTTTGACCAGCATCTCTACGAGCTCTACACCCAGGGCATGATCACCTACGAGGACGCGCTGCGTTACGCCGACTCCACCAACGAGGTGCGCCTGATGGCCAAGCTGGGGCAGGAGGGCTCCGTCGAGCGTATGGACCAGGCCACCGAGGGCATACGGTTGATGGACGAGGAGAGCTAGCGTCCCTTAAGGAAACACTGAAGTATTCCCTCGAGCCTCTGCCGCTCATAGCGCGGCCACAGGCCGCTCCTGCAGGGAGCTCGGCAGGTTGCCGGGGCGCACGACCCGATCGTCCCGGGGACGGGGCTCCCACGGCCCTCTGACAGAACCCGAGGATGGCGAAGCCGCCGTGGGAGCGGCGTCCTCGCCGCGATGCTTTAGCTTTTTGCATGTCCTTAAGACCCTGTTTCGCGCGGCTTGACCCTGTAGCTGCTACAGGCCGTAGCCTCCCGATCAATCGAGGCGGGGCAAGGGCGGCGAAAGGAGACGGCGATGGGGATTATCGCGCGCACGGCAGACAAGCTGGGTGTGCTCGGCAGTCTGGTATCGGGTATGGGCTGTGCCCTGTGCTTTCCGGCGCTGGCAAGTCTGGGCAGCACCATCGGGCTCGGTGTTCTGGCGCCTTGGGAACGCCTCTTCGTCACCACGCTGCTGCCACTGTTCGCGGCCATTGCCCTCGCCGCCAATATTGTCAACTGGTTCGGCCATCGTCGATGGTATCGGGGGGCGGTCTCGGTGCTGGGCCCCCTGTTGGTGCTGGCAAGCCTTTTCCCGCTGTGGCGCTTCGCCTGGAGCGCATATACCTTCTACGTCGGCCTTGCGCTCATGCTGGCCGTGGCGGTCTGGGATCTGGCGTCGCCGCCGCGGCGGCGACAGTGCGCGGTAGACACGCGGGTGCACAGCGCGCCGCCGGACGTCGAACCTCAGCGAGGTGCCGAATGAGCTGCGAGTCTCACATTGCCATCATCGGCAGCGGCGGCGGTGCGTTCGCCGCGGCGATCCGCGCGGCAGAGGCCGGAGCCCGCGTGACCATGATCGAGGCCGGAACGCTTGGCGGCACCTGCGTGAACGTCGGCTGCGTGCCCTCGAAGATCCTCGTGCGTGCCGCCGAACTTGCCCATCAAGGCAGCCATCATCCCTTCGACGGTTTGCCTCGGGGGCAATCCCCCGTCGATCGCAGGCGGCTGCTGGCTCAGCTCAGCGGCCGCGTGGACGAGCTGCGAGCGGCAAAGTACCAGCGGATTCTCGATGACAGCGAGCGGATCTCCTTCGTTCGGGGCTGCGCCCGCTTCGAGGACGAAGAGGCACTCGCCGTGTCGCTGGCCGGCGGCGGGACCCAGCGTATTGCCGCCGACCGTTTTCTGATCGCCAGCGGCGCCTCTCCGGCGCTGCCGCCGGTGCCGGGGCTGGCCGACACCCCCTGGTGGAGCTCTACGGAGGCGCTGTTCACCGACGAGATCCCCCGGCATCTGGCGGTCATCGGCTCGTCTTTCGTTGCCCTGGAGATCGCCCAGGCCTACCGGCGGCTCGGCAGCCGCGTGACCATGCTCGCGCGCGGCTCGCTGCTCAGCCGGAGTGATCCGGCATTGGGCGCCGAGCTGCAGGCCGCCTTCGAAGCCGAAGGTGTGCAGGTCATGAACCATACGCAAGCCCGGCAGGTGCACCACGCGGAGGGGGTCTTCGCCATCGATACCGACCGCGGGCGTCTCGAAGCCGACCGGTTGCTGGTGGCCACCGGACGGGCGCCCAACACCCGCGATCTGAACCTGGAGGCCGCCGGCGTGGCGGTGGACGAGCGCGGGGCCATTCGCGTCAATGAGGGGCTGCGGACCAGCAACCCCATCATCTATGCGCCGGGAGTCTGGGCCGATCTGCCGCGGCTGGTCTACGTGGCCGCCGCCGCGGGAACGCGCGCCGCGGTGAACATGACCGGCGGCGAGGCGACCCTGGACCTGTCGGTGGTGCCGGCGGTGGTGTTCACCGATCCCCAGGTGGCGACCGTGGGCATGGACGAGTCCCAGGCGCGTGACGCCGGTATCGAAACCGACAGCCGCCGGCTGGATCTGACCGAAGTGCCGCGCGCCCTGGCCAATTTCGATACCCGGGGCTTCGTCAAGCTGGTCATCGAGGCGAGGAGCGGCCGCCTGATCGGGGCGCAGGTGCTCGCCCACAACGGCGGCGAGATCATTGAGACCGCGGCACTGGCCATCCGGTACGGTGTAACCGCCGAGCAGCTGGCCGGGGAGCTGTTCGCGTATCTCACCATGGCCGAGGCGCTGAAGCTCTGCGCGCAGACGTTCAGCCGGGACGTCTCGCAGCTCTCCTGCTGCGCGGGCTGAGCGCGGCATGGGTCATCGGACGGATTGCGAGGAGCGCATGCACATGACCGCCAACCCCGATCGCCGCCTGGTACGCTTTGGCTGCGTCCTGGCGCTGCTGGTCCTGCTCGGCGGCTGGCGTGTGCAGGCCGCCGGGCCGCCGCCAAGAGCCCCGGATGCGCAGTTCACGGTCGTCGACGGGAGCGCCCACTCCACCGCGGAGCTCAAGGGCTCGCCAACCCTGCTGTGGTTGCTGTCGACCTGGTGCGGGAGCTGCGCCGCCGGCCTGGACACGCTCTCGCGGCACGCCGACGAGATCGCGAAGACGGATCTGCGGGTGGTGATCCTTCGCAACTATCAAAACGGCGGCTATCCTGGCGCGGGGATCGCGCAATTCGTTGCTCGCGTGATCCCGCGATTCCAGGTACCGGACAGCTGGGTCCTGGGTCAGGCGTCTCTCGAGTTGGACCGTGCGTACAACGGCAAGCACTATCCGGACATCTATTTCCTGATCGACCGGCAGGGTCGCATCCGGGAGGTGGGCGGCGCGCCATCGGCCACCATGGACCGGATCCTGCATTTTGCCCGTTCAAGCGGCTGAGATGCGCACGCTGATCGACGCTCTGTGGGTGGTTAGGGCCGAGCCGGCCGCTCGATGGACGGCGCTGACGGCATTCGCGGTCCTGCTGCCGGTCTATGGCGCCACCCTGCCCGCGTCGCTGACCGGCGGCTATATCGGCTGGGTGAGCCTGCGCCTGCTGACGCCCGCGACGGCGGCGATTGCCCTCGTTCTCTCTATTATGCTCTCGCTCACGCTGGCACTGATGGTCGTGCTGCTACGCCATGGACAGCGGGCCAGCAAGGCTGCCGCCGCGGGTGGCGCGCTGGTGGCTTTCGTCACACCGCTGCTGTGCTGCACCCCCGTGCTGCCGCTGGCGCTGGGAACGCTCGCGGTCGCGTTTCCGGCGCTCGCCGGAATGGCCGCCGGCACCGTACAGGGGTTCATCGCCACCCATGAGACCGCCATTCTGATCGCCGCGGTGGCGCTCAGCGGGGCCGCTCTGTATCAGAATGCGGTGCGGGTCGCTCGCGGGGCGGCCTGCCGGGTTTCCCGTTCCCGGCAACCGGAGCGCTGAGGCACCCGGCTGCGATGGCGGCAGCTTCGACGCGGTTGACGGTGACAATTCAATAGTTCAATGTTTATCGAATGATTGCCAAGAACGCGATTATCGAAGCGCTCGATGCCCTGGCCCACGAGGTCAGGCTCGACGCCTTTCTGAAGCTGGTGGAAGCCGGACCGACGGGGCTCTCGGCAGGGACGCTTGCCTCGACGCTCGGTGTCGCGCCCAATGCGCTTTCCTTTCACCTCAATCGCCTGAAGCAGGCAGACCTGGTGGTGTCCCGGCGGGACGGACAGCGAATGGTCTACGCCGCGCGGTACGACCGCGTCGAAGGTCTGCGGGATTTTCTCACCGAGCGCTGCTGCGCCGCCAGCGCCGAGGCCTGCTCGCCCGGCTGCGGCGCCCGACGGGCCGAGGTGAACTCGTGAGCGGTGGCCGCGCACTCTCCTACGGGCCGTGCAGGCAGAGTGGGTGAACCCCACCGCTTCGCGGGAATACTTCAGTGTCTCCTTAATAGGGAGTCGTCGCCGAGGTGCACCCGGCCGTCGTCAGTCTGCTCGCCTATCTCGGCGCCGCCTTTGCCGAGATCGCGGGGTGCTTCGCGTTCTGGGCCTGGCTGCGGCTGGGCAGGAGCCCCTGGTGGCTGCTGCCGGGCATGGCCAGCTTGGCGGTGTTCGCGTACCTGTTGACCCGTGTGGACGTGGGTTTCGCCGGGCGCGCCTATGCCGCCTATGGCGGCATCTACATCTGCGCGTCGCTGGTCTGGCTGTGGCTGGTGGAGGGCCGCCTGCCCACCCGCTGGGACATCCTGGGTGCCGGCGCCTGCCTGGCCGGCGCGGCCATCATACTGATCGGCGCCGGCCGGGCTCCCATTTCCTGATCAGCTGATCCCGCCTTCCCTTCTGCACACGATGGTTGGCTGTTTTAATAAAATCAAATATTCGTGTAATCTTGAAATATAAATGCCGGTCAAAGACTGCTGGGGCAGGGCCCAGTGGCGTTGCTACCTGATTTCGACCGCAGCAAAGGGGGACGGACCGATGAACGCGACAACTCAATCAGACGTCTGGATCACCGCTACCCGGTTCTGGAAAGCCGTGGCCGCCGGCGTCATGACCGGCGTGGCCACGGCGATCATCATGGCGGTGGGGCTCAAGACCGGCGTGTCGCCGTTCCCCGAGCCGCTCGGGCTCGCCTTCGCGGAATGGGTCGTGGGTCAGGCATTGCCCCTGCCGGTGGGCATTCTTTTCCACCTGGCTTACGTGACGGGCTGGTCGGTTCTGTTCATCCTGCTGGCGCCGCGCTGGCTGCGGTTCTGGCCCATTCTGGCCTTCGGCATCGCGCTCTGGCTGCTGGCGATCCTGGTCTTCACGCCGCTGGTCGGGTGGGGTGTCGCCGCCACGGGCGTGGCCGGCGGCAAGGGCATCGTCGCCACGCTGATACCGCATCTGCTGTTTAGTCTGTTCCTGTGGCTGAGCTGCCGCTGGCTGTTCCGCTCCGTTCTGTCGGCAACGGAGCCCGCGCCGTGATCGACCTCTATGCGGCCGCAACGCCCAACGGGCGCAAGGCCACGATCATGCTTGAGTGATCAGACAAACGTCTCCGCCAGGCCCTGCTTGATCTCGCCGATATAGGCCATGGTGTGCTGGTCGCGGTGGCGCGGTCGAGGCAGTGCAATCCGGTATTCAGCCGTCGCCCGCGCAGGTGAGCCGCTGAGGAGCACGACCCGGTCGGACAGATAAACCGCCTCCTCGATATCGTGGGTGACGAATATCACCGTGATGCCGCCGGTCAGGCGGTCTTGCCCTGGCCGTAAGAAACGACCTTCGTGCGCGACCAAGTTGTTGACGCTGCATTGGACAGCGGGTGTCCAAACCGCCAGCGCAGGCGTTACCGGGCAGGAAGCACCGGCAAGCGCAGCCGAAAACAAAGATGGACTCAGGGTGCGCAGGGACGCTCGGCAGCGATATGGAGGGTGGCCGCGGTAAAGCCGCCAGTGAGCCTCCAGGCGTGGCGCCCTCGGTCCCTGTCGCCAGACGGCATAGGAGATCATCATGCAAGTGAACGTTCCCAAAGGTATTCTGGCCGGCTTCATCGCCACGATCGCGCTCTCGGTACTGATGGTACTGAAGGCGACCATGGGGATGATGCCGCAAATGAACGCCATCAGGATGCTTGCCGGGATGGCCCACGGTATTTTGGGCATGCCTGCGAGCCCCATCGTGGGCTGGATAATTCACTTCATCATCGGAACGCTTATTTGGGGCATCCTGTTCGCCGTGCTGATCGAGCGGATCCCCGGCCAGTCGGCGACCGCCAAAGGCCTGGTGTTCGGCACGGCGGCGTGGGTGCTGATGATGGTGGTAATCATGCCGATGGCCGGGGCCGGGCTTTTCGGCCTTCATCTGGGCATCGGGGCGCCCATCGCCACGCTGATTCTGCATTGGGTGTACGGGGCCGTGCTCGGCGCCGTGTATGGGAGAGTTGGAGCCCCGGTACACGCTGCCCAGCATTAGCAATGTCTTTCGCCGGGGCCGCCTCGGGCAAGGAGCGGCCCCGGTAGCTCGGCCGGCAGCATCGTGTGAAGGTACTGTCGGATGCCAAACGGGGAGATGAAGACGTGACGCCGCCGAGGCGTTATCCCGAGCAACTTCCGGAGATGCGTTCGGCGCCGGGACAAACAGCCGGGTATGGCCGGGAAGGTCATCGCGAGCCAATGACCGGCGGTCGCACCCGTCGTGGTCAGCCCGCTCCCCGGACCGCCACGTGCCGAGGTGCCGGCTTGCTGTTGCCTTTCAGCGGCGCTGGTACTGACCCTTGCCGAACAGGAACGCCCGGGCCTGCTCGGTGGTGAGGTCGGATTTGTGACCCTTCAGCACGTCGAGGCCGCGCTGCACCGCGGGTCTTGCATCGATGGCGTCGAACCAGCGCTTGACGTTGGGGTACTCGTCCATGTTCACGCCCTGATTGGACGGTGAGCGCAGCCACGGGAAGGTGGCGATGTCGGCGATGGTGTATTCATCGCCGGCCAGGTACGGGGATTCGCCCAGGCGCTTGTCCATGACCGCGTACAGCCGGTTGGCCTCGTTGGTGTAGCGTTCCACCGCGTAGGGGATTTTCTCCGGGGCGTACTTGATGAAGTGGTGGGCCTGCCCGAGCATCGGGCCCACGCTGCCCATCTGGAACATCAGCCACTGCAGCACGCCCATCCTGGCGGCTGTCTCGATGGGCATGAACTGCCCGCTCTTCTCGGCCAGGTAGATCAGCATGGCGCCCGACTCGAACAGGGCGAGCGGCCGGCCGTCGGGGCCATCCTGGTCGATCATGGCCGGGATCTTGTTGTTGGGGCTGATTGTGAGGAACTCCGGCTTGAACTGGTCGCCGGCGCCGATATTGACTGGATGGGCGCGGTACTCGAGCCCCGTCTCCTCCAGCATGATATGCAGTTTGTGGCCGTTAGGGGTGGTCCAGGTATAGAGATCGATCATGGCGGTTACCTCCTTGGGAAACGGTCCGGATCCCTATGTACTTTGAATCCTGAATGCGGTCATTTGTTTTCCCGCAGCGCCCGACGAATGCGTTCCCGTCGCGCGGGGGGCATGCGCACCGGCAGCCGCTCCGCCACCGTCCTCATACTGGCCCGAATCCAGCGGATCTGGCGTTCATACAGCCGGCAGGCGGAGCACACCATGAGGTGCATGCGCACGCGCCAGGGTCGCCGTCGGGCGCTCGGTGAGTCCAACTCTTCCGACAGGCGTCCGGTGACCTCCCGGCAGCTCGGTAATCCCATCATGGCCGTCGGTGACCTCCAAACCAGTGCACTTCCAGGCAGCGGCGTATCGCCAGCCGCGCTCGGTGCAGCAGCACATACAGATTGTTGGCCGTGATCCCCAGGGTTCGGCTCGCCTCGTCGACACCGACATCCTCGAACTCGCGCAGCGTGAACGAGGCGCGCTGGGTGGGGGAAAGCTCGTCGAGGCAGTCGCTGATCGCGGAAGCGAACGCCTCGGCTTCATTCAGGGCCAGGGGATCATCTCCCCAATGGGTCGGCGGCGCCCGCCAAGCGCCGTCGCCCTTGAACAGGGCGTCTTCGATCGAGCCCTCATCGCGCAGGTCCCGCTTCATCGCATCTTGTCGCGAACCCCGGCGGAGATGGTCGGCGATCTTGTGACGGAGAATGCCGGTGAGCCAGGTGCGCTCGCTGGAGCCCCCCTGGTAGGAATCACGGCCGCGCCAGGCCGCAAGCAGTGTTTCCTGCACCAGGTCCTCGGCCGTATCGGGATTGCCCGTACGGTGCAGCGCATAGCGGTAGAGGGCATCGCCATGGGCTTCCAGCCATTGCTCCGCGTCCAGCTCGCCGATTGGTCGAACGCTCATGACGACCTCCCGTTAGGGAAACGCTGAAGTATTCGCGCAGAGCCATGCGCGAATACTTCAGCGTTTCCTTAGCCCCGTTGCCGGCGTCCCGCCAAGGCGTTGGCGCAACAGGGTCACCCATCTCCGGCGGTTTCCCGCTCCGGCGCGTCCGCGAAAGATGCGCTCGGTTCGTCGCCTGATTCCGCCTCCGGCGCCGAAACGATTTCCTGCACGGTTACGCCCCGATCCGGGTTCGGCGGGGTCAGCCATCCCGGATCCTCAGTGGCGCGCCGTGCGTCACGCAGGCCCGCCTGCCAGTGATCGCGTATCGATGCGCGGGAGAACTCGAAATCCTTGCTGCCGGATTCTGCCGCCGTGGCCCGGTAGATCATGTGCACGATGCTCATGGTCGTGGTGCAGCCCCATCCCGCCATCTCCTGTATTGCCGCCTTCTCTCGAAGCTCATCAGGCATCTGGCTGTACAGCCGGTTGATGATGCGTCGGAGATTGTGGAGCTTGGCGAAGCTCTGGATGTGGCCTTCGGACCGGCTGGCATAGCTGATGTCCTTGTGGCGTTCGAGCACGTCGCCCATCGTCGCGGGCGGCTCATCCCGGGCGTCGAACAGGTCCACCATGAAGCATAGCGTGCTCACTCGCGGATAGTCGTCCATGACCACTTCCAGCGGCGTGTTCGAGACGATGCCGCCGTCCCAGTAGAGCTCGCCGTCGATCTCTACCGGCGGGAACGCCGGCGGCAGGGCCGCGCTGGCCAGCACGTGCTCCAGCCGGATCGGCTCCCGAGCGGAGTCGAAATAGACGCTGCGTCCAGTACGTGTGTGCGTTGCGCCCAGACTGACCCGCACGACGCCCTGGTTCAGCAGGTCAAAATCCACGAGCTCTATCAGGGTCCGTCGGAGCGCTTCGACGTCATAGAAGCTCAGCGCCGCGTCGGTCCCGGGCGGAGCCAGCCACGGCGACGTCAACCTCGGCCGGAAGAACCCGGGCTGTCCCTGCAGCATCCCGAAGCTGGCGTGGAAGCCGTTGTACGAGCGGCGCAGCGGATCGTTCCAGCGCGGTGGATCGAGCCAATCCGCTCGCGAAATGCGCCGCCAGAACCGGCGCAGCGCCTCGACCCGACGCTCCGGCGGGTTGCCGGCCAGCAGTGCCGCGTGAATGGCGCCGATCGACGTGCCGGCGACCCAGTCCGGGGCATAGCCGGCCGCCGCCAGGCCCTCGTAGGCGCCGGCCTGAAACGCACCCAGTGCGCCGCCGCCCTGAAGCACCAGGGCGACTCTCTCGATGTGCTCGGGAAGCTCGCGGCCAACATCGGCATTGGCGCGGCTCTGCCCCGTACGGCGCCGTGACGAATGCCGAGGGTCGCTCATGTTCCCGTCCTCGGGCGGTGTACGATCGGTCATCGGCTGCAGGCCGCTCCACCGAGCACGCAGAAGCGGGCGCAGTGCGGATGGTTCAGGTGCACGGTGCCGGCCGCCTCGGCGAGTGTGTGCCCGAGCTCGAACTGCCTGTCGTAGGGCAGCAGGGTGCAGGACACCACCACGGGCCGGTCCTCGCCCTTGCGCTTGACCACCATGCGTGAGGTGGCGCACATGACGTCGCCGGGGGATTTGTGCAGCAGCCCCCAGCAGGATTCGGTGATCTCCGGCACGTCCGCTGTTGCGTCCATCTCGGGAAATAGCACCAGAGCACCCGGGTCGTGGGCATCCACGTCGACGCCCAGCGACCGGAACAGCCGCGCGAAGCCATTGCGCACCGCGGGCTCGGTCTCCCCGGAAAACATGCGGCCGGCCACCGTGAGCGCGAAGCCGTTGCGCCCGAGCCAGCGCAGGCCGTCCATGGTCGGTTGCCAGCTGCGCGAGCCCCGTTCCAGCTCGTGCAGTGCGCGGCTGTAGTGGTCGATGGACACGCGCAGGGTGAGCTTCTCTGGGTAGCGCCGGCGAAGCCTCAGCAGCGCGTCGCGGCGTTTGTGCATGGGCTTCATAGCGTTGGTCAGCACCAGCACGTCGAAGCCCCGGGACAGCGAGTCTTCCATCATGGCCGGCAAGTCCGGGTTCATGAAGGGCTCGCCGCCGGTGAACCCGATCAGGGCCGTACCCATCCGCTCCCGGTCGATCTCGTCGAGATAGCCCCGAACCTCACCTGCGGAGAGGTACACCAGGCGATCATTGCTCGGCGAGGACTCGATGTAGCAGTTGCGGCAGGCCAGGTTGCACAGCGTGCCGGTATTGAACCACAGCGTGTCGAGACTCTGGAGCGCCACGCTCGCCCGGGGCTGACCGTCGGCGGTCCGTTCGGGGTCCGAGAACTTGCCGGGTTCGAGGCGGGGCAGGGGCTGCGTCGAAACACTCACAAAGCGACCTCCGTTATCGGCGTAGAGAAGCACTGAAGTATTCGCGCCTGACGCCTGGAGAACGGCGCCATCAGCATCTCTACAGTAGTCGCCTGCTGTCCACGAATCTTACACGGGCGGCTGCCGGGAACGGCCATTCGCTTCCCGCGTTCAGGCACTAAGGAAACGCTGAGGTATTCCCGCACGGCTCTGCGCGGCCGGAATCGTTCACTGGCAAGAACCCCCAACGCCGCCAGGGGGCGATTCCGGCGCGCCCGAAGGGGCTTGCAGGCACGCTCGCAGCCGGCGTTGCGTCGGCTTGAAAGGCAATGAGCCTTCCGGCGCCAACGCGCCTTGCCTGCAAACGTGCCTGCAAGCCAGAGCCATGCGCGAATACCTCAGCGTTTCCTTAACGGATGCAATCGGTTTGCGCCGCGCCGGAACGGCAGACTGTCCTACGGTGAGGGCCGATGGAAACGGCGAAAGGGAATGGCGTCAATCCGTACTACGAGGTGGCGGGCGACGGGCCGCCGCCGGCGCTCGTCCACACTCTTCAGGGGGATCCCACCACACCGGGACGGTGCCGGCGGTCTTGACCCCGTACCGTGGTACGGCCCGTAATGTTTAAAGGATTCGACGGAGGAACCCATGACCGACATGACTATCGGCCGGGCGGCTCAGGCCGCCGGTGTCAATGTGGAAACCATCCGGTTCTATGAGCGCCGGCGGCTGATCGAGCAGCCGCCGAAACCGGCCTACGGCGGCTATCGCATCTATCCCGAGTCCATCGTCCGGCGGGTGCGTTTCATCCGCCGCGCCCAGGATCTCGGGTTCTCGCTGCGGGAGATCTCCGAGCTGCTCTCGCTGCAGACAACGGCGTCCGCCGATGCAGCGGACGTGCGCGAGCGCACCATGGACAAGCTGCGCGACGTGGACGAGAAGATCGAGCGGCTGCAGCGCATCCGCAAGAGCCTGACCGACCTGCTCGCCAGCTGCCCCGGGGAGGGGGCGCTGAGCTGCTGCTCCATTTACGAGGCGCTGGAGCGCGACGATGTGCTGTCCGGTGCGGTTTCACGACAATGAGACGCATGTCGCGCAGAGCTTGGCTGTGGCTCGTACTGGCGACGACGTGATGGCCGAAGGAGGTCAACGATGCAAACCGTGAAGCTGCGTATCGGCGGCATGCACTGCGGCGGCTGCGCGGAGATCGTGCGCCATGTGCTGGAGCAGGAACCCGGCGTGAAGGGCTGCTCCATCTCCCTGGAGCACGCCTTGGCCCGCGTGGCCATCGAGCCCGGGCAGTCCAGCGCCGAGCAGCTCGAGCGTGCCGTGAGTAGGGCCGGCTATACGGCGGAACGGCTCGCCGAATAGCGCCATGGAGCTGCTTCCCTCCTTGGCACTGGCCTTCGGTCTCGGGCTCCTCGCCTTCGTGGAGCCGTGCTCCGTGGGCAGTCATCTGCTGTTTCTCAAGTACGTCGAGCAGGGCCCGGCGCCGCGGCGTGCCATGCAGACCACCCTGTTCACGCTGACGCGGGCCGGATTCATGGCGTCGCTCGGTGTGCTCGCGGCGCTGATCGGCTCCCGCTTCACGGGGCTGCAGCAGGCGCTTTGGGCCGCGCTGGGCACGCTGTACGTCGTACTGGGCCTGATCTATCTCGGCGGCGGTGCCGCCTGGCTCATCCGCCGGCTCAACCGGGTCCTTCCCGGCGCTCCCGGGGCGGCGGGGAGCATCGGGCTGGGGGTTCTGTTCGGTTTGAATATCCCGGCATGCGCCGGACCGCTGCTGGCAGTGCTGCTCGGCAACACCGCAGCGCAGGCCGCCGGCGGTGGAGGCGTGGCTTTCGGCGCTTCCACACTGTTCGTCTTCGGGCTGGCGCTGTCCAGCCCGCTGGTACTGGCGGTGGCCACCCCCCTCGGGCGGCGTAGTCTGGAGCGCATTGCCCGGATCAGCGCGCGCATGCCTCGCTGGACGGGCGCGGCGCTGGTAGTGCTCGGCGGCTGGTCGCTCTGGCTGGCGATGGCCTGAGCGCGGCGTATGCGCTTCACTTGATTCCGTAGTTCGGTACGGACTTCATGCTGATTTACACGGTCGAACATGATCAGCGGAGCCTTGCCATGAATTCAGCACTTGCAGTGGATGACGGACGACCCTGGCACGAAGAGCCAACCGCGGACGAGCACATCCACCGGGCCCGGGCCCATATCGGCGGCCTGCACTGCTCACTGTGCACCGGCACCATCGAGCGGGCCCTGGGACAGCATCCCGGCGTGCGCCGCGTGGCGGTGAGCCTGACCCACGAGCAGGCCCTGGTGGAGTATGACACCCGGGAGAACAGCGCCGAGGCGCTGATGGAGACGCTCCGGGAGATCGGCTACACCCTCACCGACCCCCGCAAGGTGGAGCCCTTCGAGCGCCAGGAGCGCGAGCTGGTGCGTGAGCGAAGCCGCTTCCTGGCAGTGCTCGCGGCCAGTCTTGCGGCGGTGGGCCTGATCGTCGACGTCGGCGCCGTCTGGACGCTGGCGTTGTCCGCGGTGGTGTTTGTCAGCTTGGTGCTGTTCGGCTACGCGGTGCTGCGCGGCCAGGGCCGGGGGGGCGCCCTGGGCGGTGCCGGCCTGGTGGCTGCGGGTGGCCTCGCCTTCTTCGCTTTGCGCGCCGGCGGTCTGCTGGCCGGCTTCGAGCCGGTGCTGACCGGGCTGCTGGCTGGGCTGACCGTCTTCGGCATCGCCCGGCAGATGCTGGGCATGGCGTTCCAGTCGCTGCGCCGGGGCATTCTCAACCAGCATGTCCTGGTGGAGATCGGCGCGTTCGCCGGCCTGGTGGGCGGCGGCATCGGACTGGCATCGCGGCCCGAGGGGTATCCCACCGCGGCATTCTTCGCAGTCTCGGTGATGGTGCTCACCTATCATCTGTTCTCCGAATGGCTGTCGCTGATCATCAAGACCCGCAGCGCCCAGTCGGTGCGCCGGCTACTGGCGCTGCAGCCGGACACGGCCCGGGTAGCGTCCGACGCCGGTGAACGAGAGGTGCCGGTGGCCGACGTCGAGACCGGGATGCAGGTTCGCATCCGCCCCGGCGAGCGTATCCCGGTGGATGGCGAGGTGGTGAACGGCGGCTCGGCGGTGGACGAGTCGCTGGTCACGGGCGAGCCGCTGCCGGTTTCGAAGGACGTGGGCGACACGGTGGTCGGTGGGTCCATCAACGGCAGGGGCACGCTGCTGGTGCGGGTCACGGCCACCGGCGACGCCAGCTTCCTGCAACAGGTGGTGCGCAGCCTGGAGGACGCCCGCGCCCTGAAGCCGGGGCTACTGCACCTGGTGGACCGGGTGCTGCGTGTCTATACGCCAGCGGTGCTGGTAATCAGCGCGGCGGCGTTCGTGTTCTGGATGGCGGCGCCCGGGCTGTGGGGTGCCGAGCCGACCCTTGAGCGGGCCGTGTTCGCCGCGCTTACCGTGCTGGTGATGGGCTATCCCTGCGCGGTGGGCATCTCCGCGCCCCTGTCCATCGTCCGCGGCGCGGGCGAGGCCGCCGACCGGGGCGTGCTCATGCGCACGGGGGAGTCGTTTCAGGCAATGCGCCGGGTGACGCGGGTCGTGTTCGACAAGACGGGAACGCTGACCGAAGGGCGCCCGGCCGTGCGCGAAGTGATCGCAGCCGATGGCGACGAGGGTGCCCTGCTGTCGCTGGCAGCCGCGGTGGAGGCCGTGTCGGAACACCCGCTGGGCCGTGCCGTTGTGGAGGCGGCTCTGGCACGCGACGTGGATATTCCGGAGGTGGCGGATTTCCGGGCGGAGTCCGGACGCGGCGTGTCGGCACAGGTGCCGGGTGAGCTCGTCCGGGTCGGGAGTCCGGCATTCGTCACTGATGGCGGCGTCGATCTGCGGCCATTGGGGGACCGCGTCGAGAAGGCGGAGTCCCAGGGGCAAACGGTGATCGCCGTCGCGCGTGGACAGCACCTGCTCGGGGTCATCGCGCTTGGCGACGCGCTGCGTGCCGACGCCGCGGAGACCGTAGAGCGCTTGCATGCGCAGGGGATGGGTACCGCCTTGCTTACCGGGGACAACGAGCGCACCGCCAGGCATGTGGCCGATCTCGCTGGCATCGAGACCGTTCATGCCGGCGTGCTGCCGGACCGGAAGGCGGACCTGCTCCGCGACTTGCAGCGCAGCGAACGAGTCGCCATGGTCGGCGACGGCATCAACGACGCGCCGGCCCTGATGCAGGCGGACGTGGGCATTGCCATGGGCAGCGGCACCGACATCGCCATCGATGCTGCCGACGTCATTATTCTAAATGCCCAAGTGGGGAGCGTGGTCACGGCGCTGCAGATCAGCCGCTGGGGCTACCGCAAGATGCTGCAGAACGTCTCCCTGGCGTTCCTGTTCAACGGCATCGGCATCCCGCTGGCAGCAACCGGGCTGATCTACCCGGTCTGGGCGATGGTGGCCATGGCTGCCAGTGTCACGGCCATCTTCCTCAACTCGCTGTGGCAGCGCCCGTCGCTGTTCTTCGACGCCGTGGCGAGTGTGCAGGGCTTTTAGCCACAGATGAACACGGATGGACACTGATTGTTCGGGGAGGCTGCAGCAGCCCTCTTCGGATCACAACACGGCGATGGGTAGCCTTGTTTGAACAGGGACTCGCGGCGCGGACGCCGCTCCCACGACGCCTCGATCTGCCGCTGAAGTGGATCAAAGCACCGTGGGAGCGCCGACCCCGGCGCGACTGTCTTTCCCCGCTGCAAGAACGGACGCCAGCACCCCGCAGGATCGCCGGGTTGCGCGACAAATCCGCGTCCATTTGCGGCTAAGTCTGTTCTTTAATCAGTGTCCATCCGTGTTCATCTGTGGCTAGGGAATACTTCAGCGTTCCCCTAGAAATCTCTGGACGGAACTTCCACCAGCTGCACATCCCCCAGGCTCGCCCGCAGGCCGGCCATGTCGGTTTCCAGCGCCCCCTCCGGAACCGCTGCGTACAGCTGTACACGGGATCGTTCCTGTGCCGTGAGCTCGGCCAGATAGCGCCTGAGCAGCTCCAGGGGGCCCTCGTCAAAGCATCCCGGCCGCCATTCGTCCAGTGCCACCCGGCTGACGAACCCCGCCTCTTCCAACTGCGGCAGAGCGGCGATAGCTTCCGGCGGCAGCTTCGGGGTGAGGAACCGGGACGGTCTGGGGGAGGCGGGTACACCGGCGTGTCCGCCGACGATGACCAGCAGGGGCGGCGCGGGCAGCCGACGGGCCAGGTTCAAAATGGCGCCGAGGCCCTCGTCCATGCCCAGCAGCAGAGCGGCGCTGGCTTCCTTCGGCATCTCGAAGCCGGCTCCCGGCGGATAGCTCAGCCGCACCGGGGCCTCGCGCCCGCTGTCCCGCAGGGTGTCGGGTACGCCGCCCGGCTCGAGTAGCGTCACGGTGCCGGATCGGTGCTCGTAGGCGGGGCGGATCAGGCGGCCGCGATGGGTGGCTATCTCGACCAGCTGCCCCGGAGGAAGCACCCCGTCCAGCGCCGGGTCGGAGAAATGCAGCAGAGACCATCCCCCGTGGAGGGGCAGATGCCCCAGAAAACGTGAGCCCCCGACGCTCACCTGTCGCTGGTATCGAAGTGCCGGCCGTTGACCAGGGTATGCGTCACCCGGCCGGTCAGCTCCCAGTCCCGGAACGGGGTGTTTTTCCCCCGGCTGCGCATCTGCTCCGGGGTGACGTACCAGACCCGGTCCGGGTCGAACACGGTGATGTCGGCCGGCGCACCGGGCTCCAGCCGGCCCGCATCGAGCCCGAGGGCGCGGGCCGGATTGACGGTGACGCAGGCCAACGCATCGCTCAGGTCCATGACGCCCTCGTCCACGAGCCGCAGCAGCAGCGCCAGGAGCGTGTCCAGGCCGGAGATGCCCGGTTCGGTGTCCACCAGCGGGCCGTCCTTGGCGTCGCGGTCGTGGGGCTGGTGATCGGAGCAGATGACCTCGACGGCGCCGTCGGCCACGGCCTGTCGAAGCGCGTCTCGGTCGGCGGCGGTGCGCAGCGGCGGCTGTACGTGAGCGTTGCTGTCGAAGCCGGAAACATCCATCTCGGTGAGGAAGAACTGGTGCACGGCTACGTCGGCCGAAACCGGCAGCGCGTCCCGGCGCGCCTGGCGCAGGCGCGCCACCCCCGTGGCGGAGGACAGGCGTCCGAAATGAACCCTGGCACCGACCTGGGCCACCAGGGCCAGGTCACGGCCGAGCGCGGCCGTCTCCGCCGCCTCCGGAATGCCGGTGAGCCCCAGCCGGGTGGCGACGTGTCCCTCGTGCACGCAGCCGTGCCGGGACAGCCAGGGATCGCTGGGCGTGAGCATCACCGGCAGATCCTGGGTCGCCGCATATTCCAGGGCGCGGCGCAGCACCAGGCTGTCCGCCACCGGCCTGCCGCCGTCGCTGACCGCGCAGCAGCCGGCGTCGCGTAGCGCCGCCATCTCGGTGAGGTGCTCGCCGTCGAGCCCGAGGGTAAGGGCGCCGGCGGGCACGATCCGGGCCGCGCCGGTTTCCTCGGCGCGGCGGTGTATCAGCTCGGCGACGGACGCCGTGTCGAGTACCGGGCTGGTGTCCGGCGGACACACCAGGGTGGTGATGCCGCCGGCCACCGCGGCGTAGCTCTCGCTCCGGATGTCCGCCTTGTGCTCGCGGCCAGGCTCGCGCGGGCGGGCCGCGAGGTCGACGAGGCCGGGGCAGACCACCTGCCCCGTGGCGTCGATGAGCGTCGCGCCGTCGAAGCCCTTCGGCCGCTCGCCGACAGCCTCGACGCGGCCGTCCTCGATGAACACGTCGGTTACCGCGTCGGTCCCGCTAGCCGGATCGACCAGGCGTCCTCCGCGAAGCTCGACCCGCGTCATGCCCCTTCCTCCTCGTCCTCCCGCTGCTGCCGGTAGGCGCCCAGGGTCATGGACATGACCGCCATGCGGACCGCAATGCCATTGGTCACCTGGCGCAGGATCACCGACTGCGGGCCGTCGGCCACCGCGGAGTCGATTTCCACGCCCCGGTTGATGGGCCCCGGGTGCATGACGATGGCGTCGGGCTTGGCGAAGCGCAGCTTGCGCTCGGTGAGGCCGTAGAGCCGGTAGTATTCGTGCTCGCTGGGAAGCAGGGCGCCGGCCATGCGCTCGCGCTGCAGACGCAGCATGATGATGACGTCCACGTCGGCCAGCCCGCGTTCCATGTCGTGGTAGACCTGGACGCCGAGGGTTTCCACGTGACGCGGCAGCAGGGTGCGCGGCGCTATCACCCGCACCTCCCCGACCCCCAGCCCGTTGAGGGCATGGATCTGCGAACGGGCCACCCGCGAGTGCAGGATGTCACCGACGATGGCCACCCGCAGCGGCTCGAAATCCCCCTTTTCCTTGCGGATGGTGAAGGCGTCCAGCATAGCCTGGGTGGGATGGGCGTGCTGGCCGTCGCCGGCGTTGAGCACGGCGACCCCTTCGCGCACGTGGCGGGCAATGTACTCGGCCGTGCCGCTCTCGGCATGACGGACCACGAACATGTCCGCCTGCATGGCCTCCAGGTTGCGCAGCATGTCCAGAAGGCTCTCGCCCTTGACGGCGGTGGTCGCCACGTTGACGTTCAGCACGTCGGCGGAAAGCCGCTTGGCGGCCAGCTCGAATGTGGTCCGCGTCCGCGTGCTGGCCTCGAAGAACAGGTTGACGACCGTCCGTCCTCGCAGCAGCGGCACTTTCTTGACCGATTTCTCGATCACCGCCGAGAAAGACTCCGCGGTGTCGAGTATCCGGGTCAGCAACGCCCGGGGTACGCCTTCCGTGGTCAGGAAGTGGCGCAGCTCACCCTTGTCGTCGAGTTGAAGCGTCATTGATCCCTTTGTTCTATGGTCAGTCGCAGTGGTTCGGGTCCGCGCAGCTTGACGTGGCTCCCGGGCGGCAGCGTCAGGTGTGTCCCGGTGACCGTGGGCTCGATGGGCAGCTCGCGGCCGCCCCGGTCCACCAGCACGGCCAGCATCACGACCGCGGGGCGGCCGTAGTCGAAGATCTCGTTGAGGGCTGCGCGGATGGTGCGGCCGCTGTGAATGACGTCGTCCACCAGGACGATGGCAGCATCGTCCACGGCGAACGGCAGCTTGGACGGACGAACCTGCGGGTGCATGCCCACCCGGGAGAAATCGTCACGATAGAAGGCGATGTCCAGCTCGCCCATAGGGCCGTCAATGCCCAGCCGGCGCGAGAGCTCCCGGGCGATCCAGACACCGCCCGTGTGGATCCCGACCACCCACGGCCGCTCGATGCCGCGCTCGAAGAACGCCTGGCGCAGCGCCTCGGCGATGGCGTCCAGCAGCGGGCGCACCTCCGGTGTCTCGGTCATGGCTCAGGATGCCCGTTCCGCGAAATGGCTCTCCAGAATCAGGGCGGCGGCCAGCTTGTCCACTTCGCCCTTGTCTTTACGCCGCCTGCCGTCTCCGGCAAGCACGCCCTCCGCCTCGACGGAGGTCAGCTGCTCCTCGGCGGTCACGACCGGCAGGCCATAACGCCCCGCCAGGCGGTTGGCGAAGCGCTGCGCCGCCCGGGTGAGGTCGCTGTCGCTGCCGTCCAGGCGCCGCGGCAGGCCGACGACCAGCCGTACGGGGACCCAGGTGCGGATCAGCTCGGTGACCTCTTCCCAGCGCGGTGTGCCATCCCGGCATCGCAGCGTGGCCAGCGGCCGGGCGCTCCCGGTGACCGTTTCGCCAACGGCGACGCCCAGTCGGTGCGTACCGTAGTCGAATGCGAGTACCGTGCCTTCCTGGCCGGTTGCGTTCTTCAAGCGTGCCCCGCGTCCGAGGAGAGCAGGGTCAGGTCCACCCCCAACAGGGCCGCCGCGGCCCGCCACCGCTCCTCGTCGGAGATAGAGAAGATGATATTGGCGTCCGCCGGTCCGCTCAGCCAGGCGTTCTCCGCCATCTCCGTCTCCAACTGCCCGGGTCCCCAGCCGGCATAGCCCAGCGCCACCAGGTAGCGCCGCGGCCCGGCACCCTGTGCCAGCGCTTCCAGGATGTCCCGCGAGGTGGTGATGGCCACGTCCTCGGAGATCTTCATCGATCCGTCCCATTCCCGGTCCGGGTCATGCAGCACGAAGCCGCGCTCGCGCTGCACCGGACCGCCCATGTACACGTTCCGATCCATGGCGTCGCCGGCCGTGATCTCCATCTCCATGTGCTCGAAGAGCTCGCCGAGGCGCAGGTCCGCCGGCCGGTTGATGACGATCCCCAGCGCGCCCTCTTCGTTGTGTTCGCAGACATACGTGACGGTACGCGCGAAATTGGGGTCCGCCAGCGCCGGCATGGCGATCAGGAAGTGATCGGTGAGACTGCTCTGTTCCACCATGGGCACAGTATCCGCCAGGGCGGCCCGTGCCGACAAGGGAAACGCTGAAGCGGGGCGGTCAGTTCGCCGACAGCCCGCCCTGGGCCTGGAACTCCCAGGTCCGCGTGATCACCAGCAGGTCGTTGCCCTCCAGGACCTCCTTGGGTATCGGAGCGAATGGGCTGGAGATTTGCACGATCCGCTGCGCCGCCTGGTCCAGCACTGGGTGGTGGGACGGCACCAGCACGCGGGTCTTGCGCACCGAGCCGTTGGGATTGAGCGTGACCTCCAGGATCAGCTTGCCGGAGAGGTTGCGGATCCGGGCCTCGGAGGGGTAATTCAGGTTGCCAACCTGCTCCACCTTGTTGACCCATTGGCGCATGTAGGCGGCCGCCGCGTGCTGTTTGGTGCGGGCGTCGATGCGCCGCTTGCTCGGGTAGCGGGCGTAGACGCTCTCGCTCTTGGTGCTGAACTCCGACTGCCGCGCCACCTGGTTACGGGCGTTGATCAGCTCGGTGCGCGAGGGCGTGGGCTGGTGGTCCTTGGAGGTCTTCTCCGGCTTGGGCGTGCGCTTCCGGCTCTTGTCGGCCGTCACCACCGACTCGTCGGCGGACTTCGGTGGCGGCGTGGGCTGGGGAGCGGCCTGCACGGCATTCTTGCCTTCGGGGACACCCGGGGTGACGGCCTTCTGTGCCTTCTTGGGGCGATGTTTCTCCTTGGACTGACCGCCGCCGTCCTGGTTTGCCTGAGCCAGGTAGTCGTAGTCGTCCGGCGTTTCCTTCTGGGGGTTCTCGGCCAGGGTGATCTCGATGAGCGGCGGCGTCACCTGCCTGGACATGTGCCAGGTAAAACCGACGCCGAGGATCACCAGCGCGTGAATCGCGATCGACACGAACATCGTCAGAGACAGGCGATCGCCGGATGTGACTTGCGTGTTGGCCATTACGCTAGCCGGTCCGCTTGCATTTTCTCCAGGACCGAGGACGGAATCTTCCTTAACATGACGAGGGCGATTATACCGTTGACGAGCCCGAAACCGACGGCCGCTGACATGAAAACGGGAAACAGTCGCCATAACGCCTGGTGCGGAATGAACAGCAGGAACGCAACTGTGAACTGGGTCGCCATGTGCGCCATGCTCGCCAGCACGCTGTAGCCCACCGGCCCCAGGCGGGGTATCCCCCGGCCCAGCGCCAGTGCGCCGAGGGCGGCGACGGCGCCGCTCAGGCTCATGACGAAGGTGGGCGAGAGGAAGCTCCCGATGAGCACACTGCCCGCTAGCACCCGCAGCAGCGAGACCCACACCGCGGTGCGCAGCCCGTAGAGAAACAGCACCGCCACCGTGATGACGTTGGCCATGCCGGGCTTGATGCCGGGCAGCGGGCTCGGCAGGGAGGCTTCCACCACGTGGATGACGATGGCCAGCGCTGCCAGGTAGGCGATGCGCAGGTCGTCCCTTGAGGCTCTGATCGACGTGACGTCCATGGCGTGGTTCAGAAGTTCATGCTGTCGAATCGCGGCTGACCGCCAGCCACCCGGACCACGACCTGGTTGGGCAGGCAGATGACGCTCTCTCCGCTGCGCGAAAGCCAGCCGGCCCGCACGCAGAGCTTCTGCCGGCCCGGCGAATCGACCACGCGGACCTTGCCGTCGCGGACCTGGATGGTGCTGGTTCCCAGCGGCCCGTCAACCTCAAGGGTCCGGGGCTGGGAAAGCGGCACTTCCCGGTACTGCCTGCCGGCAACCCAGATGCTGGCGCGTTCGCCGCGGCCGCCTTCGGCACGCCAGAAATACGCGTAGGAGGCAACCAGACAGGCACCGGCCAGCAGAAGCACGCCGGCGTCGGCGATGCTGAAGCCCGGAGCCTTCATCGGGCGACCTCCACGGTCTCCACGTGTTCGGGTCGATGATCCAAGAACTGGATCCGCTTGGCCATGGCCGGAGTCATCTGCACCGTGCCGTCGTCCTCCACCACCATCACCAGGGGCAGGTCCATGGCATCGGCCAGCTTAGCCCATTGCTGCGGCCCGGCCACGAACAGCGCCGTGGCCGCGGCATCCGCCCGGGCGCCGCGGTCGGTGATCACGGTCACCGAGTCCAGTCCGCGGGCCGGATAGCCGGTGGCCGGATTGAGTATGTGGTGGTAGCGGCGACCGTGCCACTCGAAGAAACGCTCATAGTCTCCGGAGGTGAACACCGCCTCTCCGTCGCGGGCCTCCACGGCGGCCAGCACGCCGCCGCCGCGGGGAGCGCGGATGCCGATGCGCCACGGCCGATCACCGTGCCGGCCCAGCACCCGCAGATCGCCGCCCGCGTTGACGATTGCGTTGTCGATACCGTGCCCGCGCAGCACCTCCATGGCTCGGTCGAGGCCGTAACCCTTGGCGAAGGCGCCCAGGTCGATCTGGGTGTCCTGCCCTGGAGCGCTGACCCGCCCGTCCCGGATGCGCACCTGGGCCATGCTAGGCCGATCGCGCTCATAGGCCGAGATGGCGTCGTCCGGCGGCGGCCGGTCGGGCAGGTTGTCGCTGTCATCGAAGCCCCAGAGACGTATCAGGCCACCGATGGCCGGGTCGAAACGACCCCCGGTCTCGGCGGAGAGGGACTTGGCCTCGCGCAGCATGGCCGCCAGCTGAGCGCTGACGGCGGCCGCCTTGCCGGCCGCCAGCTGCCGGTTCAGCCGCGCGAGCCCCCCGTCACCCTTCCACGCCGACCATTCCCGGTGCCAGCGTTGCAGGTGCCGCTCCAAGTCTGCTGCGGCCCGGCTCGCCCGTTCAGTGTCGGCGGTGTAGATGGCGACCTCGACCAGGGTGCCGAAGGTCAGGTACTGGCGGCTGAAGGTCTCCGCCGCGCCGGCTGGACGGAACGGAAAGGCAAGTGCTGCCAGGAGCAGCAGCGTCGAGGCGGCCGGCCCCCGGCGAGCGGGCCGTCTATGCATTCTTGCTGCGGGCATTCAGCGTGCGTTCGACGTAGTCCAGGTAGGTGGCGCTGATATTGATATCGTAGATGGCGTCGAGTTCCCGGACGCAGGTGGGACTTGTGACGTTGATCTCGGTGAGCCAGTCGCCGATTACGTCGAGCCCCACGAATCCGAGGCCCCGCTGGCGAATCGCGGGTGCCACCCGCGCGCAGATTTCGCGGTCGCGCTCGGTCAGCGACAAGCCCTCGCCGCGCCCGCCGGCGGCAATATTGCCGCGGGTCTCGCCCGCCGCGGGAATGCGCGCGAGCGCATACGGCACCGGCTCTCCGTCGATGACGAGAATCCGCTTGTCGCCGTCCTTGATGGCCGGCAGGTAGCGCTGCGCCATCACGTAGCGCGCGCCACGGTGCGTCAGAGTCTCGATGATGACGCTGGTGTTGGGGTCGCCCGCCTCCACCACGAACACCGCCTCGCCGCCCATGCCGTAGAGGGGCTTGAGCACCACCTTGCCGTGCTCGTGAATGAACGCCTTTACGGTGGCCGCCTCCATGCTGACCAGGCTCGCTGCGCACAGCTCGGGGAAATGGGCCGTGAACAGCTTCTCCTGGGCATCGCGCAGACCCCGGGGGCTGTTGAACACGGCCGCGCCGGCCCGTTCCGCCGCTTCGAGGATGTGGGTCGCGTAGATGTACTCGCTGTCCACTGGCGGATCCTTGCGCATGAGGATGGCGTCGAGGCTGGAGAGCGGGTGCTCGCGGGGCTCGCCCAGCGCGAACCAGTCTGCGTTGTCATCCCAGACCTGGACAGTACGGCTCCGGGCCCAGGCGTCGCCGCCGTGCAGGGCGATGTCCGTCAGGGTCATGTAGTGGAGGTCCCAGCCGCGGCGCTGTGCCTCCAGCAGCATCGCCAAGGTCGTGTCCTTGTAGGGCTTGATGCTGTCGATGGGGTCCATGACGACGCCGAGTCTGACAGTCATGATTTCGGGTTACCTCCACGCTGCATGTCGCCACGCGCCGGGTGCGGCGCCGCCGGTTGCCGACGATCGACATTGTATACCCTGTCCGTTGCCTCTGCGCCGTCCGCGGCCGCGCCATCCTGCCGAACGGCTTGAAAAAAATGGTGTAGATGTGACGTGTCGCCGATTTTTGCGCGACTTTTCGATGGTACGCTTGGCCCAGCGCTCCTGCATGAGGGTGACGCTGGGGGGCCGTGAGGGCGATCCGCAGCCGAGGCTGGGGATTCGGGTATCACTGCCTTGAGTTTCCCATCACCTGATGCCAGGCGGAGTCTGACATATCGGAATGGATACTGTCTGCTGACCGGAACACATGCTGTGAAGACGCAAATGGCCTCGGCCTTGCGCGTGCTGCAGTTGGTGGATCGTACTGGAGTTATGTGTTAAACAAACGCAGTAACTGACCGAAAGCATTACGCATTAGCACGCCGCAGTGGGTCTGGTCACGGCAGAAGCAAGCATTCGGGGGAGCCGGTGGATACGGAGACGAATCAGGAAGGGTTGTCCGGTCTCAAGGTCATGGTCATCGACGACAGCAAGACCATCCGTAGGACGGCGGAAACCCTCTTGAAGAAGGAAGGCTGCGAGGTCGTCACCGCCACGGACGGTTTTGAAGCGCTGGCGAAGATTGCCGACCACAAGCCGGGCATCATCTTCATCGATATCATGATGCCGCGGCTCGACGGCTATCAGACCTGTGCCCTGATCAAGCACAACAAGATGTTCAAGGACACGCCGGTCATCATGCTGTCCAGCAAGGACGGCCTGTTCGATCGCGCCCGCGGGCGAATCGTCGGGTCCGAGCAGTACCTGACCAAGCCGTTTACGCGCGAGGAGCTCTTGAGCGCTATCAAGCGCCATATGGAAAAGGCCGCCTGAGCCGCGCCCAGGGAGGCGGCCGGGTGAAGACTGGGACTGGGCCGGGGCGCTGGTGGCGCGCCGGGGATGCGAGGTTCTAAGGGGGCAGTGAATGACACACGTACTTGTAGTTGACGATTCGCCGACGGAGACCCACGTGCTGAAGACCATGCTCGAAAAGCATGGCTATCAGGTGACGGTGGCGGAGGACGGTGACGACGGCATCCAGAAGGCCCAGTCCAAAATGCCCGACGTCATCCTCATGGATATCGTCATGCCCGGCACCAATGGATTTCAGGCGACCAGGAAGCTCAGCAAGGACCCGTCCACGTCCGCCATTCCGATCGTCATGATCAGTACCAAGGATCAGGATACGGACCGCATCTGGGCCAAACGGCAGGGCGCGCTCGACTACATTACCAAGCCCGTCACCGAAGACGAGCTGCTCGAGAAAATCAAGTCGGCGCTGGGCCGCTAGGGACGAGCGAGCCGGGTCATGGCGCAGGCAAAGACGAAGAATCCGTTCGAGCAGCTGCAGCGCCTGGAGCGTCTCGGACGGGAGCACAAGGCCGAGCTCCCTTCCCAGGAGGAGGTCCAGCTGGAATGGGCCGGCATCGGTTTCCGGCTGGGCGGGGCGCGCTATGTCGCGCCGCTCAACGAGGTGACCGAGATCCTGACCTACCCGGAGCTGGCCCGCGTGCCTCACACCAAGAGCTGGGTGCTGGGGGTGGCGAACGTGCGCGGCAATCTTCTGCCGATCATGGATCTGAGCGGATACCTCGGGCGGCGGCCCGTGGCGCTGACCCGGCTCAGCCGGACCCTGGTGATGGACCACGACGGTGTTTTTGCCGGTTTGCTGGTGGACGAGGTGCTCGGCATGCGGCACTTCCTCGAGGAGGAATGGCGCGACGACGCCGGCGACGTGGAGGATGGCGTGGCGGCTTACGTGATCGGCTCTTACCGGCGGGATGACGGCGTCTGGCCGGTCTTCAGCATGAGACGGCTGGCGGAGCATCCGCAGTTCCTGAAGGTGGCCGGTTGAAGAAATTACCAGCCTTACTGGCGACACCGCCTGCAAGGTTAGTGCAAGGGAAGGGGGCTGGAACACGCTGATAGGGGGCGTGCCCGCCTGCCGCGAAAGGAGGCAGGCCTGTTGGCGACCGGGCGATCCAGCGTCCAGCAATGAAGGAACCAGAGACCAGGGACGGGCCCGCGCCGTCCGGGGTGTTCTTGTGGAGGGGTTGAAGCGATGAAGGGTTCAGACGATACCAATGTCGCCAAGGGCTGGCGCCGTACGTCCAGTCTGCTGGCGTTTCTGATCGGCCTCGCGGTCGTGCTCATGGTCGGCAGCTTCTGGGTAGTCGCCCACTACGGCAGCTACGACCGTCAGTACGTGCGCAGCGCGCAGTCCATCCGGGTGCTGTCGCAGACCATCGCGAAGAACGCTTCGGAGGCGGCCAACGGCAAAACCGACGCATTCGCGCTGCTCGCGGACTCGCAGAAGAAGCTGGCCGCGCAAATGAAGCTCTTGAAGGAGGGTCGCCAGGGCGGCCAGCAGGGCTACCTGCCCCCCACCAGCAAGATGTCCGACAAGGCGGCCGACGCACTGCGCAAGGTGGAACGGCCCTGGGAGCGCATCGACAAGAACGTCGACGCCATCCTGTCCCGCAGGGGAATGGTCATCACCGTCAACGAGCTGGCGGAGAACTTCCGCGTCAACGTGCCGCAGGTGCAGGGGCTGCTGGATGAGGCCGCCGGCCGCCTGGTCGCGACCAATGCCCGCCGGGACCAGGTCTACTACATGACCCGCGGCGAGCTCTACGCCGAGCGGATCGGACGCCACCTGGGCGAGATGCTGCGCGGCGGCATCGGCAACCTCACCGCCGCCGACCGCCTCGGTCAGGCGGATCATCAGTTCCAGCGCAACCTCGACGCGCTGCTCAAGGGCAGCGACGAGATGAACGTCCCCGCGGTGAGCGACGACACGGCAGTGGGCAAGCTGAAGAAGGTCAAGTCGATCTTCGGCGGCATGTCGCAGCAGGTCGACCAGATCCTGGAGCGCTCGCCGGAGCTGTACAAGGTGCGTGACGCGGCGGACGCCATCTTCAACGATTCCCAGCAGGTGCTGGCCACCGCCGATTACCTGAGCGGTGTCTACTCCGACCTGTCAGACAGCCGCCTGGTACAGAACTGGTTCGGTTTCGCCTTCGGCGGTGTCGCACTGGTGCTGCTGCTGATCCGTGCCTGGGTCGCCAACCGCATCAACCGGGCCGAGATCGAGGCGAAGGAAGACGAGAAACGCCGCTCCGACGAGCAGACCCAGAAGAACCAGGAGGCCATCCTCAACCTCCTCGACGAGATCGAAGGCCTCAAGGAAGGTGACCTCACGGTCAACGCCACGGTGGGTGAGGAAATCACCGGCGCCATCGGCGACGCCTTCAACGACGCCATCGACGCGCTGCGCAACCTGGTGCTGACCATCAACGAGACCTCCGTGCAGGTGTCCTCGGCGGCCCAGCAGACCCAGGCCACCGCCATGCACCTCGCCGAAGCCTCCGACCACCAGGCCCACCAGATCACGGCGGCCTCGGCGGCCGTGAACGAGATGGCGGTGTCCATCGACCAGGTGTCCAAGAACGCCGAGGAATCCGCCTCGGTGGCCCAGCAGTCGGTGGACCTCGCGCTGAAGGGTGCCGAGACGGTGCAGCGGACCATAGACGGCATGGACTCCATCCGCGAACAGATCCAGGAGACCTCGAAGCGGATCAAGCGCCTCGGCGAGTCCTCCCAGGAGATCGGCAACATCGTGGAGCTGATCAACGACATTGCCGACCAGACCAACATCCTGGCGCTGAACGCCTCCATCCAGGCGGCCATGGCCGGCGAGTCCGGCCGCGGCTTCGCGGTGGTGGCGGACGAAGTGCAGCGGCTCGCGGAGCGCTCGGGTAACGCCACCAAGCAGATCGAGGCCCTGGTCAAAACCATCCAGACCGATACCAACGAGGCCGTGATCTCCATGGAGCAGAGCACGGCGGGCGTGGTCTCGGGCGCCAAGCAGGCCGAGGAGGCCGGCGAGGCGCTGCGCGAGATCGAGAGCGTCTCCAAGCAGCTGGCCGGCCTGATCCAGAACATCTCCGAGGCCTCCCGCCAGCAGGCCAACGCGGCGGCGAACATCTCCGACACCATGAATGTCATTCAGGAGATCACCTCGCAGACCTCGGCGGGCACCAACGAGACGGCCACGTCCATCGGTAACCTGGCCGACCTGGCGAACGACCTGCGCAACTCGGTGGCCGGCTTCAAGCTGCCGGAGTGAGAGACAGACGGTGACTATGGCCGCGGCTGACGAAACCCTGCCGGCCGTGTGGTCGGGCCTGGACAAGCTTCCCGAGATGGACGAGGAGCAGTTCGACCGCTGGGTCGAGCTGCTCCGGGATCGGACCGGGATGTGCATGCCGCGGGAGCGCAAGTCCTTCCTGGTCACCAGCGTCGGACTGCGCATGCGGGAGGTGGGCTATGCGGACTACGAAGCCTACATGGACTACCTGGTCTCCGGCCGCGGCGGCAACCTGGAATGGACCACGCTGGTCGATCGCCTGACCGTCCACGAGACGCGCTTCTTCCGCGACGGGCAGTCGGTGGAGTTCGTCCGCCGCGAATGCCTCCCCGCCATGAAGGAACGCATCCGGGCTGGCGGCACGGTCCAGATCTGGAGTGCCGGCTGTTCCACCGGGGAGGAGGCGTTCACCCTGGCCATGATCATGGAAGAGGAGCTTCAGGCGTCGAACCTGGGCGGCTACTACGGCGTGATCGGCAGCGACATCAGCCTGCACTCGCTGGCGGCGGCCAAACAGGGCATCTACCACAGCCGCCGGCTCGCCCAGATCCCCGAGCGGTTTCGCGAACTGTACTGCGAGCCCCTGGGCGCGAACCGGTTCCGCCTTGCCGATCGTCTGCGCCGCCGGGCGTGCTTCGCCCAGTCCAACATCCTCGAGGCCGCGCAGACCCCTTTCGCACCACTGGATCTGATTTACTGCCAGAACGTGCTCATCTACTTCGACCGCGAGCGCCGCAGGCGCATACTCGACGGGCTGACGGAACGGCTGCGCGAGGGTGGCGCGCTGGTTCTGGCTCCCGGCGAGGTTATCGGCTGGTCCCATCCCGAGATGCAACGCGCGGGCGGGGACAGCGTACTCGCATTCCGGCGGCGGTCGGCGTGAGCATTAAGGGTGCCGCACAATGAATAGACATACGGAAATCGATCACAGCACCCTCAGTTGGGTCAAGAAAGAGCTCGACGACACTCTCAAGGAGGCCGCCGAAGCACTCGAGGCCTACACCCAGCAGCCGGACGACCAGACCCAGCTGCAGTTCTGCGTGACGCATCTGCACCAGGTGCGCGGCATACTGCAGATGCTGGAGCTGTTCGGCGCCGCCATGCTCGGCGAGGAGATGGAGACCCTGGGCCAGGCGCTGCTGAGCGGGTCGGTGGCCGACCGCGATGACGCCTACGAGGTGTTAATGCGGGCCATCCTGCAGCTCTCCGACTACCTGGAGCGGGTACAGGGCGGCCACCACGATGCCCCTATCCTGATCCTGCCGCTGATCAACGACCTGAGGGCGGCTCGCGGCGCCAACCTGCTGAGCGAGAACGCGCTGTTCGAGCCCGACCTGGACGCGCCGTCGGGCGCCCCCCGGCAACACGGCGCCGAGGCGGTCGACCTGCAGGCGCTGGCCCGCAAGCTGCGTCACCAGTTCCAGCTCGGTCTCCTCGGCTATCTTCGCCAGCGCAGTCTGGAGACCAATTTCCGTCGCATGCAGGAAGCGCTGGACCAGCTCGACGAAGCTGCCTCAGATGATCAGGCAGGCACGCTGTGGTGGGTGGCGGGCGGCCTGCTCGAGGCCCTCCGCGAGGGGGCCGTCGAGGAGAGCGTGGCCATCAAGACGCTGCTCGGCCAGGTGGACCGCCAGATCAAGCAGGTCCGGGACGGTGGGGAAACCGCCATCGCAGTGGAGCCGCCCCGCGAGCTGATCAAGAACCTGCTCTTCTACGTGGGCCGGGCGCGACCCGTGGGCGAGCGCATACCCGCGATCCAGGATCAGTACAACCTCAAGGCGCTGCTGCTGGAGGGTGAGGATCTGGAGCGCGCCCGGGAAGGCATGTTCGGTCCCAACTCCGAGGTGCTGCGCTCGGTGTCCGAGGCGATCCGTGAAGATCTCGCCACGGTCAAGGACACGCTTGACCTGTTCATGCGCGGCAGCCAGACCGATCCCGAGCGCTTGTCGGATGTGACGGATGCCCTCCGCCGCACCGCGGACACCCTGGGTGTGCTGGGTCTGGCGGCGCCGCGGCAGGTGATCCAGGAGTAGATGGAGACGGTACGGTCCCTGCAGCAGACCGACGGGCCGCCGGACGAGGATGCGGTCATGGGCGTGGCCGAGGCGCTGCTGTATGTGGAGTCAGCGCTGCTCGGGCTGGTGGTGGGGCGCAGTGCCCGACAGCGTGCCGGCCAGGGCAGGATCGAGGCCGTCGAGGCGGCGGCGCCTCCGGCCGGGGAAGACCTGTTCGAGAACGAGTACGACCAGGTCTACGGCACCGCAATCGACGAATCCCTGGCCGAGGTTGGCACCATCAAGGAGGCGATCGTCCGTTACATCGAGGACCAGGACGAGGGGCAGCTGACCGGGCTGGGGGAGCACTTCGACAACGTGCGCGGCGTGCTGGACCTGCTCGGCCTGGAGCAGGCGGCGCAGCTGATGAACGCCAGCGGGCGCTATCTTGCGGACACCGTCAGTGCCCGCCACCAGCTGCCTGAGCCCGACGACCTCGATCATCTGGCTGACGCGATCACCAGCATCGAGTATTACCTGGAAGCCCTTCGCGAGGGCCGCGGGCAAACGGAGCGTATCCTCGAAGTGGCCGAGGCCAGCCTGCGGCGGCTCGGCTACGCACCGGGCGGTGAGCCCGCCGCCGAGCCTACGGGCGAGTCACCGCCGGAGTCGCCAACGGGGGTGTCGTCCTCCGAGCAGGCTGATGACCGGGAGTCCGCGCCCAGCGGCGCCGGCCCCGACGCCGCGCCCAGGCCGGATTTCAGCGGCGCGAGCGAGCCCGTGCCGGACGTCTCCAAGAAGCGCGGGCGCATCGACCACGACGTGGGCGTCATGGCCAACGAGTTGGACGAGGAGATCCTGGAAGTCTTCCTGGAGGAAGCCGACGAGGTCCTGGAGACCCTGGGCGAGACGCTGCCCCGCTGGCGGGACAACCCCGAGGACGGCGATGCGCTGATTACGACGCGGCGCATGTTCCATACGCTCAAGGGCAGCGGGCGGCTTGCCGGCGCCCTGCTTCTGGGCGAGCTCGCCTGGTCCATAGAGAATCTCCTCAACCGGGTGATCGACCAGACCATCACGCCTTCGCAGGCCGTGTTCGAGAACATCGACGAGGCGGTGGCGGCCATCCCGGAGCTGGTCCGTGAGCTCAAGGGCGGCGACGCGCCGGAGACGGACGTGCGCGCCGTCATGGGGCGGGCCGAAGCGCTCGCCGATCCGGACCGGGCGGCGGCCGATACCGCGACAGCGCAGCCGGAGGGAACCGAACTGCCCCGTGCCGAGGGAGAGGAGGCGCCCGACGGCAGCCCAAAAGGTGACGGGCCTTCACAGGAGGAAGTGGAGGCGGTCTCAGCAACGGATGCTGTCGATGATGCCGGTCTGCACGACGGCGACGTGGATGACGGCGAGGCCGGCGAGGCCGAGCCCGCCGCCGCCGCCCTGGCGGATTTCGACTTCGGGGATGTCGCGGACCTCGGGGAAGCCCGGGACACGCCGCCGACCGGGGACCAGCTCGAGGAGCTCGATTCCACCGACGAGGAAGGCGACAGCACGTCCGACGTCGAAGCCGAGCTGGAGGCCGAGCTGGCCGCCTTTGGCAACGACGAGTCGGGCGGCGAAGACGAGACGGTCAGCTTCGAGGAAGACGTCGATCTCGCCGACTGGGACTGGGGTGAGCTGAGCGACGCGGGGGCGTCACCCGATACGGGTGACCAGGCCGAATCGCCCCAGGAGCTGGCGGACGCCGCCGAGACCCTGGACTGGGAGCCTCCGCCAGCGGAAGCGAGCGCCGACGAGGCTCCCGGAGCCGGGGAACGAGCGCCGTCGGAGGAGGCCGAGGCGGAGACACCGCCGGCGGCCGGCGAAGACGGGTCCGGTCCGGTCATGGACCCGACACTCTACGAGATATTCAGCAAGGAGACGGCCGACCATCTCGATGTGGTCGACCGTTTCCTGGACGACTGTGCGGCCGCTGCCGACAAGCCCTGCATGGTCAACGAGGACCTGGTCCGCGCGCTGCATACGCTGACCGGCAGCGCCCGCATGGCGGACGTGGACGCCATCGCTCAGCTCGGCCGCCGGCTGGAAGGCCTGGCCCGGCAGCGGCAGAATGCCCCGGCAGCCCTCGCCGAGGGGGATCTGGGCGCGCTGCGCCGCGGTGTGGCCCTGATCCGCGAGCTGGTCGAGTCTCTGGGTGACCGCAGCCGCGCCCTGCCCGACGTTCAGCCGCTGATCGACGAGGTGGATGCGCTGCCGGCGCCCGATCCCATACCGGTGCCGGCACCGGAGGGTGAGGAGACGGTCACCGCGGCTTCCGGCGAGCACGAGGTCGAGGAAGACCTCGTCGACCTGTTCCTTGAGGAGGCGGAGGACATCCTCCACTTCCTGGACACCACCGTGCAGCGCTGGGAGGACGCACCGGACCACGTGGCGACCGTCCAGGAGCTGCACCGCTCCCTGCACACCCTCAAGGGCGGCGCACGCCTGGCGGGGTTCCATGGCATCGGGACGCTGTGCCACGCCCTGGAAAGCCTCTCCGGCGACGTGGCGGCGGACCGCGTCCCGGCGGACGACACTTTCTTCGACCTGCTGCGCGACAGCCTGGAGGCGCTCAGCGACATGGTCGACGAGGCCAAGGCGGACAACCGCCCGGAGCCGTCCCCCGAGCTGCTGGGGCGCATTGCCGCGGCCCGCGGCACCGACGATGCGGTGCCGGTTGGCGGCGAGGAAGCTCCAGCCGACCGGGAGCTGCTCGAGGTGTTCCTGGAGGAGGCCACCGAGATCCTGCAGACCACCGAGGCGACGCTGCACGAATGGCGGGGTGAGCCGGGCAATCAGGAGCTGCTGGTGGATCTGCAGCGCGCGCTGCACACGCTCAAGGGCGGTGCCCGCATGGCCGGGCTGCAGGCGATCGCCAACCTCAGTCACTCGCTGGAAAACCTCATGGTCGCCGTGGCCGACGGCAAGGTGCAGCCGGACTCCGCGCTGTTCGATCTGCTGGAGCAGGTCCACGACCGGCTCTACGCCATGCGCGAGCAGGCAGAGGAAGGTGGCCGGCCCGCCGAGGCGGCAGACCTGCTGAAGGCCATCGAGACCGCGCGATCCGGCCGGCCCGCCGAGCCGGAGCCGTCCGACGACGCCCGCGTGGTGCCGTTCCAGGGCCGTGGGGAGACGCCGCCCAAGCCCCGCGACGAGCCCCAGGCGGCACCCCCGAAGCCCGCCGACGAGCCGGCGCGCCGTCAGTCGGACGTGGTCCGCGTCCGCTCCGACCTGCTCGACAACCTGGTGAAGTACGCCGGCGAGGTCAGCATCTATCGCGCCCGTCTCGAGCAGCAGCTGGGCGCCTTCGGCTTCAACCTGGGCGAGCTGGGTCAGACCGTCACCCGCCTGCGCGACCAGCTTCGCAACCTGGAGATCGAAACGGAGGCCCAGATCCTCTATCGCTTCGAGCGCGAGCACGACGTGGAGGAGATGGAGGACGCCTACGGAGAGGACTTCGACCCGCTGGAGCTGGATCGCTTCTCGCACATCCAGGAGCTGTCCCGGGCCCTCGGCGAGTCGGTCAACGACCTCTCCAGCATCCAGAACATGCTGGAGAACCTCAACCGTGAATCCGAGACCCTGCTGCTGCAGCAGTCCCGGGTCAACACGGATCTTCAGGACGGCCTCATGCGCACGCGCATGGTACCGTTCGCCAATCTGGTGCCGCGCATGCGGCGCATCGTCCGCGAGGCCGCCCGGGAGCTGAACAAGAACGCCCAGCTCAAGGTGCAGGGCGCGGAGGGCGAGATGGACCGTACCGTGCTGGAGCGCGTGATTCCGCCGCTGGAGCACATGATGCGCAACGCGGTCGCTCACGGCATCGAGTCGCCGAAACAGCGCGCGAAGGCAGGGAAGGCCGAGGCGGGCACCATCACCGTTGCTCTGTCCCGGGAAGGCGCGGACGTGGTGATCCGGGTGGCCGACGACGGCGGCGGCATGAATCTGGAGGCCATCCGCAAGAAGGCCATCGCCCAGGGCCTGATGCGGGAGAACGCGCCGCTCACCGACAAGGAGATCATGCAGTTCGTGCTGGAGCAGGGCTTCAGCACGGCCGAGCAGGTGACTCAGATCGCTGGCCGCGGCGTAGGCATGGACGTGGTGAACGCGGAGATCAAGCAGCTCAGCGGCAACCTGGAAATCGATTCCACCGCGGGCCAGGGCACCCAGTTCATCGTCCGGCTGCCGTTTACCCTGGCGCTGAACCAGGCGCTGCTGTGCCAGGCCGGTGAAGAAGTGTATGCCATTCCGCTGTCCAGCATCGAGGGCGTGGTCCGGCTGACCCACGACCAGCTCCGTCGGGCGTTCGAGGATCCGGCCTCCGCCCATTACGAATATGCCGGCCAGCGCTACGAGGTGCGGAGCCTGTCCATGCTGCTGGATGCCGGGGAGCCGCTGCTGCCGGGGCCGGGCAAGCGGGCTCCCATCATCCTGGTGCAGGCCAGCGATCACCGCCTGGCTCTTCACGTGGACGGCCTCCTGGGCAGCCGCGAGATCGTGGTGAAGTCCGTCGGGCCGCAGATCAGCTCCGTTCCCGGCATATTCGGCGCGACCATCCTGGCCGACGGCCGCGTGGTGCTCATCCTCGACGTCTCGGCGCTGGTGCGCTATGGGGTTTCGGCCGGCGCCGAGGGTGCGGTGTTCGAAGGCGGCGGCGAGGAGCAGGCTGCGGAGGCGGAAGTCGCCGGGGCGCCTACGATCATGGTGGTCGACGACTCGATCACCATGCGCAAGGTCGCGACGCGGCTGCTGGAGCGCAACAACATGAACGTGGTCACCGCCAAGGACGGCGTGGACGCTGTCTCCAACCTGCAGGAGACCCTGCCGGACGTGATGCTGCTCGACATCGAGATGCCGCGCATGGACGGCTACGAGCTGGCGACCCACATGCGCAACGACAGCCGGCTCAAGGAAGTGCCCATCGTCATGATCACCTCCCGTACCGGCGAAAAGCACCGTCAGCGGGCCATGGATATCGGCGTCAACCGCTATCTCGGTAAGCCTTACCAGGAAAGCGAGCTGCTGGAAACCATTCGGGAGCTCCTGGAGGAGCGGCGTGGAAACGGTTGAAGGCGGCCGTTCCGCCAAGGTGCTGATCGCGCTGCTCGGAGCGAACCGCGCCATCCGCGGCCGCCTGCGGTCGGGCCTCGCTGAATGCGGCATCGAGATCGCCGTCGAGGACTCCCTGTCGTCTTTCGCCCGCAGTGGGGCCGATCTCACCGGCGTGCAGGCTGTGCTGGTGGACCTGGAGCACGCCACGGACCGGGACCTGGACGGTCTTGACGCGCTGATCAACGCTACCGAGCTACCGCTCATGTTCAGCGAGGCGGCCCACCGCGGCGGCAACAAGCACTGGATGCAGTCCATCGCGGAGAAACTGCGCGCCACCGTCGCGGCCGAGCCGGCGCCTGCCGAGCCCGGCGACGCCGATACGGCCGCCCGCGCGGCGCCTGAGCCCACCCGAATTCGCTGCCCGGTGTGGGTGCTGGGCGCCTCCTTCGGGGGGCCGGAGGCGGTCAAACGGTTCCTGTCCGTCATCGACGAGGTGCCCGACGCGGTATTCATTCTGGCTCAGCACATCGGCGAAGGGTTTGCCGAGGTCCTGGCTCAGCAGCTCCACCGCTCCACGACGTTCCGCGTGACGGTGGCCGAGGAAGGAGCACCGCTGAACAGCGGCGAGATCTACGTGGCGCCGGTCTTCCATCGCCTGCACATCGATGAGCAGGATTGCCTGCATCTGGTCCCGTTCCGCCCGGAACGGATCAGCTACAGTCCCTGCATCGACGATGTGATGCGCGAGGTCGCGGACCGTTACGGTCCGCGCTCGGGCGCAATCATCTTCAGCGGCATGGGCGACGACGGTACGGAAGGCTGCCGGGCCATGGTGCGGGCCGGCGGGGTAGTATGGGCCCAGGACAGCGAGAGCTGCTCCATTGACAGCATGCCCGTCTGCGCCCGGGCAACGGGACTGGTCAGCCACATCGGCAATCCCGAGCAGCTGGCCGGGGACCTCGTCCGCCATCTCAAAGCCGACGCGGAGTCAGGCGCCGAAGCGTTCAAACGGGGGTGACGCAACCAATGGCCGAAGGATATGCCGAACAGGTCCGCAGCCTGCTGCTGCCGATCTCGGAATACAACCTGCTTCTGCCCGGCACCGTGGTGGCCGAGGTGGTCTCCTACAGTGAGCCGACCCCCCTGCCCAAACAGAGCGACCAGGCTCCCTGGCTGCTGGGTATGGTTTCGTGGCGGGGACAGCGCGTCCCGCTGGTCTCCCTCGAGGGTCTGATGTTCGAGCAGCCCGGCGAGCCCGGCTCGCGGGCACGGATCGCCGTCGTCAAGGCGGTGGGGAACCGCCGTGGGATGCCCTATTTCGGCGTGGTGACGCAGCAGATTCCGCGGCTGCTGACCGTGCATCCGGACACCATCGAGGGGCTCGACGAGGATGCCGGAGAGTATCCCGGCATTGAAGCGCAGGTGCTCGTTACCGGCGAGCCGGCGCTGATTCCCGATATCGAGTATCTGGAAGCCGAGCTCCACCGGCTGCTGTACGAGTGAGGGTCGACGCTCTCGCATCCGACCCGCCATTAGCGGCGTCCTTGCCGCGATAGCTGTATCCGTTCGGCCAGCGTAGGGTGGGCGAAAGCTACCCCAGGTCCCCCGCCAGCACCTGCAGCGCCGCCAGCGCGGCGACGCCCGCCGTCTCGGTGCGCAGCACCCGCGGCCCCAGGCCCACCGGTTGGAATCCCGCGGCCTCGGCGGCGGCCTCCTCCTCTGGGTGCAGGCCGCCCTCGGGGCCTACCAGCAGGTCGACCGCGGCCGCTCCCCGCAGCATCTCGGACAGCCGCTGAGGTCCGGAGGCGGCCAGCAGCAGTCGAAGCCCCTCGGTGCGGCCCTCCAGGACGTCGCTGAACGACGTCGGGATGTGCACTGCGGGGATGGTGTTGCGTCCACACTGCTCGCAGGCGCTGACAGCCACGCGTTGCCAGTGCTCGCGCCGGCGCTCCGCCCTGTCGGCATCCAGGCGGACCACCGTGTGCCGCGTCATGACAGGCACCAGCTCGGCGACTCCCAGCTCCACCGCCTTCTGAACGGCAAAATCCATGCGCTCACCCTTGCAGATTCCCTGCAGCAGGGTCACCCGCAGGGGCGATTCCGCGTCCCACTCATGATGCGTGCCCACGGTCAGCGTCGCACTGCGCCGGTCCAGGGTCTCGAGCCGCGCCTCGAATTCACCGCCCCGCCCGTTGAAGACGGTGACGGTCTCACCCGGGCGGATCCGCCGTGCCTTGATGTGCCGGACCGTCTCCGCGGGGACCTCCACCGACTCGCCCGATGTTAAAGCCTGATCAAGATAGAAGCGCGCAAGTGCCATTCCCGCTCATTCCCCGATCATATCCGCCGCCGGCGCGCCATTGTGGTGCGCCGCTGCCCCAAGGTCGCGCCCGATTCGGGCAACTTCCGCCCCGCAGCGCCCGGAGGCCGCACCGCGGCAGGGTGTTCCCGCTGGCAGGGTTCTTGCCACTGTCCGGTATCGGCAACCTGGAGGACGTCGCCTTGCCCGACCGAATCGTTACCCGTGACTTGCCCGGCGAGCGCGCCGCCACGGAGCTGCTGCTCAACGTGGTGGACGCCCTGACCCTGGAACCCGACTTCGAGCGCTTTTTCACACGGGCCGCCGACGCCGCCCGCCGTCTGGTCGGCGGCGACGGTGCCGCACTGATCTTACTGGATGCCGCCGGCCGCTTCGAATACCAGTTCTTCAACGGAGAGCCGCCGGCCCGCCTGGCTCCGTTCGAAGGCTATACCTTCGCGCGCGGCGAGGGCATCGCGGGCTGGGCGCTGCGCGAGGGCCACAGCGTACACCTGGAGGACTACCCCAACAGCCGTCATGCCATGCCCGAGTTCGTGGAACTGGGTCTGCAATCGAACCTGGCCGTGCCCCTGTACGGCGTGGAAGGCCCGATGGGCGTCCTCGCCCTGTCGTGGTTCCGCGACAGGGCCGCCCCCCTCGACCCGGAGCGGATCATGCTGGTGGAAAAGGTGGCCGGGCAGATTGCCGTGGCCTGCCACATCCGCAACCTGGAGCAGCGGCTCGAGGCGCGAGACCGGCAGCAGGCACGGCCCTGGGTTCGTGTCGCGGCGTCCCGCCGCGCTCACTCTGCCGCTCTGGCCCGCCCCAAAGCCGTTTTTTAGCCATGGATGAACACAGCAAAGACAGGGTTCAGCCGCAAATGAACGCAAACGGACGGGAATGGATTCCTTGCCGCCCAGACTCCTAGGGAAACACTGAAGTATTCGCGCCGAGGACGGCGCTCCCACGGTGGCTCCGACAAGTACAGGAGCCGGTCGGCGCCAAGCACCAAGCCACGTCATTTGCGTGTATTCGCGTTCATTCGCGGCCAACCGTCGCTTTCAATAGGCGCCCGTCCGTGGCCAAACGGCCCGTCAATGGGTGCCTCTAGACCGCTTTTACTGTCAAAACCGCGACCTACCGCACTGTGCCCCCTTCCCGCACCATGGTACTTTCTGATAAGTGCGCTTTTCCAAAAGGCATCTACTGTGAGGGGGGATGCTTATGCGTGTTGGGTTGCTTGTGGATTCGGCCTGCGATCTGCCGTATTCCTTCATCGAAGATAACGACATATTCATTTTGCCGGTGACCGTGCGTATCGACGGCGAGACCATCGTCGACGATCACGACCCGGGCAAGACCCGGGATGTCTACGCCAGCGGCGTGCTCGCCAGAGGCCATGCCGCGGAAACCGAGGCCTACACCACCGAGCAGATCCACAATCTGCTGCTGGAGAAGGTCGTTACCCATTACGACTTCGCCTTTCTCGAGACGGTGGCTTCGAGCCGCAGCCAGATCTTCGCCAACGCCACCGAGGCGATGCACCGGACCATGGCGGACTACCGTCCCTACCGCCAGGAAGCCGGCCTGGAGGGTGCGTTCTCCATGCGGGTGGTCGACAGCGGTACCATCTTCGCCGGCCAGGGCATACTGGCGGCCCATACCATTCACCTGATCAATCAGGGCATCTCCAAGCAGGAGCTGCGGCATCAGGTCCAGGATTTCACCAAGTACATCTACAGCTCGACGGTGCCCCGGGACGTCTACTATCTGCGCCAGCGCGCGCGGGCCCGAGGTGACAACAGCGTGTCGGGGGTTACCGCCTTTCTCAGCAAGGCCCTCAACATCAACCCGGTGGTCCGCGCCAAAGGCATCGACACCGAAGCGGTGGCCAAGGCGCGGAGCTTCGAAGGCGCGGTGGAACAAATGCTGCGTTACGCGGCTGCCCGGGTGCGCAAGGGCCTGCTCTCGCCCTACGTGATCGTCGCGGTCGAGCCCGAGCTGGTGGACAAGGGGATCGCCGATACGGTCCCCGGCGGGGAAGCGCTGGAAGCCGCCTGCCGCGAGGAGGGGGTCGAGCTTATGGTGGCGGAGACCGGCATCACCAGCTCCGTCTACCTCGGACCGGGGACCGTGGGCGTCTCCTTCGCGGCCGAGCCCCATGAGTTCTCGGCGGAATAAGACGGCAGCAGGAAACAATGGCTAGCCGCAGATGCACGCAGATTAACGCTGATTTTTTGCCGTTTCAGGAACTCCGCGGGGGCTGAGCCGCCTGTCCGTTTAGCTCTTCTCGCGAAGGCTCACCCGAAGCGGAATGCCGTGAAAGCTAGGAGTCTGGGCGGCAGAAATCCAGGGGCTCGCCTCGCGGCCCCGTTCGGGCGGCTCTGAGGCGCCCGCCGGGCTGCGTTGCGGCTCTTGCAAAGGGCAACGGCCATTCGCTGCGAGCCGCGCCTTGCCGGACGAGCGCCTCAGAACCGCAGAGCCCCTGGATTTCTGCCGCCCAGACTCCTAGTGTGGCTCGGAAGGTTCGAATCAGCCCTGCCAATGATCTGCGTTTATCCGCGTTCATCCGCGGCTCAAACAAAAAAAGGGTGCGGCAAGGCCGCACCCTTTCCTCGTTCGAAGGCTCTGAGGCGGCTCAGTAGCGATACCACTCCGGCTTGAACGGGCCCTCCTGGGAGACGCCGATGTACTCGGCCTGCTCCTTGCTGAGGGTGGTCAGATGGGCGCCAATCTTCTTCAGATGCAGCGCGGCGACCTTCTCGTCCAGCTTCTTCGGCAGCACGTAGACGTCGGTTCCGTACTGGTCCGGGTTGTTCCAGAGCTCGATCTGGGCGAGCACCTGGTTGGTGAAGGAGTTGGACATGACGAAGGACGGATGGCCCGTGCCGCAACCCAGGTTCACCAGGCGGCCTTCGGCGAGCAGGATGAGCTTCTTGCCGTCGGGGAACACGACGTGGTCCACCTGGGGCTTGATGTTCTCCCACTCGTACTGCTTCAGGCTCTCGACGTCGATCTCGTTGTCGAAATGACCGATGTTGCAGACGATGGCCTGGTCCTTCATCTGCTTCAGGTGCTCGTGGGTGATCACCTTGTAGTTGCCCGTGGCGGTGACGAAGATGTCCGCCACCGGGGCGGCCTCTTCCATGGTGACCACCTTGAAGCCTTCCATCGCCGCCTGCAGAGCGCAGATCGGGTCGATCTCGGTGACCCAGACCTGGGCGCCGAGGCCGCGCAGGGACTCGGCCGAGCCCTTACCGACGTCGCCGAAGCCGGCGACCAGGGCGACCTTGCCGGCCACCATGACGTCCGTGGCGCGCTTGATGCCGTCCACCAGGGACTCGCGGCAGCCGTAGAGGTTGTCGAACTTGGACTTGGTGACCGAGTCATTGACGTTGATGGCCGGGACCTTCAGCTCGCCCTTTTTGGCCATCTCGTAGAGACGGTGCACGCCAGTGGTGGTCTCCTCGGAGATGCCGCGGCACTCGGCCAGGATCTCCGGATACTTGTCGTGCATCACGGCGGTGAGATCGCCGCCGTCGTCCAGGATCATGTTGGGCGTCCAGCCGTTGGGGCCCTTCACGGTCTGGTCGATGCACCACCAGTACTCGTCCTCGGTTTCGCCCTTCCAGGCGAACACCGGGATGCCCGCCTCGGCGATGGCCGCCGCGGCCTGGTCCTGGGTGGAGAAAATGTTGCAGGACGACCAGCGGACCTCGGCGCCAAGGGCCACGAGGGTCTCGATCAGCACGGCCGTCTGGATGGTCATGTGCAGGCAGCCGGCGACGCGTGCCCCCTTCAGGGGCTGGTCCTTGCCGTACTCCTGGCGCAGGGCCATCAGGCCAGGCATCTCCGTCTGGGCGATGTCGATCTCCTGCCGGCCCCACTTGGCCAGGGAGATGTCCGCAACGCGGTAGTCGTTCTGAGCTTCAGCAGCGACAGTGCTCATGCTTAGTTAGCCTCCTTAAGCTTGATGCCGGCGGCGTCGGCCAGTGCCTGGGCCTTGTCCGTGCGCTCCCAGGGCAGGTCGATGTCGTCACGGCCGAAGTGGCCGTAGGCGGCCGTGCCGCGGTAGATCGGGCGCTCCAGGTCCAGCATCTTGAGGATGCCGAACGGCCGCAGGTCGAAGTGCTCGCGAATAAGCTGGGTCAGCCGGATGTTGTCCACCTGACCGGTGCCGAAGGTCTCGGCCATGACGGAGGTGGGCTCGGCCACACCGATGGCGTAGGACAGCTGCACCTCGCACTTCTCGGCCAGGCCGGAAGCCACTACGTTCTTGGCCACGTAGCGGGCGGCATAGGCGGCGGAACGGTCCACCTTGGACGGATCCTTGCCGGAGAAGGCACCGCCGCCGTGACGGGCCATGCCGCCGTAGGTGTCGACGATGATCTTCCGTCCGGTAAGTCCGCAGTCGCCCAGCGGTCCGCCAGTGACGAAGCGTCCGGTCGGGTTGATGTGGTACAGCGTCTCGCTGCTCAGCCACTCCTTCGGCAGCACGGGCTTGATCACCTCTTCCATGATCGCCTCGTGGATCTGCTCCTGGCTGACCTCCGGGTCGTGCTGGGTGGACAGCACCACCGCGTCGCATCCCGTGACCTTGCCGGCCTCGTCGTAGCGGAAGCTGACCTGGCTCTTGGCGTCGGGCCGCAGCCAGGGCAGCTTGCCATTCTTGCGCACCTCTGACTGTTTGCGCACCAGGCGGTGAGCAAAGTCGATCGGCGCCGGCATGAGCGTATCGGTCTCGTTGCAGGCGTAGCCGAACATCAGGCCCTGGTCGCCGGCGCCCTGCTCCTCGGGGCGGCTGCGGTCGACACCCTGGTTGATGTCCTGGGACTGAGCGCCCAGCGCGTTCAGCACCGCGCAGGTGGCGTAGTCGAAGCCCTTGTCCGAGCTGTCATAACCGATGTCCTTGACCACTTCCCGGACGATCTTCTCGATGTCTACGGTGGCGCTGGACTTGGTCTCGCCGGCAATCAGGACCATGCCGGTCTGGGCCACCGACTCGGCGGCCACGCGCGCCTTGGGATCCTGTTCCAGGTAGGCATCCAGGATGGCGTCGGAGATCTGATCGCACATTTTGTCCGGATGGCCTTCGGAAACCGATTCGGACGTGAACAGATAATGGTTGGACATAGTGCTTTCTCTCTTTATGTCGTTACCAGTCGTGGGTTGAGCGGCCGCGTCGCCCGCCGGAGGCCCAGTCCGCATATCTCAACGATCCACGCCTGCGGCCGCGGATCTGCCGGTCAATCCGGCGTTGCGTTCGGCTCGGGTGCTCGACGTACTGTGGAGTGCGCCTGCGCGCCCGAGCGCTCCCGCGCCTTGTCTTGATCGTCCCCTCTGCGCCCTCGCTTCGCGCATCGTTGAGATATGCGGACTGGGGCCGTCCGACCGCGGGTGCGCCGACCCGCCTTCCGTTTTCGACCCTGGCGGGCGCGGGGCCGCGCCGCGGCCCCGTCCGGCCCGTCATTGCTTGCGGAAAAGGAAGATGCCCCAGGCCAAGTGGCCGTTGTTGCCGCCGTTGACCCAATGCTGCAGGCCCTTCTTCATCCGCTCTATATAGTCCCTGCTGACGACCTTGGAAACTTCGCCCTCCCGTGCCTCGAGCTCCTTGTAGACGCGCCCGTAATGCCGGGGAAGCTGGTGAGAATAATCCTCGAAGGTCACTTCCTCCAGTCCCAGAGGCTTAAGGGTCTGCCGATAGAAGCCGGGCGAGCCCATCGTCTCGAGGTGGATGCGGTCCAGAATCGGCTGCAGGACTCCTGCGGGGCAGTCGTCGGCCATCATGGGGTCGGTGAAGACGAACTGGCCGCCGGGCTTGAGCAGCCGGGCGACCTCCTCCATCACTTTCCGGCGATTGCCGCTATGCAGGAAGGCGTCCTGGGACCAGACGACGTCGAAGCTCCCGTCCGGGTAAGGCACGTTCTCGAAGTCGCCGTCCACCACCTCGATCCTGTCGTCGAGTCCCTGCTCGCGGTTCTTCTGACGATCGCGCCCGTTCTCCGCCTCGGAGAGGTTCAGCGCCACGCAGCGGCAGCCGAACTCCCTGGCGAGGTAGCGGCAGGAGCCGCCGTAGCCGGCCCCCAGGTCCAGCACCTTCGTGTCCGAACCCAGAGCCTTGAGCAGCGAGGCCATCTGCTGCACCGTGCGGCGGCTGGCGTCGAAGATCGGCTCGTCGTCGGACTCGTACAGCCCGACGTGGATGTCCTCGCCGCCCCACACCGTGTAGTAGAAGTTGTCGGCGTCGTCACTGTTGTAGTATTCGCGGGCAGTCTGCACCGCAGCGCTGTATTGGTTACTCACGATCCGGTTCCTCCCTATAGGCCTTCTCCGCAACGTGAATGAAGAAGTCGGGGTCACTCTCCCTGTAGGTTTCCTGAAAGTCCCCGTAGGTCTCGATGTGCTGGAATCCCACCTCGCGCATGAGTCTGCGGACATAGTTCTTGCGCAAGGGGAACATGTTCAGGTGGTAGACGGAGCCGTCCTGGAATCCGTAGCGGAAGCGGGCCAGTCCCTCGTCCACGTGCTCGGGGTGCACCTGGACGTCGTCGCCGCAATAGTAATAGGTGTGCTTGCTGGAATAGCCGTGATCCATGATCGCGTCGTAGTTGCGCTGATCCAGGATCAGGATGCCGTCGTGCTTGAGGGTGGCGTGCATCTCGGCCAGCGCCTTGCGCCGGTCGTTCTCGTCGAAAAGATGCGTAAAGGAGTTGCCCAGGCAGATGATGGCGTCGTAGTGGCCGTGGATGTCACGGTTCAGCCAGCGCCAGTCCACCTGCACCGCGCGCACGATGTGACCGCGCTTGCGGCCGTTCTCGAAGGCCTTGGCGAGCATCTCGGCGCTGCCGTCGGCACTGACGACCTCGAAGCCGGCTTCGATCAGCCGCACCGAATGGAATCCGGTACCCGTCGCCACGTCGAGCACGCGTTTGGCGCCGCGCTCGCGAAGCACGTCGATGAAGAAGCTGCCCTCGCTCTCGGCACGGCTGTCCCAGTCGATGAGGTCGTCCCACTTCTCGGCGAAGCCGCCGATGTACTCCTTGGTGTAGTGGCCGCTGTCGCGGACCTTGACGGGGTCATCCCCGAACTCCTGATGCTTGTCCTCGGTTACGGCGCTCATACTGGACTCCTTGTTCTGCGTGAAAATCACAATTGTCCGTGGCGCGCCCTGTGGCCAAGCCAAGCGCGCTCATCATCGCGACCCACGGCGGGGGCCGCGGGCCTTGGCATCCTTCGCGTCATCTGGTCGGTGGCGTTGTGTCGGTGCGGCAACCGCCGCACGTGCCACCGTATGCACGTGCCGATCAGGCCTCCGATCAGCGGCAACGGAGGGCAGGGGCTCGTTCTGGCGCCTGCTGGCTATGGGCGAACGCTGTAGTCGCCGGGCCTCTGTGGCGCCCGGCTGCCTGTCGCGCCGGCTTCGGGCCGGCGCTGTATGTCAAATGATCGTACCTTACAGATTGGGCAGCCGATCAATGTGCATTCAGAGCGTTGTGACCGATCACCATTTCGGTCTCATCATGTGCTCCAGGCACCTTCCGTTGCCGTGCTCCGTTGTTCTGACTGACGCGTCCGGACCGCTCCTGGAAGAGAACGGTCTATCGCAGATGTCGGTGCGCCGCAGTCCGTCTGCTGCAGTGCACGATAGATACGTCACGATCCAGGTTGAACAATTCTTGAGGGGATTTCAAGTGCCGTTCAATGACGATGCCGTTACCGCTCGGCTCGGCGCCGTCTTGCCGCGGCGGAGGAACTTCAGCAGAATTGCGCGCTTGGGCGCGCCGCAGGGTGGCGGACACCGCCGGAGCCGACGACGGGCCTGTGTTTCGGTATAATCTCGCCCGCGCAATTCCAAATACCCCAAATCATGACGGAGACTAACATGCCTTCGCGCCGTGATCTTGCCAATGCCATCCGCGCGCTCAGCATGGATGCCGTGCAGCGGGCCCAGGCCGGCCATCCGGGAGCGCCCATGGGCATGGCCGATATCGCGGAGGTGCTGTGGAACGACTTCCTGCGGCACAACCCGGCCAACCCCCACTGGTTCGATCGGGACCGGTTCGTGCTCTCCAACGGACATGGCTCGATGCTGCTCTACTCCGTGCTCCACTTGACCGGCTACGATCTCGGCATCGACGACCTCAAGGACTTCCGTCAGCTCCACTCGAAGACCCCGGGGCATCCGGAGCACGGTTACACGCCGGGCGTGGAGACCACCACCGGCCCGCTCGGCCAGGGGCTGGCCAACGCCGTGGGCATGGCGCTGGCGGAGAAGGTGCTGGCGGCCCAGTACAACCGGCCGGGGCACACCCTGGTTGACCACCACACCTACTGCTTCCTCGGCGATGGCTGCCTCATGGAGGGCATCTCCCACGAGGCCTGTTCTCTGGCCGGCACTCTGGGCCTGGGCAAGCTCGTCTGCGTCTACGACGACAACGGCATCTCCATCGACGGCAAGGTGAAGGGCTGGTTCACCGACGATACCCCCCGCCGGTTCGAGGCCTATGGCTGGCACGTGGTGCAGGACGTTGACGGCCACGATCCCGAGGCGGTCAGGCAGGCTCTGGCCGAGGCGCGGGAGGTGACCGACCGTCCCTCGATGATCTGCGCCAAGACCATTATCGGCTTTGGTGCGCCCAACGTCTGCGGTACCCACGGGGTTCACGGTGCGCCGCTGGGCGACGATGAGATCCGCGCGACCAGGGAGTTCCTCGGCTGGTCCTACGCGCCCTTCGAGGTGCCTGAAGAGATCTATGCCGGCTGGGACGCCCGGGAACGCGGCGCCGAGCTGGAGACGGCCTGGAACGAGACCTTCGATGCCTACGAGCGCGCCCACCCCGAGCTGGCCCGGGACTTTCAGCGGCGCGCCCGTGGGGAGCTTCCCGGCCACTGGAATGAGCACGTGGAGGAGCTGCTCAAACGGGTCGATACCGCCGGCAAGAGCGATGCCACCCGCAAGCACTCGCAGACCGTGCTCAACGGACTTGGCCCGTATCTGTCGGAGATCATCGGCGGTTCGGCGGACCTCACCGGCTCGAACAACACGAAGTGGGAGGACGCCACACCCGTCACGGCGGCGGACGCGGGCGGCAACTACGTCTTCTACGGCGTACGGGAATTCGGCATGTCGGCCGTCAACAACGGGCTGAGCCTTCATGGCGGTTTCATCCCGTATGGGGGGACGTTCCTCGTGTTCTCCGACTATGCCCGCAACGCGCTGCGCATGTCGGCGCTCATCGGTACCCGGAATATCTTCGTTCTCACTCACGACTCCATCGGGCTCGGCGAGGACGGTCCCACCCACCAGCCCATCGAGCACTTGGCGTCCCTGCGGCTGATCCCCAACATGAGCCTGTGGCGCCCCTGCGACGGCGTGGAAACTGCGGTCGCGTGGCGGGCGGCGCTGGAGCGCCGCGACGGTCCGACCTGCCTGTGCCTTACACGGCAGAAGACGCGTCATGAGAGCCGCAGTGCCGACCAGCTGGCGGCGGTCCGCCGCGGCGGATATGTGCTGCGTGACGTCGACGGCGATCCGGAGGCGATCGTCATCGCCACCGGCTCGGAAGTGGGGCTCGCCATGGAGGCCGCCGAGCGGCTGGAGGCGGAAGGGCGGCGCGTTCGCGTGGTCTCCATGCCCTCCGTGGACATCTTCGAGGCGCAGGATGTCGAGTACCAGCGCTCGGTGCTGCCGCCTGCGGTGCGCGCGCGTGTGGCGGTGGAGGCCGGGGTGCCGGATATCTGGCTGCGCTATGTGGGGCTGGACGGCCGCGTGGTGGGGATCAGCCAGTTCGGCGAGTCCGCACCGGGGCCGGCGGTTTACGACTACCTGGGGGTCACCACGGATGCCGTGGTTAACGCCGTAAAGTCCGTCCTGTGAGCGGGAACCGGGCCCGGCACTGAATTCAACAGCGTCGATTGATCAGGGAGAACGCAATGGCGATTAAGGCAGCAATCAACGGGTACGGACGTATCGGGCGCAACGTCCTGCGTGCCCTCTATGAGTCCGGGCGGACCGACGAGATTCAGGTGGTGGCCGTCAACGATCTGGGCGATGCCCAGACCAACGCGCACCTGACGCGCTTCGATACCGCACACGGCCGCTTCCCCGGGACCGTGTCCGTGGAAGGCGACGACCTGGTGGTCAACGGCGACCGCATCAGGGTGTTCTCCGAGCGCGACCCGGCGAAGCTGCCCTGGGGCGATCTCGGCGTGGACGTGGTCCTGGAATGCACGGGTCTCTTCGCCAGCAAGGAGAAGGCCTCGGCCCATCTACAGGGCGGCGCCAAAAAGGTCGTCATCTCGGCGCCCGGCGGCAGCGACGTGGACGCGACGATCGTTTACGGCGTCAATCACGGGACGCTCAAGCCCGAGCACACGGTGATCTCCAATGCGTCCTGTACCACCAACTGCCTGGCGCCGCTGGTCAAGCCGCTCCACGACAAGCTGGGCGTTATCCAGGGCCTGATGACCACCATTCACGCCTACACCAATGACCAGGTCCTGACCGACGTCTATCACAAGGACATCCGCCGCGCCCGCAGCGCCACCATGTCCCAGATCCCCACCAAGACCGGCGCGGCCGCGGCGGTCGGTCTGGTGCTGCCCGACCTCAACGGCAAGCTCGACGGCTTCGCGATGCGGGTGCCGACCATCAACGTCTCCATCGTGGATCTGACCTTCACCGCCGCGCGGGAGACAACGGTGGAAGAAGTGCACCGGATCGTCCGGGAGGCTTCCGAGGGCGAGCTTAAGGGCATCCTCGCCTACAACGACGAGCCCCTCGTGTCCATCGACTTCAACCACGATCCGGCCTCCTCCACGTACGACGCCAGCCTGACCCGCGTCGGCGGTAACCTGGTCAAGGTCTGTGCCTGGTACGACAACGAGTGGGGTTTCTCCAACCGGATGCTCGACACGACCGTCGCGTTGATGAACGCTAGGTAAGCGGCGCGCCGTGCGGCCACCTCGGAACGGGGTATCTCCTTGGGGATGCCCCGTTTTCTTGTGTGTCGGCCGGCGCTGGCGGACACATTCATTTTGTTTCGATTTATTTTCGGCTCTTTTCATTCAGGTTCGTCTGTGTTCATCTGTGGCTGAACGAGAAAGGATAGCGCCATGAACGTCGTCAAAATGTCCGACCTGGACCTCGCCGGCAAGCGTGTGCTCATCCGTGAGGACCTCAATGTCCCGGTGAAGGGCGGCGAGGTCGCCGACGACACCCGTATCCGGGCTTCCCTGGCCACGATTCGCAAGGCCAAGGAAGCCGGTGCCCGCGTCCTGCTGATGAGCCATCTGGGTCGCCCCGAGGAGGGCACATTCGACGACTCGGCCTCGTTGGCGCCGGTAGCCCGGCGGCTGGGCGAGCTGCTGGGCGAACCGGTACGGCTGGAGCGAGACTGGCTCGAGGGCGTCACGGTCGCCGACGGCGAAGTGGTGCTCTGCGAGAACGTGCGCTTCAACAAGGGCGAGACGAAGGATGACGAGACGCTGGCCCGGCGCATGGCGGCGCTGTGCGACGTCTTCGTCATGGACGCTTTCGGCACGGCCCACCGGGCCCAGGCTTCGACCCACGGGGTGGCGCGGTTCGCCCCGGTGGCCTGCGCCGGTCCGCTGCTGGCGGCGGAGCTGGAGGCCCTGGCCAAGGCGATGGAAGCGCCGGCGCGCCCCCTGGTCGCCATTGTCGGCGGGTCGAAGGTGTCGACCAAGTTGACCGTCCTCGAGCAGCTGACCGAGGTCGTGGACGAGCTGATCGTCGGCGGCGGCATTGCCAACACGTTCATCGCCGCCGCCGGCTATCCGGTGGGCAAGTCGCTTTACGAGGCCGACCTGACGGACGAGGCCCGGCGTCTCATGGACAAGGCCCGCGCCAAGGGGGGCGAGATCCCGGTGCCGGCCGACGTGGTCACCGCCACCGAGCTCAGCGAGACGGCGGAGGCGGTGATCAAGACGGTGTCCGACGTGGCCGGCTCCGACCTGATCCTGGACGTCGGCCCGCAGACCGCCGCCGGTTATGCCGAGCGGCTGCGCAACGCGGGCACCATCGTCTGGAATGGCCCCGTGGGCGTGTTCGAGATGGACCAGTTCGGCGCCGGCACGGAGGCCTTGGCGCGCGCCATAGCCGAGAGCTCGGCGTTCTCCATCGCTGGCGGCGGGGACACGCTGGCAGCCATCGCGAAGTACGGCGTGGGCGAGCGCATTAGCTATATTTCCACCGGGGGCGGTGCGTTTCTGGAGTTTCTGGAAGGCAAGACGCTGCCGGCCGTGGCGATCCTCGAGCAGCGCGCGGCCGAAGGCTGAGCGCCTCACGCGGAGGCGCGCAGGCGGCGAATTGCGGTGGACACGGCTGGATCGCTAGGGATGCTGCGCCGAGGAGTGGGGCCGAACCTCCGGCAAAGCCCGTTTCTCTGGTTCTCGGCGCCTAGGAGTCTGGGCGGCAGAAATCCAGGGGCTCGCCCCGCGGCCCCTTTCGGGCGCTTCTGAGGCGCCCGCCGGGCGGCGTTGCGGCTCTTGCAAAGGGCAACGGCCATTCGCTGCGAGCCGCGCCTTGCCGGACGAGCGCCTCAGAACCGCAGAGCCCCTGGATTGCTACCGCCCAGACTCCTAGGGGAATACTTCAGTGTTTCCCTGGCATGAGGAGTGAGGAGGAGCCGCATGTTACGCCGCACTAAGGTCGTGGGCACGCTGGGGCCGGCGACGGACGACGTCGCCACCTTGCGGGAGGTGGTCCGGGCAGGCCTGGACGTGGCCCGCTTCAATCTCTCCCACGGCAGCCACGACGACCACCGGGCACGGGCTGACGGGCTGCGCCGGGTTGCGCGCGAAGCGCGCCGCTACGTCGGCGTGCTTTGCGATCTCCAGGGGCCGAAGATCCGTACGGCCGCCTTTACCGACGGTTTCGTGGAGCTTGCCAGCGGCCAGTCGTTCTTCCTCGATCCCGACTTCGATCCCAAGGGGGGCACCACGGAGGGCGTGGGCGTGGGCTACGCCGGGCTGCCGGACGACGTGGCGCCCGGGGATGTCCTGCTGCTGGCTGACGGGCTGCTACGGCTGAAGGTGACCCGGGTCGAGGGGCGGCGCGTGCACACCGAAGTGGAACAGGGTGGCACGCTGTCCAATCAAAAGGGTATCAACCGTCTGGGCGGCGGCCTGTCGGTGGACGCCCTGACCGACAAGGACCGCCAGGACGTCCGCCTGGCCGCGGAGATGGAAGCGGACTATCTCGCGGTCTCCTTCTGCCAGGGGGCCGACGACGTCAACGACGCACGGGATCTGCTGCGCCAGGCGGGCGGCGACGCCGGCATCGTCGCCAAGATCGAGCGTCAGGAGGCCGTGCACAACATCGAGGCCATCATGCATGCGGCCGACGCCGTCATGATCGCCCGCGGCGACCTGGGCGTGGAGATTGGCGACGCGGAGCTGCCCGGCGTGCAGAAGCGCATCATGCGCCTCGCCCGGGAGCTGGACTGCGTGGTCATCACCGCCACTCAGATGATGCAGTCCATGGTCAGCTCGCCGGTCCCCACCCGTGCCGAGGTGCTGGACGTGGCCAACGCCGTCCTCGACGGCACCGACGCCGTCATGCTGTCGGAGGAGACGGCCGTGGGCCGCTATCCGGCCGCCGCCGTGGGCGCCATGGACCGGGTCTGCACCGGCGCCGAGCACTACCTGGACGAGGCCCAGCCCTTCCGCCACCCGGAGGACCGCTACGGCCGCGTCGACGAGGCCATCGCCAAGTCGGCCATAGACGCCGCCAACCACCTGGGCGTGGCGGCCATCGCCGCCCTGACGGAGTCCGGGGCCACGGTCATGTGGATGTCGCGGGTGGGCACCTCCATTCCGGTCTACGCCATGAGCGAGCAGGCCCGGACCCGGAGTAAGGTGACGCTCTATCGAGGGGTGCATCCGGTGGACTTCGATCCCACCGCATTCGAGCGGGGCGTGGTGGACCGTTACGTCGTGGCTGAGCTCCGCCGCATGGGCGCCGTACGGGACGGCGACCATGTGCTCATCACGAAGGGCGACGAGGCCGGCGTCGCCGGCGGCACCAACACCATGAAGATCGTGCCGGTAGGGGAGGGCTGAATGATCCCGCATCGGCCTGCCAGGGCGCGGCAGCGGCTCCCATGGCGTGGGAAATTGCGTGGGCCGCTCTCCTGCGCCGAGACCGGCGCCCCGGCGCCTTTAGTGGGAGTTGAGGAACCTTATCCCGTCAGCCGCCGCTGTGCCTCCCGGTACTTTTCCGCCGTCCGTTCGATGACCTCGGCGGGCAATCGTGGGCCGGGGGCGGTCTTGTCCCAGTCCAGGGTCTCCAGGTAGTCGCGGACGAACTGCTTGTCGAAGCTGGGCGGCGAAGTGCCGGGCCGGTACTCGTCCATGGGCCAGAACCGGGACGAATCCGGGGTCAGCGCCTCGTCGATGAGCACCAGGGCGCCGTCGTCGTCGAGGCCGAACTCGAACTTGGTGTCGGCGATGATGATGCCGCGGGAGCGGGCGTATTCCGCCGCTTCCGCATACAGCCGCAGGGCGGTGTCACGGACCTCCTCGGCCCGGTCACGGCCGATCAGGCCGCAGATATCGTCGAAGCTGACGTTCTCGTCGTGGTCACCCGCGGCCGCCTTGGTGGACGGCGTGAACAGCGGTTCGGGGAGCCGGTCCGCCTGTCGCAGGCCGGTGGGCAGATCGATGCCGCAAACCTGTCCGCTGCGCTGATAGTCGCGCCAGCCGGAACCGATCAGGTAGCCGCGCACCACGGCCTCCAGGGGCAGCGGCCGCAGGCGTCGCACCACCACGGCCCTTCCCGCCACCTGGCCGCGTTCCCCCTGGTCCGCGACCACCGACTCTGCGGGGACATCGAGCAGGTGATTGGGCACGATATGCCGGAGCCGCCCGAACCAGAAGTTGGACACGGCCGTCAGGACCCGACCCTTGTCCGGGATCGGGTCGGGGAGGGTGACGTCGAACGCCGAGAGCCGGTCCGAGGCGACGATCAGCAGCCGCTCCCCGTCCACGGCATAGATGTCCCGCACTTTGCCGCGGCCGAGCAACTTCAGACTGTGCAGATCGCTTTCATAGAGCGCGTCACGTGAGGCATTCGGCATGTTATGTTCCTGGTGCTGGTCAGGCATACCCCGCCGGGTATAATCTCGAAATAACGGCACGCCGATACGGAGGCCCGGAGAGGATGACGAGTGCTGCAGACGAACAACCGATCATCGACAGCCAGAAAAAGGCATTGATGGCGCGTCTGGCGCGTATCGAGGGTCAGATCCGCGGCATCCGCCGCATGATAGAACAAGACGCGGGGTGTGAGAACGTCGCGCAACAGCTCGCCGCGGCCCGCAAAGCCCTGAACAAGAGCTTCTACGAGATGATGGCCTGCGCCATGGAACGCGAGCTTCTGCCCCAGGGCGACAGCCTCGACGACGCCCAGACCCGTCTCAACGAGCTCACGCGGGTGCTCTCGAAATACGGGTAAGGCGGGTGTTTAGCCACGGATGAACACGGACAAACACAGATCAAAAACCATGTTTAGCCGCGAATGAACGCAAATGATGGGGCGGTTGCGCGCAGCCTGGAAGCTGCTTCTGCGTCTATCGAAGCCACCGTGGGAGCGCCGTCCCCGGCGCGATTCCTCAACCGCTGTGCGCGGCCATGGGCCGCTCCTGCGCCGGCAACACCCACGATGGCAGTGGCAGCCTCTGCTGATCCCACCTTCGGGAAGGAGGCAGTGGCGGCGCCGGTGATCCCGCAAGCCGGCGAAAGAATGGCTATTTGCGTCCATCTGCGTTCATTCGCGGCTAACCCCCTTTTTTGAACTGCGCCCGTCCGCGTTCATCTGCGGCTCGCTTATCGCGCCGGTCGGTCCGCCAGGCTGCGGATGGCCTCCTCGGTGCTCAGGAAGATCCGGCCATGGAAGCGCCGGCAGAGGTCCGTATCGGCGAGCCGGTCCATGACCGGTCCCTTCACCTCCGCCAAGTGGAGCGTCACGCCGGCTTCGCGGAGGTCGTCGTTGAGCCCCTCGAGCGTCTCGAGGGCGCTGTAGTCGATCCGGTTGACGGCGCTGCAGATCAGCACCAGGTGACGGGCGTGCGGGTAGTCGGACAGGGCGTCCCCGATGACGTCCTCCAGCAGCGAGGCATTGGCGAAGAACAGGCTCTCGTCGATCCGCAGCAGCAGCACGTCCGACCAGGTCTCCACGTCGTGGCGCCGGATGTTGCGGAAGTGCTCGGTGCCGGGTACGCGGCCGACCACCGCCACGTGGGGATGACCGCTGCGCCAGAGCTGGATGGCCAGTGCGACGCCGACGCCCGTGAGCAGACCCCATTCCAGGCCCTCCCCGAGGACGCCGAAGAAAGTGACGGCGAGCGCCAGGAAGTCACCCCGATCATAGCGCCAGGTCGTGACCGCTTCGCGCCAATCGAACAGTGAAGCGACGGCCACGACGATGACGGCGGCCAGCGTCGCCCTGGGCAGGTGAGCGAACAGCGGTGTCAGCAGGAGCGCCGCGACCGCTACCAGAACGGCCGATATCAGCGTGGCGAGCTGCGTCCGCGCGCCGGCGTCGAAGTTCACCATGGAGCGGCTGAAACCGCCGGCCACCGGCATGCCGCCGCCCACCGCGGCCATGGCGTTGGCCAGGCCCAGCGCGCCCAGCTCCCGGTTCGGCTCCACCCTCTGGCGGCGCCGGTGAGCCAGGACTTTCGCCACCGAAATGCTCTGCACGTAGCCGATGAGGCTGATGAGCACGGCGGAGGGCAATAATGCCGCGGCGGGGGCCGCGCCGAGAAAACCGAGGCTCAGGGGGGGCAGCCCCGCTCGTATCGTTCCCACCACGGCCACGCCGGATTGGTCCAGGCCGGTCCATGTCACGGCGGCAGTGGCGGCCGCGAGTATCAGCAGAGGCCCGGACCGGGCGACGCCGGTCGCCGCCAGTGCGGACAGCCCGAGCCGGCGCAACAGCCGGCGCAGCGGCGTGCGGCTGAGCGCCAGGGCCGCGATGGAGGCCAGGCCGAGCACCAGGGTCGGCGGATTCACGGCGTCGAGCTGGCGCGCCAGGACCAGGGCCGTGTCGTAGGGCGGCAGGCCTCGCGGTACCGGGACGCCGGTGAGCGCGCGCATCTGGCTGAGTACGATAATGACGGCGGCGGCGCTGGTGAAACCGGACAGGACCGGGTGGCTTATAAAGTGAACCAGGGCCCCCAGACGGAGCAGCCCCATGGCCAGGAAGATCGCGGCGCTGAGACCGGTCAGCATCAGGACCGCGGCCAGGTAGGCATCGCTTCCCGGCTGGGGCCCCAGGCCGGCCACGGCGTTGGCCACCAGCAAAGCCGTGATCGATACCGGGCCCACGGACAAGGTCCGGCTGGTGCCGAACAGCGCGTAGACCACCGGCGGCAGGATGCTTGCGTACAGGCCCATCGACGGAGGGACGCCGGCCAGGGCCGCGAATGCCATGCCCTGCGGGACCAGCAGCACCGCCGTTATCAGCCCGGCAGCCAGGTCCGCGGGCAGGTCGCTGCGCCGGTACCGGCGCATCCATTCCCAGGCGGGCAACACGCGACTGGACCTCCCCAAAATAGAGCGTTCCCCGAGGCCGGCGTCAAGCCGGCTGCTGCCAGTATCCTGATACCCCCTTGAGTATGCAACGCCGCAGCGTTGCGTTTTCAGCGGCGCTTGATGGCGCGGAAGGCGTCAAGCGCCTGCTCGCGGCTGCTTTTCAGGTCCACGACCGGTCTCGGATAATCCCGGCCGAGCTCGATCCCGGCCGCTGCCAGGGCGCGCGGCTCGGCCTGCCAGGGGGCGAACCGAGCGGGCGCCGGGAGTGCCCGCAGCTCGGGCAGCCAGCGGGCGATGTAGCGGCCCGCGGGGTCGAAACGCTCGGCCTGACGCACCGGGTTGAATATCCGGAAGTACGGTGCCGCGTCCGCTCCGCTACCGGCCACCCACTGCCAGCCGAGGCTGTTGTTGGCGAGGTCTGCGTCCACCAGGGTGTCCCAGAACCAGCGCTCTCCCAGTTGCCAGGGCAGTCGCAGATTTTTGACCAGGAAGGAACCCGCGACCATGCGCACGCGATTGTGCAGCCAACCGGTGTGCCAGAGCTCGCGCATGCCGGCATCCACCAGCGGGATGCCGGTCCGTCCCCGCTGCCATGCGTGCAGCAACCCGCGGCCGTCGGCGCGCCACGGGAAGTGGGCGAAGCGCCGGTCGAGCGGCTCGTCGGGCATGGAAGGTTCGTGGTAGAGCACGTGATGGGCGAACTCCCGCCAGCCGAGCTCCGAAAAGAACTTCTCCGCCGCGCCCGCCGCCCCGTCCCCGTCATGGGCCGCCGCCGCCCGGATCGAGGCATGGGCCTGGGCCGGGCTGATCTCCCCGAAGTGAAGATGGGGCGAGAGCCGGGAGGTGCCGCGTTCCGCCGGCAGATCCCTGTACAGGTCGTAGCCGGCGAGGCCCTCGCGGAGAAACCGTTCAATGGCGTGCTCGGCGCCTTGCTCCCCTGGGGTCCACGTCTGGCGCAGGCCGCCCTCCCACGGTGTGCGGGGAAGCAGCTCAAGCGATTCCAGCTCGAGGGACCCGGGCATGCGCGCCGGCGACTCGATACGGACCGCGCCGCGGGGCGCCCGAGGCTCGCCGAGGGTCCGGCAGGCCTTCCAGAACGGCGTGAAGGTGCGGTAGTGGTGGCCTTCACCCGTACGGACGGTCCAGGGCTCATGGAGCAGGCCGCCGGGATAACTGCGGACCTCGGCTCCGGCCTGGCGCAGCCGCGTCTTGGCATCCTGGTCCCTCGCCACCGCTGCGGGCGTATAGAGTCGTTGCCAGAACACGGCTCCTGCGCCGGTCTCACGCAGCAGCGCCAGCAGGGTCTCCACTGACGGTCCACGGCGCAGGATCAGCCGTGAGCCGAGCGCCCGGAGCGAACTGTCCAGGTTCGCCAGGCTGAGGTGGAGCCACCAGCGGCTGGCGGCGCCCGCCGGCCAGTCACCTTCGCCGTCGGGGTCGTGAACGTAGACCGGAATGATCCCGTATCCCCGCTCCGTTGCCGCCGCCATCGGGGCGTGATCATGGAGTCGGAGGTCGCGGCGAAGCCAGACGATCGCGGTGGACATGGGTATCCGCTTGAGAAATCCGGTGTCGGCCCCGGCGGCCGATGCCCTCCGCCGGGGCGGAGCAGCCTATGCGGAGCCCGGGCTGCGGCTGAGGCGCTCGTCGATCGCGGCCAGCGCCTCGCCGAGGTCGGCGGCCAACGGCATCGCGCCGGCCCGCCGGATGGCGTCCGCGTGGTGTTGAGCCGTTTCTCCCCCCAGGAAAACCGGCGTTTCGGCGCTCTGCACCATCGACGCGAGATGCGTGTTGATCAGCGCGGGCGGGGGCTCGATGCCGCCGAAAATCACCACGGCGCGCGCGCCGGAGCGCTGCTGCGCCAGTGTGATCGGTTGCAGGGGCATGTTGGCGCCCAGCAGGACGACCCGGTACCCGTGAGTAAGCGCGGCCAGGGAAAACAGCAGCAGCTCGATCTCGCTGTACTCGCCGGGCAGCGTCGCCGCGACGAGCTTGGGGCCTCGCGAGCGGCTCGACTGGTGGTGAAAGCGGGCGCCGAGCTTGTTACGCATATAGGCGTTGAAGAAGTGCGCCTCGGCGGGTCCGGCGATCTCCGTCTCCCAGCGTTCGCGCAGCCGCCGCAGCAGCGGCATGATCAGCAGCCGTGTCACCAGGTCGACGGGATACAGGGAAAGCGCGTCGTTGTAGGCGGCGTCCAGAGCGAACTCGTCGAAGCGGGCCACCGCGCCGTGCATCCGGTTCTGATAATCCTCCCAGGGGTCCTGGGCGCCGCCGGTCAGCGCCTCCTCGGAGATTGCATGTACCGGCCGCGGCTGGTTCGCCAGCAGCTGACGCGTCTGGCTGATGGGAATGCCCTGCTTCAGGAGCTCGAGGATCCGGTGTATGCGCTGGATGTCGGCATCAGCGTATAGTCGGTGTCCCTTCGGCGTCCGTTTCGGCTTTATCAGCCCGTAGCGCCGCTCCCAGGCCCGCAGCGTAACCGGATTGACGCCGGTGAGCGCCGACACGGTACGGATGGGATAGAGCGCTTCGTTGTCGTCGTCGGGCATTGCAAAGTCGACTTTCTCTATGCTCACGCCGGCCCCAAGTTACCAAGACTGAATATTATTTTCTCGTACGATAATGGACTGCAATGCTATTGTACAAGTATCGTAAATCGCAAGAAATGACATTGGAGAGGGAGTATACCGTCCGCGGGGCACTGTCTGCTCATCGTTGCGAGCACCGGGATCGGGTGGGCTGTGGCGCCCTCGAGCGTCATCAGCGGCGCCCGGGCGCATTCCCGAGGAAGCAATGCGTCGTTGAGTGGCACTCGATGGCCACTCTGCGCGGCCGGCAGTATCTTACCGCCGTTGCGGCGGCGGCAGTACCACGCCGGCAGCGGGTTGAATGTGTAGCTTGAGGGCCAGGGCAGGCAGCGCAGGTGTACGGGGCCGTTCGGCTCGATACCGGCCGTGGCCAGGCGCTCGCCAGCCCGGCAATCCCGCCGCTGGCGATAGCGATACAATCCGTATCTGCTATGGCCTGGCCATAGCGATATATACAATTGTTGTATAGATATATGAACGATAGTCAATGGAATCGTATGCATAATTGAGTGCAGCCCCCTTCCGCCGACACTTCGATCCCATCGCGCTTCGCGTACCTGATCCCGCGTCGCCGCACGCATGGCGGGGCCGTCCCGCTTCAGCGGAGACGGCGGAGCCGGATGCGGTCCCCGCGGAGCTGCGATGGTTTTGGCGCCGAGGTCATGGCTGGCTTAAGATATGGGCGTTCATTCCGCACCAAGAGGCATGACAGCTTGAACGGTCACGCTGGGCCGGCCTTCGTGCCGCTTAATATCGCAGTGCTCACCGTCTCGGACACCCGCACGCTGGCCGAGGACCGTTCCGGGGACGTCATCGCCGACGGCGTCGCGGAGGCCGGGCACAAGCTCGCCGACCGGCGCATCGTCATCGACGACATCTACCGCATCCGCGCAGTGGTGTCGGAGTGGATCGCCGCGCCGGAGATACAGGTCGTGGTCACGACCGGGGGCACCGGTTTCTCCGACCGAGACCGGACGCCCGAGGCCATTGAACCGCTGCTTGACCGGCGCATCGACGGCTTCGGCGAGCTCTTCCGCCAGCACTCCTACGAGGAGATCGGGTCCTCCACGCTGCAGTCCCGCGCGCTGGCGGGGATGGCCAACCGTACGGTGATCGCGTGTCTGCCCGGTTCATCGGGGGCATGCCGCTGTGGGTGGAATCGGGTGCTGCGCGAACAGCTGGACCATTCCTTTCGGCCGTGCAATCTGGCTCAGCTTGTCGTCTGAAGCCGGATCCCCACGGCCGTAGGCGAACGGGCCACCGGTCTCGGTCGGCACGGCGAGTCGATCGCAGGAGGAGGCGATGAAAAGACGAGGGCAGACACGTTCGCGGATTCTCGGCTGCGCCGAAGAGCTCATGCAGACCTGCGGCTTCCACGGCTTCAGCTACCATCACATTGCAACGCGCCTCGGCGTGCGCAATGCCGCGGTCCACTACTATTTCCCCTCCAAAGTGGATCTGGGGCTGGCGCTGGTGGAGCGCTATCGGGAGAACTTCCGCTTCTGGAAAGAACAGCTCGCCGTCCGGCGCTGCACTGCGGTGCAGGCCCTCGAGAGCTTCTTCGAGCTCGAAGGACGCTACCGTGAGCAGGGCAAGGTCTGCCCGCTGGGGGTGGTCGGCGTGGAGTATCCGGGTATTCCCGAGCCGATGAGGGAGGCGACGCGCGCGCTGCTGGACGAGGTCGTGGAGTGGCTCACCGTGACGCTGCAGACCGGCCGGGCCAGCGGTGATCTCAGCTTCGCCGGCCCCCCCGGTGAGCGGGCCGTGTCCCTGCTTGCCGCGCTGCAGGGCGGGCTGCAGCTGGCCCGCATCTGGCAGCCGTCCGCTTTTGACCGAATCGTCGACGAGCTGCGCCAGGAGCTGGGCATGCCGAGCGGAACGGAACGGTCCGCGCTCGTTGCCGCCGGATAGCGCGTCACAGGACCCGCGCGGGCGCCGGCGCGGCCAGCCGTGCTGGCCGTCACCGAGCGCTCCCCATACCCTTTCCGCACGGCCGCGTCGTGAGCGCCGTTCCATGGCCCACTGACGACGGGATGCTATGCTATTAGATAAACTTATGAAATGTGATCTGTTTCATTGTTGGTGACCGCCCCCTCCTGGACGCTGATGGGGGCACCCATAACTGCAGCCCAGCGGCACAGCGCCCGTCGTGACGATATGAATGATCTGACGGCCTCTGAAATCATCGATAGCAGCCTCCGCGTGACCAACGTGGAGGATCTGCATGCCCTGTGCCGTGACATATGCGAAACCCACGGTTTCGACTATTTTATCTACGGCGCCCGCTTCCCCAGTTCGCTGGTGAAGCCGTTCGTGCTGATCGTCAGCGGATACCCGGATGAATGGCGTCAGCGCTACGTGGAACAGAACTATATCGCTCAGGACCCGACGGTCCGGCACTGCGTCAACAGCGTCCGTCCACTGATCTGGGACGAGGTCGCGACCGGTATCGACGTCAGTGAGGGCGACCGGCGCTTCATGGAGGAGGCCCGGGCGTTCGGCCTGTCCGGCGGTGCAAGCATGCCAGCGCACGGGGGCAACGGCGAGGTGGCCATGCTCAGCGTGTGCAGCGAGTTGGACATGGGCCGCATCCGCGGCCAGATCGTGCGCGCGCTGCCGGAGCTTTTCCTGCTCACCGCCTACGTGCACGAGGCTGCCGGCAAGCTGGTCAGCGAAGGCAAGCTGCCGTTCCGGCGCGAAGAGCTGACCGACCGCGAGCGTGAATGCCTGCTGTGGGCCGCCGAGGGAAAAACCTCCTGGGAAACCGCTCACATCCTCGGCATCTCGGAGCGGACCGTGAATTTCCACCTGCAGAACGTCGCCGCCAAGCTCAACGTAACCAGCAGGCAGCAGGCGATCGCCCGGGCGGTGGCGCAAGGGCTCATTACGCCCCAGTTCAGCTGATCCCCCCTTCATCCGCTACGGTTGGCCGCATCCGGTAATACCCTTACGCCGGCGTCCACCTGTCAATCCTGACAGTTTTCCATGACCGGGCCGATCGACGTTAATGGTCTGGTGGACCGACATCGCCGGGGGGAGAAACGATGAGCGATATTCTGATCGGGAGGGTCTCGGAATGTACCTTCAGTCCCGAGACACTCAGTCGCATGTTTCGATTTCGCTACGAAATATTTCGGGAGCGGCTCGGCTGGGAGGTGGTCGGCGTGGACGGCGAGGAGCGAGATGCCTTCGACGACCTGGATCCAGTCTACATCGTCGCCCGCACGTCGTCCGGAGACATAGTGGCCTGCTGGCGTGCGCTCCCCACTACCGGCCCGTACATGTTGACCGACACGTTTCCGGTGCTCACCGCGGGGGAAAAGCCGCCGCGGAGCGATGATGTCTGGGAGCTGAGCCGGTTCGCGGTGCAGCCGCCCAAGGACAGCGATCAGCGCGTTCAGGCGACCTCCTCGGCCCTTACACTGCAGATGCTGCGTGCCGGTTACCTGTTTGGCGTGGAAAACGGCATCCGTGAGTACGTCACCGTGGCGAGTGTCGCCATGGAGCGGCTACTGAAGCATATCGGGCTGCCGATGACCCGCTTCGGGGACGGCAAGGCGCGGCGACTGGGGCGGGTTTCGTCCGTGGCGGTGCACATCCCCATCGGCGAGGACCTGCGCGCCGCGCTGTTCGACAGCAAGCTGGCGGTGGAAGCCGCCAAGCAGGTGGCATGAGACTCCTGTTTGTCGGCGACCGCCCCGAAACCCACCGGTTGGTGGCCAGCTTTGTGGAAGCAGGCATTGCCAGTGTGGTCCACCGTCCGGACGAGACCGGGGCGATGCTGACCATCGAAGCGGGACGGTGCTACGACTGGATCCTGGCGGAGGCCGATGCCGCCGGCAGCCTCGAACGCAATCTGCGCTCCCGGTACGCGCTGGCAACACCCGTGGTCTATCTGGACTGGACCAGGGAGCCGGCCCAGGCGCTTCGTCTGCACCCGGAGATCGGGGTTTCCTCTCTCAGCAGCCTCGTCGCCGACAGCGAAGCGCAGTGGGTGCTGGAGTATCACATTCACCGCGGCAAAGACCCGCTGGCCTGATGGACAGGTCAGGCGACACGGAGAAAGGCCCGACCCTGCCAGCGCCGAATGGCGGCTGCGCCGGTAGCCCGAATCATCGGATGCGGCGGGACCGCTGCTCATGCGTCACCGCGGTATTCGCCATGGCCCGCCAGCTCGGGTTGCGTGTCGTGGCGGAGGGCGTTGAGCGGCCCGAGCAAGTGAGCTTTCTGCGGTCACAGGCGGACGTGATCGGGGGGGGCTATTACGCGAAGCCGCTGACGCTCGAAGCGCTGGTTCAGCGGCTGCGCAAGGAGTCGGAAGCCGTTCGGCTGGCTTCGTAGCGGATATGGCGCCGACCGGGCGGTGACGCCCGGCTCGGCGTGCTGGGCTTTACCTCGGCGTGGCAATTGGGAAATGGACGTTTCCCTATGCGTGGGGCAAGGACGCCCTTCTCTTTTTGCCGGGGAGGCACGGAATCGCGGGCGCGAGAGGCCGGCTGGCAGACGCGGAAAGCGCTCCTCCGGTGGATGTCCGCCGACCGGGTTCTGCGTCGCCGGCGAGTCCCTACAGTGAGCCGTGCGCGAACCATCCCGCCGCGATATAGTCGCTCAAGAACGGTGGTCGTCCAGCGTGCCCGCCTGACGAAACCCGATGCGTCGCTGGTGGATGGGATTCCGGCTACTACAGCCGGTCTGCTCGGCGTCGGCATGCTGCGGGGCGCGTCTCGGTGCACGGCGGCCGAGCATGGCGGGTATGGCGGTCAGGGCACGGTACACGGTGAAGATCCGCAATACGGGATTGCCTTGGTGGTGGGGCGGGAGACTGGTCGGGCTCGCGGCGGGCGGTGCGGTTTTCGGCTGGGGCGGTGCGGCGGCCGGTCTGGTCGCCGGCGCCCTACTGGACCGTTGGCTGCGGCTGCGGTGGTTTTCGCCGCGGTGCTGGCGGCGGAGCTCGCGCAGTCACACCGAGCGCCTGTTTTTCCTGGCCACTTTCTCGGTGGCCGGTCAGATGGCAAAGGCAGACGGCCGCGTGAGCGAGCGTGAGATCGACATGGCCCGCCTGCTGATGGCGGAGTTGAATCTCACCGCCGACGAGCAACGCTGCGCCGCGGCCACGTTCACGCGCGGCAAGCGGCCCGGGTTCCCGCTGGTGGCCGTGGTCAGCCGACTGCGGCGTGCCGCCAGGGGGAGGGCGGAGATGCTGGACCGGTTCGTCGACTACCAGTTGCGCATGGCTCTGGTCGACGGCGGGACGGGTCCCAGGCAGATGCATGTGCTCCAGGCCGTGGGGGCCAGCCTGCGCCTGCCGGCGGAGGAGATGGAGCGCCGGATTCGCAGGCGCCGGGCGCAGCCGCCTTCCGCGGCGAAGGCCCTGCTCCCCAGGCTGCAAGAGGCCTACGCAACGCTGGAAGTCAAGGAGTCCGCCAGCGCCGGAGAAATCAAGCAGGCCTATCGCCGCATGATCAGCCGGCACCATCCCGACCGTCTGGAAGGACAGGGCGTCTCGGAGCAAGAGCTGCAGCGAGCGGCGGCGAAGACCCACGAGATCCACCGGGCGTTCAATGAGATCCGCCGCACCCGGGGATTCTAGGCAATCGTCCAGCGTTCCCCGGCAGGCCCGGGCTCAGAAGAACGGGATATACCGACCGGTGGTGGCGACCGCCACGACGAACAGGCCCAGGCCCAGGTTGATCGCCACGACGCGCCGTATCCAGCCGATGGCCGCGCCGGCCGAGGGGGCATCTTCGGCTGCAACCGCGCGACGGAGTCTGCGGAAGGGGACCAGGGACACCCACAGATAGAGCAGAATCATGAGCCAGCCGATCCCGTGCATGATGTGCACGTGCACCGGGTAACCCGTCATACCGCCGAAAAGGCGATAGCCCATCCAGTAGCCGGTGGCGGGCAGGATGATCACCGCCGCCCACACCCAGCGGAAGAACCGGCCCAGGGTCGGCGCCCACAACCGGCCCCGGTCCAGACCGGAGAGCACCTCGCCCACCGCCGGACGCAGGCAGAGGTAGGCGAAGAACATGCCGCCCACCCACACCACGGCGGAGAGGACGTGCAGCATCAGCGCGAGGGGAAGGTCCAGGCCCATATTCAACCCGTTCTTTTAGCCACGGATGAACACAGATAAACACAGATTTTCATTTGTTGCAGGCTCCACCGGAGAGGCCGTGTCCCGCAGGGTGGGCGACAGCTCGCTGAATGAGACCCGGTGCCGGCCAGCCCGATTCCAGTGGGCTGTTGCTGTTGCCCCCCTACGCCAACGGCAGTGATTGAAAGCAGGTTCGGGAGCGCCCTCCCGGCGCGATTGCCGACCCGAAAGATCCGTGTCCATCTGTGTTCATCTGTGGCTAACTCCCTCAAACAATGCTGAAAACGCGCCCGCCTTCGGTTAAAGTGTTCGGCCTTTGAGATCAACGCCATGGGAATGCAGATGCCGGACTATCGGATTGCCCCGTCCATTCTTTCCGCGGACTTCGCCCGTCTCGGCGCCGAGGTGAATGCCGTGCTCGAGGCCGGTGCGGATATGGTCCACTTCGACGTGATGGACAACCACTACGTTCCCAACCTGACTTTCGGGCCGGTGGTCTGCCAGGCGCTGCGCCGTCATGGCGTGCAGGCCGAGATCGACGTCCATCTGATGGTCAAGCCCGTCGACCGCATCATCCCCGACTTCGCCCAGTCCGGCGCGGACATCATCTCGTTCCACCCCGAGGCCAGCGAGCACGTCGACCGCACGCTCCAGCTCATCCGCGACGGCGGCTGCCGGGCAGGGCTGGTTTTCAACCCCGCCACGCCGCTCGACCATCTCCGTTATGTCATGGACAAGGTGGACATGGTGCTGATCATGTCCGTCAATCCCGGGTTCGGCGGTCAGAGCTTCATCCCCGCAGCCTTGGACAAGCTCCGCGAGGCCCGTGCCCTGATTGAGGAGAGCGGCCGCCCCATTCGCCTGGAAGTGGACGGCGGGGTCAAGGTCGACAACATCCGGCAGGTGGCCGAGGCCGGCGCGGACACTTTCGTCGCCGGCTCGGCGATTTTCGGGCAGCCCGACTACACGCAGGTCATCAAAGCCATGCGCGAAGAGCTCGCAAAGGCCGGCCATGGCGCTTGAGAAAGCCCGCGCGCTGCTGTTCGACCTGGACGGGACGCTCATCGACAGCGCTCCCGACCTGGCCCAGGCTGTGGACGCCATGCTCGCGGAGCTGGGGCGGCCGCTGGCCGGTGAGGAGCGGGTGCGTTACTGGGTGGGCAACGGCGCCGCCCGTCTCGTCAAGCGGGCCCTGACCGGGGAGTGGGAGGGCGAGCCGCAGAAGGCGTTGTTCGAAAGGGCGCTGCGGCTGTTCTTTCACTATTACGGCGACAACCTGGTCGACCGGACCCGGCTCTATCCCGGTGCCCGGGAGGGGTTGGACGAGCTGCTGGCCCGCGGCTTCAAGCTGGGTATCGTTACCAACAAGCCGGCCCGGTTCACGCTGCCCATCCTGGCCCGGCTCGGAATCTACGACGAGTTCGACGTGGTGGTCGCCGGCGACACGCTGGATCAGAAGAAGCCCCATCCGCTGCCGTTGCTATATGCGGCGCGAGACCTGGGGCTCCACCCCTCCGAGGTGGTCATGGTGGGGGATTCCATGAACGACGTGGTCGCGGCCCGGGAGGCCGGCATGGCTATCGTTTGCGTGCCGTATGGGTATAATCACGGCAGTGACATCTTCGACGCGCAGCCCGACGCGGTGATCGACAGCATGGTTGAGCTGGCGTCGCTGCTTGCGAGAGTAGCCTAGGGACTATGGATCGCGACACCACCAAACGGATTCATCGGAGGCAGGGCATCAGCGGGCGATGGCGAGGCTGACACGACGGGCCTTTGCCGCGCAGGCGATGCAACTCTGTCAAACCGAGAATCGATTTGGTGATGAACCATGGACGCACAGCAATTCCAGGCCCTGGCATCGGCCGGGTATAACCGGATCCCCGTGATCCGCGAGGTCCTCGCCGACCTCGACACGCCGCTCAGCACCTACCTCAAGCTTGCCCAGGGGCACTACTCCTACCTGTTCGAATCCGTCTACGGCGGCGAGAAGTGGGGGCGCTACTCCATTCTCGGTCTGCCCTGCCGCGAGCGGGTGGAAGTGCGCGACGGGAAGGTCAGCGTCATCCGTGATGGCGAAGTGATCGAGACCCATGCGCCGGAGGACCCGCTGGCCTGGATCGAGGCCTATCACGCCCGGGTCAGCGCGGCGCCGCCGCCGGACTTCCCGCACATGCCGCGTTTTCTGGGCGGTCTGGTGGGTTATTTCGGCTACGACACGGTGCGGTACGTGGAGCGGCGGCTTGGGCCGTCGCCGAACTCCGATCCCCTGGACGTGCCGGAGATCCTGCTGATGGTCTCCGATGAGGTCCTGGTGTTCGACAACCTCCTGGGCAAGCTCTACCTGGTGGTCTACGGGGACCCCGCGGAGCCGCAAGCGCACGCACGTGCGGAAGCCCGGCTGGACGCGCTGACCGACCGGCTGCGCAGCGCCGGCACCGATTATCGCGCCGGCCTGCCGCCGCGGGAAGTGGCCGAGGAGGACTTTACCTCCAACCTCACCCAGGCCGAGTTCGAAGCCGCGGTGGAGCGCATCAAGCAGTACATCGTCGACGGCGACTGCATGCAGGTGGTGCCGTCCCAGCGCATGACCGCGCCCTACCGGGGCCGGCCGCTGGATCTGTACCGTGCACTGCGCTGCACCAACCCCTCGCCCTACATGTTCTACCTGGACCTGGGGGACTTCCACATCGCCGGTTCGTCGCCGGAGATCCTGGTGCGCCTGGACGAGGGCGAGATTACGGTGCGGCCGCTGGCAGGCACGCGGCCCCGGGGCAAGAGCGTGCAGGAGGACGAAGCCCTGGAACGCGAGCTGCTGGCGGATCCGAAGGAACTGGCGGAGCATCTGATGCTCATCGATCTGGGTCGCAACGACATCGGCCGCGTGAGCCGCACCGGCACGGTGCGAGTGTCCGACAGGATGGCCATAGAGCGTTATTCCCACGTCATGCACATCGTCTCCAACGTCACCGGCGAGCTGAAGGCGGGGCTGGGACCCATGGACGCCCTGCGCGCCACGTTCCCGGCGGGCACCCTCAGCGGCGCCCCCAAGATCCGGGCCATGGAGATCATCGACGAGGTGGAGACCGTCAAGCGGGGCGTGTACTCGGGCGCCGTTGGCTATCTGTCCTGGTCCGGCAACATGGACACGGCCATCGCCATCCGCACGGCGGTGATCAAGAACGGCGAAGTGCATGTCCAGGCAGGCGCCGGCGTGGTGGCCGACTCCGTGCCCGCCTCGGAGTGGGAGGAGACCCGGAACAAGGGCCGCGCGCTGTTCCGCGCGGTCGCCATGGCCGAGGCCGGGCTCGATAACTGAGGGTGCCTAAATGCTGCTGATGATCGACAACTATGATTCCTTCACCTACAACCTGGTGCAGTACCTGGGCGAGCTCGGTCAGGAAGTCGCGGTCTACCGCAATGACGCCCTCACCGTGGACGACATCGAGGCCATGGGTCCCGACCACATCGTGCTCTCGCCGGGACCGTGCACGCCCAACGAGGCGGGCGTGTCGCTGGCCGTGGTCGAACGTTTTGCCGGGCGGATTTCGCTGCTCGGCGTCTGTCTCGGGCATCAGGCCATCGGCCAGGCATTCGGCGGACGCGTGGTCCACGCAACGCGGGTGATGCACGGCAAGACCTCTGCCATCCATCACCGCGGGGAGGGGGTGTTTCGCGGTCTGCCCAATCCACTGGAGGCCACCCGCTATCATTCCCTGGTGCTGGAGCGGTCGAGCCTGCCGGAGTGCCTGGAGGTGACCGCCTGGACCGAGAACGACGACGGCACCATGGAGGAGATCATGGGCATTCGGCACCGCCGCCTGAACGTGGAAGGCGTGCAGTTCCATCCCGAGTCCATACTCACCGAGGCAGGCCACGAGCTGCTGCGCAACTTCGTCTCGCCGCCGCGGGCGGCGGCCTGAACCCCCGGGGCGGGAGAGGGACGGTCAATGGACATTCAGAGCGCGATCCGTGCCGTGATGAGCGGCGAGCACCTGCAGCAGGACCAGATGACCGCGGTCATGCGGACCATCATGACCGGCGAGGCCACGCCGGCGCAGATCGGCGGTTTTCTGGTCGGGCTCCAGATGAAGGGCGAGACGGTGGACGAGATCGCCGCCGCGGCGCGCGTGATGCGTGAGCTGGCGACCCGGGTGGACGTCGACGAGGCCCACCTGATCGATACCTGCGGTACGGGCGGCGACGCCAAGGGCACCTTCAACGTCTCCACGGCCACCGCCTTCGTGGTGGCGGCGGCCGGCGGGCGCGTGGCCAAGCATGGCAACCGGTCCGTATCCAGCTCCTCCGGCAGCGCCGACGTGCTTGAAGCGGCCGGCGCGCGCCTGGACCTGGACGCGGCGCAGGCGGCGGAGTGCATTGCCCGGGTCGGGGTGGGCTTCCTGTTCGCGCCGCGGCACCATTCGGCCATGAAGCACGCCATCGGCCCACGGCGCGAGATGGGGGTACGTACGTTGTTCAATCTGCTGGGGCCGCTGACCAACCCGGCGGGCGCGCCCCATCAGCTGCTGGGCGTGTACAGCGACCGCTGGGTCCGGCCGGTGGCCGAAGTGCTTCAGGAGCTGGGCAGCCGGCAGGTCATGGTGGTGCATGCCCAGGACGGACTGGACGAGATCAGCATCGGTGCCCCCACCCACGCGGCGGAGCTCAGGGACGGCACCGTCACCGAGCGCACCATTCAGCCCGAGGCGTTCGGTATCGCGCCGGTGGGACTGGACGCCATTCGCGTGGCGACGGCCCAGGAGAGCCTGGACATGATCCGGGACGCCTTCAGTGGCGAGCCGGGGCCGGCGGCGGACATCATCGCCCTCAACGCTGGCGCGGCCATCTATGTCGCCGCTTTGTCCGAGAGCCTGGAGGACGGGGTCTCGCGCGCGCGGGAAATCCTGGCCAGCGGAGCTGCCGGTGACAAGCTGGCGGAATTCGTCGCGTACACCAACCGGTTCGAATCCCCATGAGCGATACACCCGACATCCTGAAACGCATCCTGCGCCGGAAAGCGGAGATCGTGGCCGAGCGCAGCGAGCAGGTGACCCTCAAGGCTTTCGCTCATCGGGTACAGGACGCCCCGCCGCCGCGCGGTTTTCGATCGGCCCTGGAGCGGGCAACGGCCCAGGGTCGCTCGGCGGTCATCGCCGAGGTGAAGAAGGCCTCACCCAGCAAGGGCGTGCTGCGCCCGCATTTCGACCCTGAGGCCATCGCGCACAGCTACGTGGCCGGCGGGGCGGCGTGCCTTTCCGTGCTCACCGATGAGGACTTCTTTCAGGGTGCCGACGTCCACCTGCAGCGGGCCCGGGCAGCCTGCCGCCTGCCCGTGTTGCGCAAGGACTTCGTCATCGACCCCTATCAGATCTACGAATCGAGGGCGCTGGGTGCCGACTGCGTGCTGCTGATCGTGGCGGCGCTGGGCGACGCGGCCCTCGGCGAGCTCCACGAGCTGACGCTGGAGCTGGGCATGGATGCGCTCGTCGAGGTCCATGACGGCGAAGAGCTGGAGCGCGCGGCGCGGCTCGAACCGCGTCTGCTGGGTATCAACAACCGGGATCTGCGAACCTTCGAGACGGATATCGACACCACCCTGAAGCTCAGGGCGCAGGTGCCGGAGGGGACACTGCTGGTAACCGAGAGCGGGATTCATACCCGCGAAGAGGTCGGCTACATGCGCCGCCATGGGGTGAATGCGTTTCTGGTGGGTGAGGCGTTCATGCGAGCCAGCGACCCGGGCGAAGCCCTTCGGTCGCTGTTCGCGGAGTGATGCCCATCCCAGCGGAGCGTTGAGCGGTTCCGCGAGCTGCGGCGCGCAAGCGCACCCGTCGGCGGGAGCCGCGCGCGAACCGCTCGGCCCCCCCCGCCCCGCCCCCCGGGGTCAGCGGGTGTTGAAGACCACCATGGTCTTGCCGCTGACGGAGATCAGTCCCTGCTCTTCCAGATCCTTCAGCACCCGGCCGACCATCTCCCGGGAGCAGCCGACGATCCGACCCAGCTCCTGACGGGTAATGCGGATCTGCATGCCGTCCGGGTGGGTCATGGCGTCGGGCTCGCGGCAGAGATCGAGCAGCGTCCGGGCGATGCGTCCGGTGACGTCAAGGAACGCCAGATCCCCGACCTTGCGGCTGGTTTTGCGCAGGCGGTCGGCCATCTGCCCGGCCAGGTGGAAGAGGATCTGGTTGTCCTGCTCGGCGACCTGGCGGAATCGGCTGTAGCTGATCTCCGCCAGCTCGCAGTGGGTGCGGGTGCGGATCCAGGCACTGCGGGTGCGGTCCTCGCTGAAGATCCCCATCTCGCCGAAGAAGTCGCCGGCGTTGAGATAGGCGAGCACGAGCTCGTGGCCGCTTTCGTCATCCATGAGCACGCTGACCGAACCCTCGATGATGTAATACAGCGCATCGGAGGTATCGCCAGCGTAGATGACCACGGTCTTCGGCGGGTACCGTCGGCGGTGGCAGTACCGGAGCAAGTTATCGATCGAAGGCTTGTGCGAGAGTTCCCTGGCTACCTGTCCCATCACTGATCCTGTGTAGATTGCGACGCACTTCTCAGGCCGCTCCACCCTATTCGTAGTACAAGCGATTCCCTGAGGCAAGAGAATTTTTTTATTGTGTAGTGAGTACTTCCATCACCTTAATCAGCAAGGGTATACTGTTCGATTACACTGACGAAAGGGTCTGGCCGGCGGCTGCTCGGCGGATCCTTTCTTCTTTATGGAGGGCGGTGATGAAGGCGACCGTGACCTGGCGCGACGGTGTGACGTTCGACGGTACCGCGGGCAGCGGGCATACGGTCGTCATGGACGGGCCGCCCGAGTTCGGGGGCCGCAACCTGGGCGTGCGTCCCATGGAGATGCTGCTGCTGGGCCTCGGGGGGTGTTCTGCCTTCGACGTCGTCCATATCTTGCAGAAAGGACGTCACGCGGTAACCGACTGCACCGTGGAGCTGGAGGCCGAACGGGCCGATGCGCCGCCCAAGGTCTTCACCCGCATCCACATGCACTATCGGGTTACCGGCGATGGCCTCTCCGACGCCGCCGTGGCGCGAGCGGTCCGGCTTTCGGCGGAGAAATACTGCTCCGCGTCCATCATGCTGGCGAAGAGCGCGGAGATCACCCATGACTACGAAGTGCTGGGGATGCAGGTCTGAGCGCCGTTCTCCGCACTCCAGGTCCCCTTGCAGATAGGCGTTCGATTGGGAGGATTCAGCGTTGGCGCAGCCGGAACGGGTGAAGCTCCATGGGTTCAACAACCTGACGAAGTCGCTGAGCTTCAATATCTATGATATTTGCTACGCCAAGACGCCGGCCCAACGGCAGGAGTACATCGAGTACATCGATGAGGTCTATAACGCCGAGCGGCTGACCCAGATCCTGACCACGGTGGCGGAAATCATCGGTGCCACCATCCTCAACATCGCCCGCGAGGACTACGAGCCGCAGGGTGCCAGTGTCACCATGCTCATCGCCGAAGGCGACGAGCACCAGCAGGAGACCTACGTCACGGCGCCGGCCTCGCCCGGGCCGCTGCCGGACACCGTGCTCGCGCACCTGGACAAGAGCCACATCACGGTGCACACCTATCCGGAGAGCCACCCCTACCGCGGTGTCAGCACGTTCCGCGCCGATATCGACGTGTCGACCTGCGGGCTGATCTCCCCGCTCAAGGCCCTGAACTATCTGATCCACTCGTTCGATTCGGACATCGTGACCATGGATTACCGCGTGCGCGGGTTCACCCGCGACGTGGAGGGGCGCAAGCACTTCATCGACCACGAGATCAACTCGATCCAGAACTACCTGGCCGAAGACACCAAGCAGAAGTACAACACCATAGATGTCAACGTGATCCAGGAGAACATCTTCCACACCAAGATGCTCCTCAAGGACTGGGACATCGACGACTACCTGTTTGGCGAGTCGTCCGACAACCTGACTGCCGAGGAGAAAGACGAGATTCGCCGTCAGCTGCGCCGGGAGATGCTGGAAATCTTCTCCGGGCGCAACCTGATCCAGTCCCAGGAGGTCTGATCCCGCCGCAGTCCCTGTCCGGGCGGCGAAGCCGGGCTCCAACGGATGGCGATTACATCCAATAGGTTGTGGAGGTCATTGCCTTCGACGCCAGCCCCATGAACCGTTTGACCGGCTCCGGAAGCTCGGCGGCGCCGTGCTGGACAGCGGTGGTGGCGTGTTTCCGCTCGTCTTCGCGCATCTGTTCCACTATGGCTCGGCTGACGGCGTCTCCTTCCGGGAGCTGTTTCAGGTGTCCTTCCAGGTGGCGAACCACCTGACGCTCCGTCTCCGCCAGGAAGCCAAGGCTCCAGCGGTCGCCGACCGCGCCGGCCAGAGCGCCGAGGCTCAGGGACCCCAGGTAGAACAGCGGATTGAGTCGACTGGTCCGGCCGCCCAGGGTCTCCACCCGGGCCGCGCACCAGGCCAGATGGTCGTTCTCCTCGCTGGCGGCCACCTGCATGGCATCGCGGACGTTCGGCTCGCGGGCAGTCAGCGCCTGCCCCTGGTACAGCGCTTGGGCGCATACCTCGCCGCAGTGATTGATGCGCATCAGACGCATGCCGTGGGTCCGCTCCTGCTCGGTCAGCTCGCCTTCATGGGCGTTCTCGGCTGGATCGGGCCGGCCGGTGGTGGTCGGGCGGCCGAACACAGTGCGCAGTCCCTGGTCGAACTGAATGAGCAGCCGGTCGGCTAGCGTGTAGGCGCGTTCCTGCATGACAGTCGACTCCATTGGGCCACCGCCCTTGTAGGGCGGTGATCGATCCACCTATGCTTGCCGCCATTATATCGCACTGTAGCTGAAATCCATGTCCTACTACCGACACCACATTTTCTTCTGCACCAATCTGCGCACCGACGGCCGGGAGTGCTGCCAGAACGCCGGCGCCTCGGAGGCGCGCAACTACGTCAAGCAGCGCATCAAGGAGCTGGGGCTCAACGGTCCAGGGGAAATACGCGTAAACAACGCCGGCTGCCTCGACCGCTGCAGCGAGGGCCCGGTGGCCGTCGTCTATCCGGACGAAACCTGGTACACCTACGTGGACAACGAGGATCTGGACGAAATCATCGACGAGCATCTGGTGAACGGCCGCCCCGTGAAGCGGCTGATGATCTGAGGGCGGGGTATGGCATATGAACCAGTTGACATGTGCACTGCAACATGAGATCTTGTTCACGATTGCTGCTCGCAACCCTGCGAGGGGCGATCACTCCTCCATTCTCCTTTGGTGTTTTTGACCAAGGCGCAGCCTGCCGAATGAGCAGGGCTGCGCTTTTTCTTTTCCGGGCCGTCGAGGCGCCCCGCGGCGGTTTTCCACGGCGAGGGGACGGGCAAGGGCGGCGCCTTGTATGCCGGCCGGGATTCTTGTACTATTCCCGCCCTTCGTAGACGAGTGACATGCGTCGGAGACAGGTTTCTCAATGAAGACGTTCAGCGCCAAACCGGCTGACGTGCAGCGGGACTGGTATGTGGTTGACGCTACCGGCAAGACCCTGGGGCGCCTCGCCTCGGAGATCGCGTTCCGTCTGCGCGGTAAGCACAAGCCGCAGTACACTCCCCACGTGGATACCGGGGACTACATCGTCGTGGTGAACGCGGACAAAGTTGCGGTGACCGGACGCAAAGCCCGCGACAAGATGTACCATCACCACACCGGCTGGGTCGGCCATCTCAAGAGCGTCTCCTACGAGACGCTGATGGACAAGGCGCCCGAGCGGATACTGCTGACCGCGGTGAAGGGCATGATGCCCCGCAACCGTCTGGGCCGGCAGATGCTCAAGAAGCTGAAGGTCTACGCCGGGCCCGAGCACCAGCACCAGGCCCAGCAGCCCCGGGCGCTGGACATCTGAGACGGCGATTAGCGCAACAGAGAATTCGACGGAATAGCACCCTATGGCGACGGAAAACTACTACGGCACCGGTCGACGCAAGACTTCCAGCGCGCGGGTGTTCCTGCGCCCGGGCAGCGGCGACATCAACATCAACGGCCGCTCTCTGGATCAGTACTTCGGCCGCGAGACCGCGCGGATGATCGTGCGCCAGCCGCTCGAGCTCGCCGACATGCGGGACAAGTTCGACGTCCAGGTGACGGTCTTCGGGGGCGGCATGAGTGGTCAGGCCGGTGCCATCCGTCACGGCATCACGCGCGCCCTGCTGCAGTACGACAACGAGATGAAGCCGATCCTGCGGAAGGCCGGCTACGTCACCCGGGATGCCCGCATGGTCGAGCGCAAGAAGATCGGTCTGCACAAGGCGCGCCGGGCAACCCAGTTCTCCAAGCGCTAGAGCGCACCGCTTATTGGGGGATCGTCTAGCGGTAGGACTGCGGATTCTGGCTCCGCCAACCCAGGTTCGAATCCTGGTCCCCCAGCCAACAGAAAAGGGCCCGCCTGCCAAGGTGGGCCCTTTTTTGTTAGCTGGGGGACTGGCCCTGGTTCGAACTTGCGTTCGACAAATTTGTCGGGAACAAATTGGGTCGTCGCCGGGACGGCGGCGACCCCGAAGGGGCGCGGCACAGGGAAGTGCCGCGCAATCCTGGTCCCCCATCAGGGAGCGGGTTACCCGCACACACTGATCGAGGCCCGCCTGCCAAGGTGGGCCCTTTTTTGTTGGCTGGGGGACTGGCTAAGGAGTCGCCCGGCGCAGCCGGGCTCCCACATCCATCGATACACCGCCGTGGTGGCAGCACCCGCGTAGGAGCCCGGCTGCGCCGGGCGATTCCTTCATCTCGTGAACACTGCAAGGCGCGATTGCGCATTTCGCGGCAGCGCCCGGTGAACTAGTATTATCCGAGAAGAACGGTCTTGGCCGTCTCTCGCGCAACCCGTTCCACTGAACGGGGCGTATTGTTGAGAAGACCGGTCCCGCAATTGCATCATGGATTGCGTCAGGTCAAGGTACGATTCGACCGGGTACGGTGTACTGACCCACGGGTCAGGGACCGGCCCGCAAATGTGAATACACGGGAAGCACGGCTTCCCTGCGTCCCACCCGAGCAGCCATGCGAAAGCACTTCGATGTCGATGTCAAACAGGGCCGCCCCGCTCGCCCGGCGCAGACGACGCCAGGGCTGCTGGAGGATCGCTTCGGACGCAGCAAGAAGAAGCTGCGCCTGTCACTGACGGACCGATGCAATTTCCGTTGCGGCTACTGCATGCCCGAGGATCCCGAGTGGGTTCCGCGCAGCCAACTGCTGAGTTACGAGGAGCTGGAGTCGGTGGCCCGTCTGTTCGTCGACAAGTTGGGTATCACCAACATCCGGCTCACGGGCGGCGAGCCGCTCGTGCGGCGCGGCGTGCCCGGTTTCGTGGCCCGGCTTGATGCGCTGCGCGCCATCGGGCTGAAGCGGATATCGCTGACCACCAATGCGGCCCTGCTCGATCGCCACGCCGGGGCGCTGGCCGAGGCGGGGCTGGATGACGTGAACATCAGCATCGACTCCCTCGACCCGGAGCGATTCCGGGCCATGACGGGCGGCGGCGAGGTGGAGGGCGTGCTCCGCGGCATTCGGGCCGCGCGCGATGCCGGGCTGTCCATGAAGCTCAACGCCGTGGTGATCCGCGGAGAGAACGAGGACGACGTGCTGCCGCTGGCCCGCTGGGCCCGCGAGGAAGGTATCCCGCTTCGCTTCATCGAGTTCATGCCGCTGGACGCCCGCGGCGGTTGGCAGCCGCAGAAGGTGGTCCCAGAGGCGGACATAGTGGCGGCGCTGGAGCGGGAGTTCCAGGTCGCGCGCCTGCCGCGCAGCCGCGAGCCGGCCACCTACTACACGCTGAATGGCGGCTACCGGATCGGTGTAATCGCCACCGTATCGAACCCGTTCTGCAGTACTTGCGACCGGGTACGGGTGACCGCCATGGGTGAGATCTATCCCTGCCTGTTCTCGCCCCACTGCACGGACCTCAAGACCCCGCTGCGCGACGGCGCGGGCGAAGACGATCTGCTGCAGGTCATCCGCGGAGCGGTCTGGAACAAGGACAAGGGGTTCATCGAGAACAGCGGCTACGTGCAGCGGAGCATCACCATGCACGGGCTGGGAGGCTGACCATGCGCATCGAGTTCTACGGGGTGCTGACCGAGGCAGCCGGCGTCCGGCACATGGAGATGGAGGTCACGGGACGGGCGACGGTGCAGGATATACTGGATCGCCTGCAGGCGACGGTCCCGGGGCTGGAGCGCCATCTCCCCCGGGTCGCGTGCGCCGTCGGCGACGATATGGTCACGCGCGGCGACCCACTCGAGGCGGACGCCACCCTGGTGCTCCTGCCCCCGGTCAGCGGCGGCTGAGGACAAGCGAACATGCATATCACAGAACAACCGATCGACGTCGCGGCCCTGATCGCCGAGACCAGCGATCCCACCTGCGGGGCGCTGGTGGTATTCGAGGGCATCGTGCGCAATCACCATGAGGGCCAGGATGTGGCGCGCATGCGCTACACGGGCTACAAGCCGTTGGCGGAGCGGGTACTGAGGGAGCTGGAAGAGGAGGTCCGCGAGCGTTTCCAGGTACCCGTCTGCCGGATCGTTCACCGGGTGGGCACCCTGGAGATTGGCGAGCCCAGCGTGGCGATCGTCGTGCGCGCCCCGCACCGCGGGGATGCCTACCGGGCCTCCGAATACGCCATCGATACGCTCAAGCACCGCGTGCCGATCTGGAAGAACGACTTCTACTCCGACGGCACCAGTGCTTATCAGGACGGTATTCCGCTGTCTGCGAGCAAGCACGACAAGGCACATACCTGAACCGCCGCAGCCCAAGGGATATCCCCGCCAATCGTGCGCGGAGCGCGCGGGAGCGACGCGCTTGGCTTCGTCTGGAGGACCTCGCATGATCGAAATTGAGCGCGCGCTGGCATTGTGCGCCGAACACGTCTCCGCGCTGCCGGCGGAACCGCTGCCGCTGGCAGAAGTGCTGGACCGTGTGTTGGCGGAGCCGGCACGCGCGCGTCTCGACCTGCCGCCGTTCCCTCAAAGTTCCATGGACGGTTACGCGCTAGCCGCCGCCAGCGCGGCATCCGCCGGCGCCGACAGCCCTGTCCGTCTGCCCCTGCGGGGCGAAGTGGCGGCGGGGCGGCATCGTGAGCAGCCGCGGCTCACGCCGGGGACGGTGACGCGGATATTCACCGGCGCCGTGATCCCGGAAGGGGCGGACGCGGTCGTCAAGCAGGAAGACGTCCGGGCCTACGCCCAGGAGGTGGAGCTGACCGCCGCGGTGGCGGAGGGCAACAACATCCGCAGGCGCGGTGAGGAGCTGGCCGCCGGAGCGCAGCTGGCGGCAACCGGCGAAAGGATTACACCGGGCATGGTGGGCGCCCTGGCGGCGGCGGGCGTGGACGAGATCGCCGTCCGCCGCGAGCCGCGGATCGCCGTGCTGGTTACCGGCAACGAAGTCAGCGCCGCCGGCACGGACCTGGCCCTGGGCGCAGTTTACGACGCCAACGGGCCGCTGCTGCATTCGCTGCTGGAAGCGTGGGGCTACCGGGAGCTGTCACTGAGCTACGTGGAGGATGAGTGGGACGCGGTCGAGCAGGCACTGAGCGACGCTCTGGAAGAGGCGGACGTGGTGGTCACCACGGGCGGCGTGTCGGTGGGCGACAAGGACTTGGTGATTCCGGTCGCCAAGGAGCTCGGCGTGCGGGAAGTGTTCTGGCGGGTGCGCCAGAAGCCCGGCAAGCCCCTGTTCTTCGGAGTGGGCCACGCCGATACTCCGATATTGGGTCTACCTGGTAATCCGGCTGCCGTCCTGGTGGGCGCCCATCTCTATCTGCGCCGCATCCTGGACTGTCTGGAAGGCGCGAATTCACCGGGGCCGGTGTTCCGCCGCGGTCGGCTGGCCGAGGAAACCCGCGCGGACACCCGGCGGGACTGCTGGCTTCGCGCCCGCTGGTGGACCGCGTCCGACGGCAGCGTGGAGCTTGCCGTGCTGGACCATCAGGCCTCCCACATGCTCAGCAATCTCTGCGCGGCGGATGCCGTCGTGCGCCTGCCGGCCTCGGCGGAGGCTTACCCGGCCGGCTCCCGGGTGGAGTGGCTGCCGCTTTAGCCGCCGGGATCGGGCGGGCCTTTTCCGGCGGCCGTTCTGTCCCCACTTTGATGCGCAGCAGGCAGCGTAGGCGGATCGTGCCATGGGCTTTCAGCGACTGCTGATCATTCTCGGTATCGTGATCCTGATCATTGGCGTGGCCTGGCCTTGGCTGGGCAAGCTCGGGCTGGGACGGTTGCCCGGCGACATCGCCGTCAGGAAAGACAATTTCGCCTTCTATTTCCCCATTACCACGTCGATCATCGTCAGCCTGGTGCTGAGCCTGATTTTCTGGCTGTTCCGGAAATAGGGCTTCACGCAAATCGCAACGTGGTGTGTCTGCGCTCCGATTAGAACCCGCGTGGGAGCGGCGTCCCGGCCGCGATTCCTCGTCCTACGGCGCCGTCAGCGTCTCCACACCGTGCTCGGTGCCCACCAGCAGCAGGTCCGCGGGCCTTAGCGCGAAGATGCCCACCGTCACCACGCCGGGGAGGTCGTTGATGGTCCGCTCCATGTGGATGGGCTCGGCAATCTGCAGGTTGTGCACGTCCAGGATGATGTTGCCGTTGTCCGTCGTGAAGCCCGAGCGCAGCTCCGGCTGACCGCCGAGCTTCACCAGTTCGCGGGCGATGAAGCTGCGCGCCATGGGAATCACCTCCACGGGCAGCGGGAAGCGGCCCAGCACGTCGACGCGCTTGGAACCGTCGACCACGCAGACGAACCGCCGGCTCGCCGCCGCCACGATTTTCTCACGCGTCAGGGCGCCGCCCCCACCCTTGATCAGCTGCAGATGGCGGTTCGCCTCGTCAGCCCCGTCGATGTAAACCGGGATTTCGTCGACGTCGTTGAGGGGCAGCACGGGGATGCCGTGTTCCTTGAGGCGCTGAGTGGACGCCTCGGAGCTGGACACGGCCCCGCGGATTTCCCGCTTCATTCCGGCCAGGCCGTCGATGAAACGGTTGACGGTGGATCCGGTGCCGACTCCGACCACGCTGTCGGGCTGGATGTACTTCAGAGCCGCCTCCGCGGCCGCCTGCTTCTGGGAGTCCGAGCTCATGGGGTTGTCCTCTGCCGGGTAGCCCGTCATGGTACCCGGGTTCCCGCCGGCAAGGCCACGATCCGGCGAGGTCGATGCTTATCACCGCAGCGCCGATCTTTTACACTCACCGGGTACCGAAACTCCGGCCGATCAAGCGAATACGTTGAATGACCCGACCCTATCTGGAAAAGATCCTCACCGCGTGCGTCTATGACGTAGCCAAGCACACCCCCCTAGATCCCGCCACCAATCTGTCCAAGCGACTGGGCAACCAGGTGCTGATGAAGCGGGAAGACCTGCAGCCGGTCTTCTCCTTCAAGATCCGCGGCGCCTACAACAAGATCGTCAGCCTTCCGCCGGAGGCGCTGGAAAAGGGGGTCATCTGCTCGTCGGCCGGCAACCATGCGCAGGGCGTCGCCCTTTCAGCGCGCAAGCTCGGCATCAAGGCCGTGATCGTCATGCCGCGCACCACCCCGGCCATCAAGGTCAATGCGGTACGCAACTTCGGCGGCCGGGTAGTGCTGCACGGCGACAACTACGATGACGCCAAGGCCCACGCCGAGAAGCTGATGGAGGAGCGGGGCATGACCTACATCCCGCCCTACGACGACCCGGAAGTGATCGCGGGGCAGGGCACGGTGGGCATGGAGATCCTCCATCAGCATCCGCGCCACATCGATGCGATCTTCGTCCCCGTGGGCGGTGGGGGCCTCATTGCCGGCATCTCGGTGTACGTTAAGCACTTGCGCCCCGACATCAAGATCATCGGGGTGGAGCCGGAGGATGCCCCGACCCTGCACGCGGCCATGAGTGCCGGGCGCCGGGTCATCCTGGACGAGGTCGGCATCTTCGTGGACGGCGTCGCCGTGCGCCAGATCGGCAAGGAGACCTTCCGGGTGGCACGCCGGCACGTCGACGACGTGATCCTGGTATCCACGGACGAGGTCTGTGCCGCCATCAAGGACATCTTCGACGATACCCGCTCGATCATGGAGCCGGCGGGTGCCCTGGCGGTGGCCGGCGCCAAGAAGTACGTCGACAGCACCGGCGCCCGGGACCAGACTCTGGTGGCGGTCAACAGTGGGGCGAACATGAATTTCAGCCGGCTGAGTCACGTCGCCGAGCGGGCCGAGGTCGGCGAGCACCGGGAAGCGGTGCTGGCGGTGACCATACCGGAGCGGCCCGGCAGCTTCCGCGAGTTCTGCGAAACCATCGGCAAGCGTTCCATCACCGAGTTCAACTACCGCTTCGCCGACCCGCAGCGGGCGCATGTCTTCGCGGGGATCCAGCTCATGGACGGGTTGGCGGAAAAGGAGGCGCTGGTCAACGCCTTGAAGGAACGGGACTATCCCGTCCTGGACCTGACCGAGAACGAGATGGCCAAGGTGCACGTGCGGCACATGGTCGGCGGCCACGGGCGCAACGTCAGCGACGAAGTGCTCTACCACTTCGAGTTTCCCGAGCGCCCCGGTGCCCTGCTGAATTTTTTGAAGCGGCTCGGCAAGGGTTTCAACATCAGCATGTTCCACTACCGCAATCACGGCGCCGCGTATGGGCGGGTGCTGGTCGGCGTTCAGGTTCCCGCGGACCAGCGCGCGAAGTTCAAGAGTTTCCTGGACAAGCTGGGCTACCCCTACCGCGACGAATCGGACAACCCCGCCTATGGGCTGTTCCTGAGCTGACCGGGTCCATTCCAGCGCCGCGCTTCGACACCATGGCCGCCGCGGCGTGCCCCCCGGACCGCTGGCTGCCTCGATCTGCGCCGGGGTGTCTCGATTTTGATACATTGATTCGTGACCCACGTCTTGGCATTCAGCTTTTCCGCTGTGCAAAATGGGATTCGGATCAGCGCCGTGTGCGTTTCCGGGCGCTCGCGGCAGGACCTGACCGAGAACCACGAGATCAGGGTCCGGCAGGACCCGGGGGGCTTGAGGAGATGTCCCGTGAGAGGAAGGAGGTAGGTTGCGGGCCCGCTCCGCCGCTGGTCGTGGCCGCGTTCCTGGGCTTGCTGCTGATGGCGCCCGCCGCCGGAGCACGGCCATCGGGTGTGGATGTCGTGCCGCCGCTGCTCGCCCAGAGCTCACAAAGCCAGCAAACGGCCAGCCGCCGCGCAACGGCGGTGTCGGACCTGTTGGACCAGGCTGTTGCCGCGCGGCGAGACAAAGAGTTCGACAAGGCCGTGGGTATTCTCGAAGACGCCGAAAGCCGCGTGCGTCCCTCGGATGACATGTACTGGCCCGTCCGTGACGAGCGCTATTTCCGGTTGCCGCTCGCCCGCGCCCAGCAGGCGATGAACGAGGGGAAGCTGGTTGCGGCCAAGCAAGAGATCGACAAGGCGTCCGGCTACCTCCGCGATAACCCCCGGCGCGGCGAGCTGGAGCAGACGCTCGAGCGTTACCGCCGTGCCTTGTGGATGCTGAAGAGGCAGTAGCCCGGTTGCCTGCAATGGAATCTCCGGCGCGTGTCCGCCCCCGCAGGCGAGGGGCGCGACTGCGCTGAAGGGCCGTATCGGCCCCGGCCGCGCTGACGAATCCCGGCCCCATTCCTTCCGCAGTGGTCTATGATCAGAATGACGCGGCGCCGATCGTCACCGCCGGTGCGGCGACCGCGCCGGTCGGCGGGGGACGCCATGAGATTGCCCGCGCCGGCCGCGATTCCGGGTGGAGGCCGCCCGGCCGTGACGCGCGTGTCCGGCGGCCATGGAGCGAGGTTCAGGGATCATGGCAGAGCGGCACAGCGGAACCGTCAAGTGGTTTGACGAGGCCAAGGGGTATGGGTTTATCACCTGCGAGGACGGCAGCGACGTCTTCGTGCATTTCCGGGCGATCCGGGGGAAGGGGTTCCGAACGCTCCAGGAAGGGCAGCCGGTCGATTTCGAGATCGTGGAAAGCCCCAAGGGGTTGCAGGCCCAGGACGTGGCCGTGACGACGTAACGCGGGTCCAAAGCGCCATTCCGGCGCACGCCCCGGGACGCAATGAGGGCGCATCGTGTCGCGCATGGCTGTCCCGTGTCCGTCCGTCTATGCCCCACCCGGGCGTCCAGGCTATGGTTACCATCGCAACCTGCAACATGGGAAACGCTGGATGCTTCGCGTGCGCCGTCGAACGGCGCAGGTTGCGGAAGCACTGATCAGCCTGGAGCTGGCGCGAGGTGCCCGGTGTTTCCCGAGCGACCGAGAAGAAGACCAATGGCCGACAACAAGCCCGATCAGGCCCAGAGCCCGGAGCAGGCGTTTACGCCCCGGCTGCCCACTGACGTGCGGGTCAACCCGATTCTCAGCCGGGCGGACTGGCAGCGGCGCCGCGAGGCCTGTGCCGAGGACCCCGGCGCCTTCCACGGCGATATCGCCGCGAACACCATCCACTGGTACGACCCGGAGCACCAGGCCTGGGTCATGAAGGACCGGGTCGGCCGCTGGAGCGGCTGGCACCCTTACAGCGGAGAGGATTATTCCCGGGCCGGCTCCTGGCTGCCCTGGGAGAAGGCGCTCGACGATGCCGACGCCCCCGTCTACCGCTGGTTTACGGGCGCACAGACCAATGCCGCGTTCAACGAGGTGGACCGACACGTATTCGCCGGTAACGGGGAGGACCCTGCGTTCTTCTTCGAAGGCGACCGCTGGGACGGTTCAGCCAACGGCAGCAAGGGGGGGCCGGTTCACGCGGAGACGCTGACCCGCCGCGAGCTGCTTTACCAGTCCGTGCTCGCCGCCCACGCGCTCAAGTCCCTGGGTCTCGGCAAGGGCGACCGCGTGGCGCTCAATATGCCGAACATTCTGCCGCAGATCGTGTGGACCGAGGCCTGCAAGCGTCTTGGCGCGATCTACACCCCGGTGTTCGGCGGGTTCTCCGACAAGACGCTCGCCGACCGTATCGAAAACGCCGGGGCCCGGGTGGTCATCACGGCCGACGGGGCCAGCCGCAACGCGGAGAACCTCCCGTTCAAGGAACAGTACACGGATCCGGCCCTGGAGCATTACCTGGGCCGGGAGGCAGCCCTGGGAACACTGCGGGAGGTCCTGCCCCGCTGGTGCGAGGATGGGGTGGCCGAGCGCCTGGTGCAGCGGGTCGAGGCAGGGCTGGCCGACGAGGTTACGGTCTCGCCCGCGGACGTGATGCGCATTGCCGGGGCCGTGCTCACCGAGACGGCGCTCGCCCCGGATTCGGTGGCAGCGTTGCGCGCCGCCTTGGCGGACGCGCTGGTGAAGACCGGAAGCCGGGTGGAGCGAGTCGTGGTCGTCCGGCACCTGGGTCTAAGCGATCTGGCGTGGAACGAGGATCGCGACGTCTGGGCCCATGACCTGTTGGAGGAGGCGGAGGCTGCTCTGTCGAGCCAATGCGGCAAGAGCCGGGAAGAGCTCGACGCCTTGCCGGACCGCGCATTCGCCGCGCTGCTCTGGGGCTTCTGTCCCTGCCGGCCGGTGGAGGCCAACTTTCCGCTGTTCATCATTTACACGTCCGGGTCCACCGGCAAGCCCAAGGGCGTGGTGCATGTCCACGGCGGCTACCTGTCCGGTATTACCTATACCATGAAGGCGAGCTTCGACGCCGTGCCGGGACGGGACCGTATCTACGTCGTGGCGGATCCCGGGTGGATCACGGGGCAGAGCTATCTCATCTCCGCGGCCCTCGCCGCCGGCATTCCCTCGGTGGTGGCCGAAGGGGCGCCGGTTTTTCCGCACGCGGGACGCTTCGCGTCGATCATAGAGCGCTACCGGATCACGATCTTCAAGGCCGGGGTCACGTTCCTCAAGACGGTCATGGCCAACCCCCAGAACCGGCAGGACGTGGAGCGCTACGATCTTTCCAGCCTGAGGGTGGCCACCTTCTGTGCGGAGCCCACCAGCCCCGCGGTGCAGCGCTTCGGCATGGAGCTGATGACGCCCCAGTACATCAACTCTTACTGGGCCACCGAGCACGGCGGTATCGTCTGGACCCATCCCTACGGCAACCGCGACCTGCGGCTGCGTGCCGACACGCACTGCTTTCCGCTGCCGTGGGTGTTCGGCGAGGTCTGGGTACCCAAGGGCGAGGCGGACGATGCCGGGCGGGTGGCTTACCGCCGGGCGGAGGCCGGGGAGCGCGGCGAGGTGGTCATCACCGCCCCGTATCCCTATCTGGCCCGCACCATCTGGGGCGATGCGGACAACGTCAACGAGCCAGACTGGGTGGGCGACGCCGGGCGCTTCCGCCAGAAGTATTTCGACCGGTTCCGCAGCGAGAACGGTCTCCCGGAGACGGTGTACGTGCAGGGCGATTTCGCCATTGCCTACGAGGACGGCTCGTTCACGTTCCACGGCCGCTCCGACGACGTCATCAACGTCTCGGGCCACCGGATGGGTACCGAGGAGATCGAGGGCGCCATCCTCAAGGATCGCGTGCTGCGCGGCGACTCTCCGGTAGGCAACTGTATCGTGGTAGGCGCGCCCCACCGGGACAAGGGCCAGACACCCGTGGCCTTCGTGCTGCAGGCGCCGGAGTCGGCCCTGCGGCCGGACGACGTGCGCCGCCTGCAGACGCTGGTCCGGGAGGAGAAGGGAGCCGTGGCGGTCCCCGCGGCGGAGGATTTCATCCCGATCTCCGCCTTCCCCGAGACGCGGTCCGGCAAGTACATGCGGCGCATGCTCAAGGCCATGATCCTGAATCAGGCGCTGGGCGATGTCTCGACGCTGCGTAATCCGGACTGCCTCGACGAGCTCGGCGAGAAGATCGAAAGCTGGAAGGCGAAAACGGCGCTCATGGCGGGCCAGGGCCTGTTCGAGGACGGCCGTTTCGTCCGCGTGCGCTACGACCGCGTGCCGGATCAGCGCGACGCCCTGATCGCGACCGTCCTCATCGATCATCCTCCGGTCAACAGCCTTTCGGAGCGGGTGCTGGACGAGCTGGACCGGTTCGTGGCTCATCTGGAGCGCCGAGAGGATGTCCGAGCCGTGATCGTCGCGTCAGGCCGCCCCGGAGTGTTCGTCGCCGGTGCCGATGTACGGGAGCTGCTGGAGGACATCGACGAGCCGGCCGAGGTGCATGCCCTGGCCGCCAAGGCCCATGCCGCATTCGGGCGCCTGGAGGCCATGGACAAGCCGACCATCGCGGCGGTGGACGGGGCGGCTCTGGGCGGCGGCTGCGAGCTGGCCATGGCCTGTCACTACCGCATCGGCAGCGCCCGGGCCGTGTTCGGCCAGCCGGAGATCAACCTGTTCATACCCCCGGGTTACGGCGGGACCCAGCGGCTGCCGCGGCTGCTGGAGGCCAACAATACCGAAGCATCCGCCGGCGTGGCGCGGGCGCTGGGCTACCTGCTGTCGGGGCGGCGCATTGACGCGGAAGAAGCCGGCGTCGCCGGTCTGCTGGACGAAATGACCGGCGGCAGCAGCGACGTGCTGGTGGCCGCCCGCCAGCTTGCCGTGGAGGCCGCCCAGGGGCGCGAGAATGCCCTGCTGGAGGCCATGCGCCACCGGCACGAGCTCCGCAATCAATGGCGGCGGCGCTCCGAGGTCAGCCTTTCGGCGGTGATCCGGGACCCGTACGTCAAGGCGTGCTTTCAGCAGTGCAAGCGCGCCGGCCGGGAGCGGGCGGCTCACGAGATCGTGGAGCTGGTGCGGACCGGAATGGAGCAGGGCATCGAAGCCGGACTCGAGCGCGAGGTCAACGTGTTCGCGGAGCTGGTCATGGATGGCGACAACGGCGGCCGCAAGGGTATCCGGCTGTTCCTCGATCGCCGCTCGCCCGCGCTTCCCGTGCGTCCCGAGAGCGTACCGGACTCGAGCGAGCTGGATGCCCTTGCCCGCCAGGGACGCCTTCTGCCCGTCGGCAGCCCGTTCGTGCCGGGTATCACGCCCATCCCGGACTGGCAGCGCGCCTGGGCGATCGCCAAGGATCCCCGGACGGGAGAGCCCGACCATGGCCTGCCCGGGGAAAAGGAGCGCGAGCGGATCGTCCCGGTGAAGCGACCCGGTCCCAACGAGGTGCTGCTGTACCTGCTCGCGTCGGAGGTGAACTTCAACGACGTCTGGGCCGTTACCGGCATCCCCATCTCCGTCTTCGATCTCCATGACCGGGACTGCCATGTGACCGGCTCGGGCGGCCTGGGGCTGATCGCGGCGGCCGGGGAAGCAGTACACGCCGAGGGGCGGCTGCAGGTGGGCGACGTAGTGGCGGTCTACTCCGGGCGCTCCGACCTCCTGGATCCGGCCGCCGGCAGCGATCCCATGTTCACGCGATTCGCCAACCAGGGCTATGAGACGCCGGACGGCTCGCACGCCCAGTTCATGGTGGTCCAGGGGCCGCAGTGCATCCCAGTGCCGGGCGGGCTGGCCATGGAGCAGGCCGCCAGCTTCGTGCTGGGAGCGGGCACGGTTTACCGCTGCCTGACCCATGCATTGGCCGTGCAGCCGAACCGCCGTCTGCTGGTCGAAGGAGCGGCATCGGGCACCGGCAGCTGGGCCGTTGCCATGGGCCGGGCGATGGGGCTCAGGGCCGCGGGCGTGGTGTCCTCAGACGAGCGGGCAGAGGCGGTGCGTGCCATGGGTGCACGGGCGGTGAACCGTCGGGCCGGGGGGCTTGCCGACCTGTTCACGAAAGTGCCGCCCGATCCGGGGTACTGGGCGGACTGGGAGCGGGAGGGGCAGCCGTGGCTGGCTGCCGTCCGTGCTGCCAACGACGGCGAGCTGGCGGACTATGTGGTCTCCCATGCCGGGGAGAATGCCTTCCCGAGAAGCTTCCAGGCGCTGGCGGAGGGTGGCGTCATCGCGTTCTACGGTGCGTCCAGCGGCTACCACATGACGTTCATGGGCAAGCCCGGCGAGGCCGATCCGGGAGAAATGCTGCGCCGGGCCGGACTGAGTCCCGGGGAGTCGGTGGTCGGCTATTACGGGACCGACCGCCGGGAGCTCGATCCCGTGGGCTTGCACTTGATCGAGGCGGTGCGTGCCGTGGGCGGGCGCATGGTGCTCGTGACCCAGACCAACGCCCAGCGGGATTTCGTGCTCAGCCTGGGTTACGGCGACGCCGTCCTGGGGGCCGTCTCCCTGGAGGCCATCGAGCGGCGCGAACCGGAGTTCGCCTGGCGCGAGACCATGCCGGAGCTCCCGGACGCCGTGGCCGACACGGAGGGCTTCAAGCGTACCGTGCGGGAGTTCGCCGAACACACCTTCAAGCCGATTGGCGTCGCGGTGGGCCGACTGCTCCGCGGCGCCGGCAATCCCGGCGGGGTGCCGGACGTGGTGCTGGAACGCGCGCATCAGGACACCCTGGCCATATCCACCATGCTGGTGAAGCCCTTCACGGGGCGCATCGTCTACTGCGAGGACATGGCCGGCTGGCGCTACAGCTTCTATGCGCCCCAGGTTTGGCAACGTCAGCGCCGCATCCTGATGCCCGGCGCCGGGATTGTCGGCACGCATCTGTCCAACGCCGCCGAGGCGCAGGCGGTCAGCCGTGTGGTGTCGTCGGGCACCGTGGGAGCGCCGGAGGTGCATCTGTTCGACTGGGAGCAATGTCCCGAGGCCCATCAGGCGCTATGGGACAACCGCCTGCCGGAGCTCACCGGCGGAGCCCGCAAGGCGGTTCTCAACCACGCGCTCCCGAGCCGCGGTATCCGCAGCGTGGACGAGCTCCTGGTCCGTTGGCAGGCGAGGGATCAATGAGGCCTCGCCCGGTGCGAGCCTGTGAGATTGCCCGGTTCCTGTCTCCCGGCGGAATACTGAGCTTACTTTGACAGGCACGGCGGTCCGCCGGGCCCGGCTCGCGCTTGAGGGCTCGCCGGGCCACAGCGTTCATACAGCCTCGGAGCCCCGGCCTCCGGTCATGTCGTTCGTTCGTCCGTGTTCGCGACCGTCTCACGCAGGTCCTGGTTGAGCTCCGAGCGCGTTTCGACCTCCACCCCGGGCGTTAGGGTCTGAAGCACCACGCAGCAGTGCTCCGCCGTCTGCGACAACAATTTCAGCTGCTCGGCGCTGACGCCACTGGGCACTTCGCCCCGCACCACGCACCGCATGCGCTGAAAAGCGACCGGGACGGTGCGGTCCACCATGAGCGTTCCGCGCACATCGACCTCGGCGGACGCCGACACCTCCAGCGCGGGCAGCGGAATGCCTACGCGATCTGCGACCATTCGCGTGGTGGAGTACAGGCAGGCCGCCAGTGCGGCGCTCAGGATGTCGCCGGGGTTCGGCGCGTCGTGATAGCCGCCGACCGCACGGTGGATGCCGAACGACCAGTCATCGTCGTCCGCCTGGAGCACGTGGTTGTCCCCTTCCAGCGGTAGAAACGAGGCCCCGGGGATCAAGGCCGCCAGCTCGCGACCCTGCTCGAAAGGCACCATGCAGTCGCCCCGCACGTGGCAGACCAGGGTCGGCACCCGGATGCGGGGGACCCGGTCACGAATGTCCACTTCATTGAACGCGGTCCACAGGCGGACGGCATTTTCCGGCGGGGCGGTGATGCGCTGCAGGTCGTCCCACCAGCTCAATTGCTCCTCGTCGCCCTCGGGCATCAGCAGCCGCGCAAAGACGTCGCGGAAGGCGCGGGTGGATCTGCCCCAGCCCACCTCGATCATCCGCCGCAGCGCCTCGGTCTGTTTCGCCATGCGCTCGTCCGCGGCGCTGGAGAAGCCACCGTAAAGGTAGGAATTGTAGAGCACGAGATGGCTCACGCGCTCCGGGTGACGGACCGCGTAAGCCATCGCCATGACCCCGCCCTGGCACAGACCGAACAAGGGAAAACGTTCCCAGCCCAGGTCGTCGGCCACCGCTTCCAGATCCCTTACCCAGGCGTCCAGATCCATGTCGCCCACGTCCCGGTCCGAAAGGCCGGAGCCGCGAAGGTCAAACCGCGCGAGGGTATGATTCGTGGCGAAAGCCCGCAGCCAATGGCTCCAGACGGGACTTCCCCAGTCGCGTTCCACGTGAGTGAGCCATCCGCCAACCCGCACGAGCGGCGGGCCGTTGCCCGCCACCGCATAGGCGATACGCACGCCGTCGCTGGTTTCGCAGAAGCGTATCGTCTGGCGCATAAGCTTACTCTCGGCCCAGCCGCCAGTCGGTCGGAGAGACGCCGGCAATCCGCTTGAATGCCCGGCTGAAGGCGGCCTCGGAACCGTAGCCCACCTCCGTGGCCACGCCGGCGACCGTCGCCTCCGGATGCTTCCGCAGCAGCTCGGCGGCACGCTGCATTCGCCAGTGCGTGAGATAGCTCATGGGGCTCAGGCCCAAAAGCATGCGGAACCGATCGGCCACGACCGAGCGCGAGCTGTGCGCGGCACGGGCCAGATCGTCGACGGTCCAGGCGCGGCGCGGCTCCGCATGAAGGTGAGTGAGCGCGCGCCTGACCACGGGATCGTTCAGCGCGGCCAGCCAGCCGGTCTGATCCGCGGGCAGCTCCGCGATATGGCGTCGCAGTGCCTCCACGAACAGCAGCTCGGTAAGCCTGGCCAGCAGACAGCCGCTACCGGGACCGCCAGCGGTCGCCTCGCGGACCAGCTGTTCGGTTGTCGCACGCAGCCACTGGGATTGTCCGCCATCGGCGGCAACATGGATCAGTGTCGGCAGGGTCACGGCCATGGGGTTGAACGGCGCGTCGTCACAGTGCAGGAAGGCGCAGACGACGCGGGTCGGCGGTCCTCCGCCGCCATACTCGATGGTCGGCAAAGCCTCCGGCGATCCCTGTTCCAGCAGGTTGGCAACCGAATGACCGGGGAGCTGCGGATCGCTGCCCATGGTGTGCAGATCGGCCCGCGGCAGCATGATCATGTCGCCCGCCTGCACCAGCGACGGCTGCCTGCCGCCGACCCGTACCCAGCACTGTCCGGACGCGACAATATGCAGCAGCACCACATGGCGGGCGGCGGGCAAGAGAATTCGGGCCAATTCCGGGCCCGGCGGGCTGGTCAGCGACCAGGGCGCGGAGAACTCGCCGCGGAAGAGCACTGCGCCCGATAAGCGCACGCAGCGCAAGACGTCTGACAGAACGTCCATAAGCTTCCTTAAAGGCGTTTTAGTCAATATGTTAAGAGTCTCGGTCATGGGCGCGCCGACGGCAAGTTGCCATCCTTTCCTGCAGCGGGGACGACTGGGCCCCCGCGTACGGAGGAGGAATGTCATGACTGATTCGACACGGGACCTGGTGGTAGTGGTTACCCACGGAATCGACCACGAGCTGTCGTCCGCCGCGTTCACCATCGCCAACGGCGGCATGACCGCGGGAATGAGAGTGTCCATATTCCTCACCAGCGCCGGCGTGGACCTGGCGCGGCGTGGCGCGCTGGACACCACGCACGTCCAGCCACTGGAGCCGCTGGCGGACCTGGTCCGCGACTTCGTCGACCGCGGCGGCGCGCTATGGGCCTGCACGCCGTGCGTGAAGAGCCGGGGCTACACGGAAGACGACCTCATAGAAGGGGCCGTGATAACCGGCGCGAGCCAGATGCACGAGCTGATCAAGGCCGGAGCCGCGACGCTGAGCTTCTGAAACGGTCGGGCGGCGGCCTTGCGCCGCCGCGCCGGCACGTCACTCTGGCCTGTGGCAGACGGCCTCGATGTTGTGGCCGTCCGGACCGATCACGAACGCTCCGAAGTAATTGGGATGATAATGGGCCCGGATGCCGGGCGCGCCGTTGTCTTTTCCCCCTGCCGCCACCGCCGCGGCATGGAACTGCCTGACCTGCCCCCGGTCCTCCGCGTGAAACGCGATGTGGATCGGTCCTCGCGCGGCACCGCCTTCCCCGAACCAGAACGCGGGTTTGCCGGCGCGTCCCATGCCCGCCCAGCCGTCGAACTCCATGACGATGTCGATGCCCAGCGGCTCCAGGGCCTGGGCGTAGAACGCCTTGCTTTCCTCGAAGTTGGCGACGCTGATTCCGATATGGTCGATGCACATGGCTGTCCTCCTTGAGCCTGGTATCGTGCGTGGGGCCGCGACGGCGTGCCGGCGCGCACAGGAAGTATCGGCCACGGCGCGGCGGACCGCCACTGACGGGGTTGCCCCGGGGCGGCCGCGGATGCTTCGATTACCTGTCTATCGGACGCATCAGCCATCCCGCGGGAGGGATTCATGAGTGACGCCATAGTCGACCTCTACTGGTCTTTTCGCAGTCCCTATTCCTACCTGGCCGCTCCGGGTGCGCTGGAGCTGGAGCGGGATTTCCGGGTCGAGGTGCGCCTGCGTCCGGTCCTGCCGTTGGCCGTGCGCCAGCCGGAGTTCTTCAGCGCCGACAACGTGAAGCGTGCCAAGTACATCGCGGTGGATTGGCCGCGACGGGCCGAGATGCTGGGCATGCCCCACGCATGGCCGTCTCCGGATCCCATCGTCCAGGACCTGAAGACCTTCCGCATCGCCGAGGAGCAGCCTTATATCCATTGGCTCACGTCGCTGGGTATCGAGGCGGAGCGCCGGGGACGCGGCATCGAGTTCGCGGTCGAAGCGTCCCGCCTGATATTCGGCGGCACCCGGGACTGGAATCGCGGTGATCACCTGGCGCAGGCCGCCGGGCGGGCCGGACTGGATTTGTCGGAAATGGAGGCCGCCATCGAGAATCCGCGCTCGCACCGGGAAGAGATCGATGCCAATCAGCACGCCCTGGAGCAGTCGGGGCACTGGGGTGTGCCGACCTTCGTGTTCAACGCCGAGCCGTTTTTCGGTCAGGACCGAATCGACACGCTGCGCTGGCGGCTCGACCGCGAGGGCCTGGCGCGGGTTCCCTGAACCGCTGTACTGGAAACGCTGGGCGGCGAGCTCGACGCGGTTGCGGCCCCCGGCCTTGGCGTCGTACAGGGCCTGCTCGGCCCGGTTCATGAGCGTCCGGCCGTTCTCCCCCGTGTATTCGCGCCTGGCTCCGGCCCCCAGGTGCGAGTACGTCAGCGCTTTCTTGACACCATTCTAAGAGACGGGCTGTTCGGCGGTGGGGGAATCCATCGTTAAGGATTGCAAGAAGGCGGACCAGTTAACCGACCACGCCCTGGGGAAGCGCCGAACGATTCCCCCGCTCGCGAGCTCCTATCATACCGTTCTCCTCAAAACGCCGGGTAAATGCTACTTTGGCTGAAACCTCCGCCGGCAACCGGTAGCTGTGCAATGAGCGATTACCTGCATGACGACATGGCCGCACTCGCGGCCCTTGTCCCGGACGGTGCCCGCCTGGCGCTGATTCACGACGGCGGTGGCGTCGCCATGGCCGCGACGCGCGCCCTGATCCGCCGGCGCATTCGGGGGCTGAATCTGGTCAATGTTCCCACCGGCGGCCTGCAGACCGACATGCTCGTGGGGGCCGGCTGCGTGGCAAGCGTGGAGACGTCTGGGGTGTCACTCGGCGAATTCGGACAGGCCCCCAACTTTGGAGCGGCGGTGCGCTCCGGGAACGTCGGCATCCGCGATGCCACCTGCCCGGCCATCTATGCGGCGCTGCAAGCAGCGGAGAAAGGGATACCGTTCATCCCTTTCCGCGGGCTCATCGGCTCCGACCTCCTGCGCCACCGCGCGGACTGGAAGGTCATCGACAATCCGTTCCAGGCCGGCGATTCGATCGTCGCGCTGCCGGCCATACAGCCGGACGTGGCGCTGTTTCATGCCCCCAAGGCCGACCGTTTCGGCAACGTCTGGCTGGGACGCTGCGCGGAGACCCGGATCATGGCCCATGCCGCGCGGGAGACACTGGTGACCGTTGAGGAGGTGGTGGACGGAAACCTCATGGAAGACGACCTCCTGGCTCCGGCTACTCTCTCCGCGCTCTATGTGTCGGCCTTTGCCCTGGCGCCGCGCGGGACTTGGCCGCTGGCGCTGCCGGGATTCTATCCCGCGGATCAGGCGCATCTTGCCGGCTACGCGAAGTGCGCCCCGGATCGCGCCGGCTTCCGGCGGTACCTGAAGGAGACGGCGTTCGCGGGCGAGCCGGAGGCGGCTGTCTGATGGAGTACCGTCCCGAAGAGCTGCTCATCACGGTAATCGCCCGGCTGCTGGAGGGCTGCGGCCACATTGCCGCGGGCGTTTCCTCCCCCGTGCCCGGGTCGGCGGCGCTGCTGCGGCGGGAGCTGGATGGCGGGGAGTCGCGGGTATCCATCATCGGCCACCTGGATCCGACGTTCCGAACCGACGGCGGCGTGGAGTTCTTCGACTGTGCGGGCCAGGGCCGGATCGACGCCTTTTTTCTCTCCGGCGGCCAGGTGGACGGCGCCGCCAACATCAATCTGGTCGGCGTGGGGGATTATCCACGCCAGCGGGTCCGCTGGGCAGGCTCGTTCGGCTCCGGGTACCTCTACTACATGGTGCCGCGGGTGATCCTGTTCCGGGAGGAACACTCGCCCCGGGTGCTCGTGCCCAGGGTGGATTTCATCTCCTCGCCGGGCGTCAGCGAGCCGGATGTCCATCGCCCCGGCGGACCTCAGGCGCTGGTGACCACGCGCTGCCTGTTCTCTTTCGACCGGGACCGGCGCCGCTTCCGGCTGGAGAGTGTTCACGCCGGGCACACGGTGGACGAGGTTCGGGAAAACACCGGTTTCGAGTTCGACTGTCCCGCCCAGGTGCCTGAGACGCCGCCGCCGGAGCCGGATGTCCTGCAGCGTATCCGGGAGGTCGTCGCACCGCAGATTGCGGGACCCTACCCACGGTTCGCGGAACGCGTCTTCGGTATTGCACCACAGGCCTGACGTCTGCCCCACCGCGGCGTGGAGGGCGGTAGCTGGCGATTTTGCTTGGAAAATGTTGCAGCGCACCAATTTATCTGCTATGTTGCAATGCACAAGGCTGACAAGTTCATTCAGCCCTTGCGGACTCAGCAGCTTGGGAGGATAGAGTAATGACGAACGCAGACGTGAACCGTATCAACGAGCACCTTCAGACGACGATGTTCGGCCCGGCGCGCGATTTCGCCGGCATCGCGCTGGATCACCTAGAGAAGCTGGCGGATCTTCAGCAGGAGGCCGTCAACGCCTACGCCGATATCGGCATCAAGCAGGTTCGCTCGGCCCTCGACATCAACGACCAGGCCGGCATCCGGGCCTTTGTCGAAGGGCAGCAGAATCTGGCGCGCACGGTCGGCGAGCGGGTCAAGGGCGACGCGGACAAGGTGGCCGCCCTGAACCAGGCGACCGCCGAAAAGGTGCAGAAGGCCTTCCAGCAGACCTACGCCAGCGCGGCCCAGGCGGCCACCAGCCGCTGAAACCGCGGGCGTTGTTGCAAGCCGCCGGCGTCCCCGCCGGCGGCTTCTCCATCGTGCGCCGTGGGCCGCAGGTGCACGCTGAACGCGCTGAAGCCTGTGTTGACGGGGTCATCGGGCATAGAGGCAAGGAACTGGTTGTGGGGCTGCCGCTTGGGCTGGGCAAGCCCGTGCCGCTGAGTCCCTGCCCTCAGGCCTCGCGCTGGCGTCTGCCGGCCAGGCTCATGCCGGCAAGCCCGCCGCCCAGGAGCAGCACGGTGGTCGGCTCGGGTACCGCCGCCGATGATGTGTAGTCGACGGCCAGCGACGACTGATCGAGGGTGAAGTCCCCGTTGTGGGATGTGGCGGTCACGCCGAAAAGACCGCTCCCCAGCATGCCCGGGTCCAGCTGGAACGCATACTGGCCGGGATTGATTTCGCGGAACACCGAGCCGTCGTCGAATGCCAGCAGGTTGCCGTCGCCCAACACGCTGGCGACCTCCAGGGTGCTCGGGTTGCCGCCTTCTCCGGTCTGCGGATCACCGGGCACGTCCTGCTCGTCATCGCTGAAGGACAGCGTCAGCGTTCCGCCGAGGACGCTCATACCCGCAGGCGGCGTGTAGTGGTGAATCCAGCTGACGAAGTCGAACTCGGGCAGGGTGTCGGCATTCAGAGGCGCCTCCAGTTGGTTCACGTCGCCGTATCAGGAAAGTAAAATTTCCTGACACCTATCACGGCGTTGAGCAGCACGCTCGAACGGCTCTTCGCTCCAGTACACGCGGATAACACGCGGCGCGCGGAGCCGCATCCGGAAAGAATTCTGGTCGAATTTGCGGCGAAAGGGTTGCCGGCGGTGGCGGGGTGTTCCGGTTCCGAAGAGCCGCCTATGCGGTGTAAAGGATTATGACACCCGGCTAGCCTTGGCAGGACTCACAGCTGGAGAGCGCGATGGGTCCGCTGCACGGCTCGCCGCTCGTTGCGGTCATTCCAGGGCTGACCCACCATCCTGCGCATGAAGCCCTCGACCGTCCGGATCACCAGCAGGTTGTTGACCATCTTGAGGAAGTTGCGGGGGGTACGCGGAAACGCACGCAGGGACATGGAAAAGCTGACGTCCTCGTACATCACGTAGTGCCAGTAGCCCGGGGGCATGTAGAGGATATCGCCGTGGCTCACCGTGGTCAGGTAGCCGCGGGCGCGGCGCAGGGCCGGATAGGCCTCGTAATCCGGGTTCTCCACCCGGGCGCCGAACAGCCCGCTGAAGGAAAACGGCACATGGTAGAGATGGCGGGCCTGATCCGGCGGGAACAGCATGATGTGCTTGCGGCCGCCGAAGTGGCAGAGAAAGATGTCGGCGAGATCGATGTCGAAGTGCATCTGCACCCGCGCGCCCTTGCCGCCCATGAACAGCACCGGGAGCTTCTGGAAGAACTTCAGGCCGATGTCCGGAAAGGCGAAGTCCTCGGCAAGCTCGGGTGCCTCGGCCAGCAGGTTGAAGAAGAACAGCCGGAGGTCATTCTCGCCTTCGGCCAGGCGGTCCAGGTAGTCGCTCAGGCGCAGGCGCGCCGCCGGCGCATGCTGGTGCTTGCGGTCACGCGACGGCTTGCTGTCGTAGAGCGGCACCATCCGGTCGCCGGCCACCTGCTTGAGGTAGTCCACCGACCATTTTTCGCGGGCGGGCCAGTCCCGGGTCAGACCCTCGAATACCACCGGCAGTTCGGGCTTTTTGTGCTGCCGGAGGAAGTCTTGCTTGTCGAGCGTGTCGACGCGCTGAACGGGAACGAGCTGGACCATGGGTGTTTCCGGTCTTCTTGTAAAGGACGCTGCCTTCCGCTTGCGGTTCACGCCGAAACATAGCACAGCATGCCGCGGGTTGCGCCGGAAACATTCATGGGAAAAATACGCCGGCCCCGGGGGCCGGCGAAAGTGGAGCTCCTGCCGTCGATCAAACGCGGGGCGGCGAGGAGCCGCCCCGTTGCCGATCAGAGGTTGCTCCAGAACGAGCAGTCGTGGTCTCCGGCGAAGCTGGTCCCCGCTATCTGCGTGGTCCCCGGCGCGTCGAACTGGATGTACTGCCCGCTGGTGGCGAAGTTGGGCCAGTTCGTGCCGGTACCGGCGGAGCTGTTGGGATTGCCCGTCTTGGCGAACCGGGTCCAGTAGCCGACCATGGCGTTCGCCAGATCGATCTGGTCCTGGCTCATCCCGAGCGCCGAGAGGTCGGCCTCCGAGTTGAACACGTACTGGATCTCGAAGGCGTGGGCCGCACCCATGTCGAAGCCGGGGTTGACACCCAGGATGTTCGGCGCGTCCTGATCAGCGAACTCATAGGCGTAGGTGGGCACCTTGGCCGCCATGCTGGTGGCCGGCCGATGCCGTTGCAGGCGAAGATGGCGTCCGTGCCCAGCGGGCCGAGAGCTAGACTGGGCGCCGTAGGGTCGCTGGAACTGCTGCCACAGATGATTCCTTATCGCTGGGTGCGATCCCCATGGTGCGGGATGGCTTTAGTGAGCCGGCGAGGAGACATTTTGGAGGGATATCGCGATCCGCCGGAGGAAAACGCCGGTCCGCCGCAGGGACACTAGAGGTAAACCGTATCCGCCGGCCTCGCGAGGAAGTCGTCGACCAGATGCCGCTCCCGCCGGTCCAGCAGCTGGGGAATGATGAAGGTATTTTCCTTTTCGTCTTCGATGCCCAGCCGCTGAAAGGCGCGGTCGATGTTGTGCAGGTCCTGCTGCGAGAGGACCTGGCGGGGGGAGCGATTCTTGGAGACCTCCGCCCGGTTCTCGAATCCGAGTCGGCCGCAGAGGAAATCGAATGCCCCGGGCCGCTCGATGTTTATCACGATCAGGTTCGACTTGCCGTGGAAATGGCGGACTGCCTGTAGGAACATATTGTTTCTGCGGACGATCTCGTTCTCGATGTTCCGCTCGGTGAACTTCGCGCTGCGCCGCTGCTTGTTCTGGCGGCTCTTGGCGGTCTGGTTCAGCCGGCTCTTGACGTAGCGGTAGGCAGGACGGGTATTCAGCACGAAGACGCTGTCCTCGTAATAGCGGTCGAACAGCTGGAACGGCTGGTAGTTGCCGCGATCGGAGAATGCCTCGTACTTCGCCGTATTCCAGTTGCCCGGCGAGTGAAGGCTGTGGACGCCGTTCTGCAGGAATAGCCGATGCAGGCTGCCCGTCCCCGTTCGCGGATGGCCGATGACGAAGATCTTTCGCGCCCGGCGGTCTCCCTTGGGACCCAGCCGGAAGTAGAGCTCGTTGCGGGTCCTGACGACCAGGTACTCGAGCTGGTAGGTATCGAACAGTGCTGGTTTGGCCGCCACGCGTGGTCTCTGTTGGGGTAGTCTGCAGAGCTGGGTCCGGAATTCGGAGCGAAGGTCCGCGCTTCCGGGGCTGGTATTCTGCCCGCTCGCGTCGCGGATCGAAACCCCTGCCCGGTACCGTCATTGCTCGCGTATGCGACTCCGTGGCGGCACAATGGCTCCGCATCGTGCTCGGAGATAAAGCATGGGACTGTACTCGAGGTTCGTACTGCCGCATCTGTTGACCTGCGCCTGCGGCGCAAAGCCCGTCCGCTACCAGCGCAGGAAGGTCGTGCCCGAGGCGCGGGGCAGGGTGCTCGAGCTGGGCATGGGCCCCGGCCTCAACCTGCCTTTCTACGACCCGGAGCGAGTCAGCGCGGTAGTGGGCGTGGACCCGGATCCGCACCTGCGCAAGCGCGCGCAGCGCGCGGCGGCGGGGCTCCCGTTTCCGGTGGAGTATCTGACGGCGACGGCGGAAGACGAGCCCGTCGAGCGCGGCAGCATCGACACTGTGGTGGTCACCTACACCCTGTGTACCATCCCGGACGCCGTGTCCGCCCTGACGGCGCTCCGCCCCGTGCTCAAGCCGGCGGCCCGTGTGCTGTTCTGCGAGCACGGCGCGGCGCCGGACGCGGACGTGCTGCGCTGGCAGACGCGCCTGAATCCACTCTGGCGGCGTATTGCCGGCGGGTGCAACCTGAATCGGGCGATTCCGGGCCTGTTGGAGGAGGCGGGCTACCGGATCGAGGCGCTGGAGACGATGTACCTGCCGTCCACGCCGCGGTTCGCCGGCTTCAATTACTGGGGCGTCGCCGCGCCGGCGTGACCGGACCGGCCGTGTCAGTCCCGCCGGTTACGCCTGTTCCAGGCGCCCGGCAGCCTCCCGCTTCAGCGCCTTGAAGTCCACCTTGCCCTCGGCCGTGTCGGCCAGGCGTCGTTCCAGCTCAGGAACGCCTTGGGTATTTCGTAGTCGGCCAGCGCGCCCTTGCAGCGCTCCCGCAGCTCAGCGGTGGGCGGCAGGGGCGTACCCGCCCCGGTTCGCGCAAAGGCCGCCAGCTCCGTCAGATCCTCAGTCGCGCGGTGAAGCCAGGCGTTGCTCAGAAAGCGTTCCTGCAGCATGGCGTCTCTCCCGCGTATGCCTGCCGGGGTCCCGCGATCAGCCGGCCACGGTCGGCAGGTAGAGGATGAAGCCCGGAAAGGACATGAGGAACAGCAGCACCACCAGGTCCATCATCAGGAACCAGAAAATCCCCCTGAAAATGGAGGACGTGCTGGCCAGGTCGTTGACGACGCCCTTGATCACGAACACGTTCATGCCGATGGGCGGCGTGATCATGCCGATTTCCAGGAGCTTGGTCAGCAGCACGCCGAACCACAGCAGGCTGAGGTCGGCGGCGCTGATGATGGGCAGCACGATGGGCAGGGTAAGCAGCATGGCGCCGATGGGCTCCAGGAACATCCCCAGCAGCAGGTAGATGAGGACGATGGCGAGCATCAGCACGGTGGTGCCCGCGTCCATGCCGATGACCAGCTCGGACAGGTAGCTGCCGGCACCTGACAGGGCCAGGAAACGGGTCAGCAGGCTCGCGCCCACCGCGATGATCATCAGCGAGCCGGTGGTGAGCAAAGTTTCCAGCACGGCGTTGCGGAAGCTCTCCAGAGTCAGAGAGCGCTTCAGCAGGGCGACGATGCAGGATAGGAACGCGCCCACCGCGCCGGCCTCGGTGGGCGTGAACAGCCCACCGAACAGGCCGCCGAAGATGCCGATCATGATCAGGATCACCGGCCAGGTCTCCCGCAGCGCCGCCAGCTTCTCACCGGGTGAGATGTCCTCGTGGACCTGGGGGGCGAGCTCGGGGTTGAGCTTCACCCGGATCATGATCACCAGCACGTAGCCCAGCGTGGTCAGTAGCCCGGCGCTGATGCCGCCCAGAAACAGGCCCGTGATCGGCACCTCGGCGATGATGCCATAGAGGATCATGATGATCGACGGCGGGATCAGCGCGCCGATGGTCCCGGCTACCGCCACGGTGCCGGTGGCCAGCTCCGGGTGGTAGCGGTGCTTGATCATCTCCGGCACGGCGATCCGGCCCATGGCCGCTGAGCAGGCCAGGGACGAGCCGGAGACCGCGGCGAAGCCGGCGGAGCCGAACACGGCCGCGATGGCCAGCCCGCCGGGCAGGAACGACAGCCACAGCCGTGCCGCTCGGAACAGGCCCTGGGTGAGCTGGGCGTGATAGCAGAGAAAGCCCAGCAGCAGGAACATGGGCACCGAGCTCAGCACCCAGTTGGACGCGAACTGGTAGGGGATGATGCCCAGGGAGCCCCAGGCCACCCGCCAGCCCATGAGCACCCACAGTCCGCCGAAGGAGACGCTGATCAGCGATACGCCGATGGGTACGCGCAAGGCGATCAGGGCCATGAGCAGACCGATGCCGGTCAGACCGATCTCCACGTCCGACATGGTTTTCGATTCCTCAGGTTATTCGATGAACTCGGCCGGGTCGTCGGGCCTGGCGCGGTGCTCATCGAGGCCGGAGTGCACCCAGAACAGCGAAGCCAGGAACTTGTGCACCAGCACCAGCGCCATCAGCGCGAAGCCGACGGGCAGCACGTAGTAGGTGGGCCAGATCACGATGCTGTTCACGCCCTGGACGACCGATGCACCGATATCCTGTTTGGACACGGCCTCGCCCCAGGTCCGCACCGCCAGCAGCAAGAACACCACCGTGGACAGCAGCAGCGAGAAGGTATTGAGATGCCGCTGCAGCCAGCCGGGCAGCCGCTCGGTGACGACTTCGACGGAGATATGCGCGTTCTTCTGCTCGGCGAAGGCCAGAGGCACGAAGGCGGCGATGATCATGTAGTAGTAAGAGACCACGGTGATGGTGCCCGGTACGGGCGTGGCGAAAAGGTAACGCCCAGCCACGTCCAGCACCACATTGAGCATCATCAGCGCGATGGCCAGACCGCCAATGAAGGTCATTACCAGGGTGATTCGGGACAGAAAACGGCCGAATAGCTGCATGCCCGCTTCCCTCCTGCGGTGAAGGGGCCGGGGGCCTGGTGCCCCCGGCCGAGGCGTTACATACCGTGGGTGGTCGGATCGACCTTGGAGTAGATCTCCTTCCAGTACAGGTCGATCAGCTCCTGACGGCTGTTCACGTCCTGGACCAGCTTCACCCACTTGTCGAGGATCGGCCGGAACGTGGCGAGCATCTCGGCGCCGTCCTGCACGCCGTACTTGTCCTCGTAGTAGCTAGCGATGGTCTTCATGTCGTCGCGTACGAACGCACGGGTCTTCTCCACCAGCTGCTCCGACGGCTGGTGGATGGTGCCGCCGTTCGCCTTCACCTGGTCCAGGATCTCCTCCTGGCGCTGGTGGTAGACCCAGGGGGTCGCCGCCGACGTAATCGCGGCCGCGTGCAGCAGCGCGGCGCGCTCGTCGTCTGTCAGGCCCTGCCAGGTGTCGCGGTTGATGTTGGTCACCGCCGTACCCGCGAAGATGCCGCCCGGCACCACACGGGTGATGTCCGAAACGGTATCCATCAGGCCGAAGTTGGTGATCTCCGGCACGGACAGCACGATGCAGTCCACCACACCCTGGCTGAGCGCTTCATGCATCTCGTTGGCGGACATGGTGATGGGCGTCGCGCCCAGCGCCTTGGCCCAGCGCGACCAGTTGGACGCGCCCACCCGCAGCCGCTTGCCCTGCAGCTGCTCCAGGTTGGTCACCGGCTGGGTGCACTGCAGGATGTAGGGCGAGCTGCCGGTGCTGCCGGTGTAGACCTGGTTCTGCTTGGCGAACTCCTTGTTGCACTCCGGACAGTGGAAGAAGGTGAACTCGGAGACCGCGCCCATGTAGGCCATGCCTTCCTTGCCGTGGATCTCGTCGCCCATCAGCGTCAGCAGCATGGACGCCTCGGAGATCATGTTGCTGTGGGGATACTCGGCGGGGAAGTAAGGGGCCAGCAGGTAGCCGATGTCCGCGATGCCGTCGCGCACCCCAGCGGAGGTCTCCGCGAAGTTCAGCAGGGCCAGCGGATAGACCTTCACGGTCAGCTCGCCGTTGGTGTAGTCCTTCACCGCCTTGGCGTAGTCCTCGCCGATCTTGGCGGAAATGGAGCCGGGGGGCTGGCCCATGGCGTAGCTCAGCTGCTTGGCCGAGGCCGTGGTAGCCAGGCCCGCGGCGCTGCAGAGCAGCGCCGCGAGAGCGATCGACAGCAAACTTCTACTCACGGGATACATCGTTTCTTGTCTCCTCCAACGGATTGTCGGCGTAACGCCGTCTGTAGCCGCCGAAGACGCGCGTGCCCGGCTTCGGCAACTGCTTCTCTAGTAGTTTTGGTGTCTGGTCGATCTCGGCCCCGTGGCTGCGGCCCCCGGGGTCAGCGCTCCCGTTTCAGCCCCGCGGCCAGCTCTTCCGGCACCGCGACCGGAACGTCCAGCAGCATCTGCGCATAGGTCTTGGCCTGGGCGTCCAGGTGCAGGGAGGCGACCCCGCCACCGTCCAGGGATTCGTGGAGCAGGAAGTTGAAGGCGTGCAGCCCGGGCAGCTCGAAGCGCTCGACCCGGCCTCGCGTCAGGTGCGAGAAGTACCGCCTGACCCGCTCCGGTGTCAGCGCCGCGCGCAGGTGGGGCAGGTACTCGGGGTGACGTGCGATGACGCCGATATTGGCCTTGTCGCCCTTGTCGCCGCTCCGGGCGACCGCCAGGCGGTACAGCGACACGTCGACCGTGTTCCCCCCTGGGGCATCGGCCGCGGTCACGGTAGTCTCCTGGGTGCCCTCGCCGGTGCCGGCGCCGCGGGTGACCGTATGCGGCAGATCGACCGTTTCACCGCCCACCCGGACCTCCACTGGCACTCGGTCCTTGTCGATAAGGAACGAGAACAGTCGTACGATCGGCGTCGGCCGCGGCCGGCCCGGGGACAGCCCGGTCAAGCCGGGCGCCATGGACAGGCCCGCCCCCATGAACTCCTTGGAAAACAGGTCCGCGCCTTCCCGGCGCGGATGGTGGACGCCTAGCCGCAGCACCACCTCTCGGGTTTCGAGGGCCGCCGGCCGGGCGTTGTCGCCGTAGAGCGATTCGGTGCCTACCAGCTGCAGGGCCGTCTTGCTGAAATCGCCCAGGCTGAGCTGGTCCAGCATCCGCCGGGTCTTGGTCAGCACGGCCTCGCCCTGGAGCTGGGCCTTGCGGGCCGCGTCGCGGCCGGCGATGACAAAGGTGCCGATGCAGCCGAAGCCGTCGGGGTAGGTGGCGCTGACCTTGTACGTGTCGGTGGGCTCGCGGCCCCGGGCGCCGTGGACCGCCACCCGGTCCTCGCCGGCCTGCTCCATGGTTACGCCGGTAAAGTCGCAGACCACGTCCGGCAGGATGTAGGCCGATGGGTCGCCAATCTCGTAGAGCATCTGCTCGCCCACGGTGAACGGCGTTACTCGCCCGCCGGTGCCTTCCGGCTTGGTGAGCACGAAGCTGCCGTCCGACGAGACCTCGGCGATGGGAAAGCCCGTGTCGTCCCAGCCCTCGGCGGTGGCCTCCCAGTCCGTGAAGTTGCCGCCGGTGGCCTGGGCCCCGCACTCGATGACGTGGCCGATGAGGCCGCCGGCGGCCAGCCGGTCGTAGTCGTCCGGCCGCCAGCCAAACTCGTGGATGAGCGGCGCCACGGCCAGCGCGCTGTCCACGCAGCGCCCGGTTACGACGATGTCCGCGCCGCCGTCCAGGGCCGCCGCGATGGGGAAGGCACCCAGGTAGGCATTGACGCTCATCAGCTGATCCGGCAGCGGCTCGCCCGTGCCCATCTCGCGGATGTCCCAGCCCTTCAGCTCATCGACCCGCGGCAGCAGGTTGTCGCCCTCCACGGTGCCGATCTTCAGGCTCACGCCGCTCTCCTCGGCCACCTGCTCCAGGGCGCGGCGGCAGGCCTGCAGGTTTACGCCCCCGGCATTGGCGAGCACCTTGATGCCTTTTTCGGCGATGCGGGGCATGAGCGGTTTCATGACCCGGCTGATGAAATCGGTGGCGTAGCCGCTTTCCGGATCCTTGGCCTGAGCCTTGGCGAGGATGGACATGGTGATCTCCGCCAGATAGTCGAAGATCAGGTAGTCCACATTGCCGCGCTCGACCAGTTGGAAGGGGCCGATAGCGGTGTCGCCCCAGTAGCCCGAGGCGCCGCCGATTCTGATGGTCTTCTCTGGCATTGCTGACTCCGTTGGCCGTCGGCTCAGTAGCCGAGCTGGCGGGCTGCGAGATCGCGCATGATCTCTTCGGCTCCGCCGCCGATGGCGTTGACGCGGACTTCCCGGTAGATGCGCTCGGACTTCGGCCCGCGCAGGTAGCCGGCCCCGCCCAGGATCTGCACCGCTTCACGGGCGCAGAACTCCATGGTGAGCGTCGCCTGGTTCTTCAGCAGGCAGGTGTCGGCGACCGGGTTGTCGCCGTTCTGAACGCGCCAGGCCAGGTTTTCCAGGTAGGCCTGGGTGGCGTTGATGCGCATGGTCATGTCCGCCAGCTTGTGGCGGATCACCTGGTGTTCGATCAACGGGCGGCCGAAAGTCCTGCGCTCGCGGGCATAGGCGGCGGCCTCGTCCAGGCAGGCCTGGGAGAAGCCGTTGCAGCCGGCGGCCATGAACAGCCGCTCGTGGTTGAAGTTCTGCATGATCAGCCTGGAGCCTTCGTTCTCCTCGCCCAGCAGATTCTCGGCCGGCACCCGGCAGTCATCGAAGTAGAGCGTGGCCGTGTCCGAGCACCACCAGCCCATCTTCTTCTCCAGCGGCGTGCGGCTGAAGCCGGGCCGATCGCGCTCCACCAGGATCAGCGAGATGCCCCTGTGGCCTTCCTCGCCGGTACGCACCGCCACGGTGTAGTAGTCCGCGCGCATGCCGGAGGTGATGAAGGTCTTGGAGCCGTTCAGCACGTAGTCGTCGCCGTCGCGAACGGCCCGGGTGCGCAGCGCGGCCACGTCGGAGCCGCCGCCGGGCTCGGTGATGGCCAGGGCGCTGATCTTCTCGCCGGCGAGGATACCGGGTACCACGCGCTCTCTGATGTGCGGCTGCGCCGCGCGGACGATGGGCGGGGTGCCGATGTTGTGGCTCATCAGGCTGGCCGACAGCCCGCCCAAGCCCGGCCGGGCCAGCTCCTGGGAGGCAATGATCAGGTAGAACGGATCGCCCGGCACGCCCCCGTACCCCTCGGGAAAACCGAGGGGAATCAGACCGATGTCCGCCGCCTTGGGATAGAGCTCCCGGGGAAAGGTGCCTGCCTCGTCCCACTCCGCGGCATGGGGCTCGATCTCGTTCGCCACGAAGCGGCGTACGCTGTCGCGAAAAGCCTCGTGCTCCTCGGTGTAGAAGGGGTTGCTGGGGGACGGTGCCATGGTCGGTCCTCTGGAACTGGGTTTGCCGTCCGGACCCCGCCGCGGCGCGGCGGCGGAGTCCGCGGCGCTGCTACTGCTTGGCGGATTCGGTGTACTGCTGCCGCAGCTCCCGCTTAAGCACCTTGCCGGTAGCCGTGCGCGGCAGCTCGCTGAGCTCGGCCAGGTGCTTCGGGGTCTTGAAGCGCGCCAGCTTGTCGCGGCAGAAGTCCTGGAGCTCCTCCAGCGTGAGGTGCTCGCCGGCCGGCGGCACCACCAGCGCCATGGGCACCTCGCCCCAGCGCTCGTCCGGCACGCCGATCACGGCGATTTCCTGGACCTTCGGGTGGCGGTAAAGCACCTGCTCGACCTCCGTGGGATAGACGTTCTCGCCGCCGGAGATGAGCATGTCCTTCTTGCGGTCGACGATGTAGTAGAAGCCCTCCTCGTCCTGGCGGGCCAGGTCGCCGCTGTGGAACCAGCCGTTCCGGCAGGACTCCTCGGTGGCGTCGGGGCGGTTCCAGTATTCGCGGAACATGCTCGGCCCACGCAGCACCAGCTCTCCGGTCTCGCCGGGGGCCACGTCGCGGTCCTCGTCGTCGACAATGCGCATCTGCACGTGGGTCAGCGGCTTACCCACCGAGCCGTTCTTGCGCACCGCGTCCTCGTTGCCCAGCACGCAGGCGCTGGCGGTGGTCTCGGTCATGCCGAAGCCCTCCAGGAACGGCAGACCGCGGCTCTGGAAGAACTCAATGACCGGAATCGGGCAGGGCGAGCCGCCGGAGACCAGATAGCGCAGGGACGACAGGTCGTAGCTGCCGAAGTCCGGCACCTGCATCACGGCCTGCCACATGGCGGGCAGCAGAAACAGCACCGACACGCGCTCCCGCTCGATGGTCCGCAGCGTCTCCACCGGGTCGAAGACGCCGTGGAGGATGACCTTGCGCCCCAGGTGCATGCACGGCAGGGTGTGGATCGCCAGGCCGCCGATGTGGAACAGCGGCGCCACCGTCAGGACGCTGTCGCCGTCGATCAGCGCCAGCGGGCTGAGCTGGGTGTTGTGGGTGATCCAGGTGGGGTTGGAGTGGGTCAGCAGCGCCCCCTTGGGCTTTCCGGTGGTGCCGGAGGTGTACATCATCATCAGGGGGTCGAGCTGCTCCACCAGCGTCTCGGGATCGCTGTCCGGGCTGGCGGCCAGAACCCGCTCGTAATCGGCGTCGCCCGCCTCGGGCGACTCATCGTCGCCGGTCACTGCGATGCCGTGCTTGAGCACCGTCTCGCCGCGGATCGGTCTGAACAGCTCGGCGAAGCGCGGATGGTAGACGATGACCCGCGCTCCGGAGTCGCCCAGGATGAAGCCGATCTCGGCCGGGCTCAGCCGGTAGTTCAGGGGGACCGCGATGGCGCCCAGCTTGGCGCAGGCGAAGAAGGTCTCCACGAAGGCGTTGCTGTTGAGCAGCAGCAGGGCGACCCGCTCGCCCTTCTCGATACCGCACTCCGCCAGGGCGTTCGCCACCTGGTTGACTCGGCGGTTGAGGGCGGCGAAGCTCAGGCGCCGGTCGCCGAAGACGACGGCGTCGTCCTCCGGGTGCTGCCGGTCGTGGAATCGCAGCCACTCGCCTATGCCGCCGACGTAGTGAACGTCCTGTACCGTGTTTATCGAGTTCTGGCCGACCATTACCCTCTCCTCCGCGATCGTCGTCGAAAAACCCCGTGGTTCCCCGACACTATTTCGACGATCTCGGCGACGGTAGCAAGCGGCTGAGGGGCGGTCTTGCGTGAACTTGCTGGCAGCGGCGCAGTTGCCCGATGTCCTGCGAGTCCTGGCAATACTTACGAGAAGGTTAGTAGTATGCACCGAACTGCATATCGAGGACGCACGCGAGTGGACACCGAACAGGCGGACATCACCCGGGACATCAAAACCGACCTGATCGCCAGCGGCGCGATCACGGATCCCTCCAGTCCCAAGGGCGTGCTGCTGGCCAAGGCCGCCCACCTTTTTGGCGAACGCGGCTACGAGCGTACCACGGTCCGGGATATCGGCCGCGCCGTAGGCATACTGCCGGGCAGCATCTTTCATCATTTCCGCAGCAAGGACGAGATCCTGCTGACGGTCATGCGCGAGAGCATCGTGCTGAACCTGACCCGCATGCGGGCCGCCCTGGAGCGGGCCGAGACCCTGGACGACCGGCTGCGGACGCTGATCGGCTGGGAGCTCTACGCCACCAACGGCGAGGAGACCGGTGAGGCCTGGACGGTGCTGGTCCACGAGTGGCGCAGCCTCTCCGCCGATGGTCAGAAGGAGATCCTGGGGCTGCGCGACGAGTATGAGCAGCTCTGGCTGAAGGTCCTGGAGGAGGCCCGGGCTGCCGGCATGTTCGACATCGACCCCTTCATCCTGCGGCGGCTGCTGGCCGGCGCGCTCAACTGGACCTCCCACTGGTACCGCCACGGCCGCGGGCTCACCCTGGACGAGCTCGGCGAAGAGGTGCTGCGTCTGCTCAAGCACCAGACGGGCAGCGGTACGGCGGGCAACGTCCTCGGCCGCGAATCCGCCAACCAGGAGTAGTGGCCGCCCCTCAGTCCGGCTGAAAGATATTCCGCCCCTCCGTCTGCCGCACCTGGCCGGCGAGGCCCAGGCTCTCGGCGTCGCGCAGCCGAAGCAGCGTCCCCGGGTCGTCCGGCGGATTGGCGACGAAGCGCCGTCCGCTCTCCGTCTCCCGCCCGACAACGATCCCTCCGTTCGGCCCGTGCCGCCCGTGCATCACCGTGTAGGACTCCACCCGCGCGGCGCCTCGCGGCGTGGGCGTGAACGCCGCCGTGGGCGTGGCGTCGACGGCGGCCTGCAGGGACCGGTCGTCCGCCGGCTGCCAGCGACCCGGCACCGGCGCCGTGGAGTAAATGCCGAACGCGTGCTTGGTCAGGTAGAAGCCGTTGCCGCTCACCAGCCCGAATCGGCCCGGTGCCGCCCGCACCCGGCGCACCATCTCGGCGATGGAGTGGGTGACGTAGTTGTTGCCGGGTCCGCCGAAGTAGGGCAACCCGCCCGTGACGGTGACTCCACGCGGGTCGTTCTCGGCGATGCCCAGCTCCTCGCAGGCGACCTCGATCGCCGAGGGAAAGCAGCTGTAGAGGTCGAGCGCTGCCAGGTCGTCCACCCCGCATCCAGCCATCTCGAGCGCCGCGGCGGCGCCCAGGCGTATGGCCGGCGAGCGATCGAGGTGCTCGCGGTCGGTGAGGTACCAGTGATCCGTGCAGTCCGCGTGCCCATGGAGGAATACCCAGCGCGAGGACGGGATGCCCAGCTCCCGGGCCGTGCCGACGCTGGTCATGATCAGCGCGGCGGCCTGGTCCACGAACACGTTGGCGTTCATCAGTCGCGGGTAGGGGAAGCCTATCCAGCGGTTGCCCTCGTCGATCCGCGCCAGCCGCTCGGCGGTGCAGCCGCGGCGGCGAGTGGCCCGCGGGTTGTCGGCGGCGACCCGGGCCAGGCGTGCCATCAGCCCGGCCATGGACCGCAGGTGCGCCTCCACGGTGCGCCCGCGGCGCCCCCGCAGGGCATTTTCGATCAGCGGGTAGAAGGCGATGGCGCCGTTAAGCCCGTGGTCGCGCTCGTGCGCGCTCCAGCCCGGGCGGTCGCTGCCGATCACCTCCGGAGTGCCGCCCGGGTCCTCGGCCCAGGAGATCTCGAGCCCGGCCCGCTCCACGGCGAGTTGGGTGCGCAGCGCCTCGGCGCCGACGATCAGCGCCGCGCGCATCTCTCCGCCGGCAATGGCGGCGGCGAACCGGTTGACCAGGGTTTGCGGCGTGTTGCCGCCCACTTGGGTGTAGATGCAGCGTGCCGGAGCGATGCCGAGCCGTTTCGCCGCGCTCATGGGCGGATTGGTCGAGGTACCGAGCCGGGTCGCATACCGTGCCGTGCTGTCGCTGAACAGCCGGGGTACCGCCACGGTGTCGATCAGACCGGCGATGCCCGCCGCGCCGGTGTCGGCGACCGCCTTCCGTGCTGCCTCCGCCATCAGCTCGAAGGGCGAACGCCCCGCCTCGGCGGGGGTCTCGGTGTCGGTCAGGTCGCCGCAGCCGACCAGGACCGGGGTGTCGTCCTCCGGAACGGGAGCGTCGGCTTCGCTCATGCCGCCGCTCAGTCCCCGCGCGGCAGGGTGCCCATGTACTTGGCGATGATGCCCAGCATCACCTCGTCGGCCCCGCCGCCGATGGAGGCCAGCCGGCCGTCGCGATACAAGCGGGTGATGGGCGTCTCGTTCATGAAGCCCATGCCGCCGTAGTACTGCAGGCAGCTGTCGGCGACTTCACGCGACAGGCGCCCCGCCTTGAGCTTCGCCATGGAAGCGAGGCGGGTGACGTCCTCGCCGGCCACGTGGTGCTCGACGGCCCGGTAGATCAGCGAGCGCAGCATTTCCACCTCGGTCTGCAGCTCCGCCAGGCGGTAGTGGATTACCTGGTTGTGCAGCAGCGGCTTGCCGAACGCCTTGCGCTGGCGCGTGTACTCGATGACGTCCTCGATGGCCTTTTCCAGAGAGCGAATGCCGGAGGCCGCGCCCCACAACCGCTCTTCCTGGAACTGCTGCATCTGGTAGGTGAAGCCGAGCCCCTCCTCGCCGATGCGGTAGCGCTGCGGCACCCGAACGTCCTCGAAATGGATCTGCGCCGTGTCCGAAGCGCGCATGCCCAGCTTGTCCAGCTTGCGGGCCACAGTGACGCCTTTGGTCTTCATGGGCACGATGATCAGCGACTTGTTTTTGTGCACCGGCCCCTCGCCGGTGTTGGCGAGCATGCACATGAAGTCGGCCTGGGTGCCGTTGGTGATCCAAAGCTTGCCGCCGTTGATGACGTAGTCGTCGCCGTCCTTCCGGGCCGTGGTGCGGATGGAGGCGACGTCGGAGCCGGCGCCGGGCTCGGAAACACCGATACAGGAGACGTAGTCGCCGCTGATGGCCGGGGCCAGGAACTCGTCGCGCAGCTCGTCGGAGCCGAACCGCGCCAGGGCCGGCGTGGCCATGTCCGTCTGCACGCCGACGGCCATGGGGATGGAGCCGCCGTTGACCTCGCCCAGCGCCTCGCAGAAAGCCAGGGTATAGCTCCAGTCCAGGTTGGAGCCGCCGAAGCGCTCCGGCTTGTTGATGCCCAGGAAGCCCTGGTCGCCCATCTTCTTGAACACCTCGTGGGCGGGGAAGATGCCGGCCTCCTCCCATTCGTCGACGTAGGGGTTGATCTCGCTGGCGACGAACTTGCGGACCGATTCGGCCAGGCTCTTGTGCTCCGGTGTGAATTCCATGCTGCTCCTCCCCGTTGGGTTCGCCGGCGCGTCGGTTGCCTGCTCACTCGGGCGCAATGCCGCGCGCTGGCCGCGATGCAAAGTAGATCAGAATACAGCGCCGAGCAACTGGTTGGTCAAGCCAGGATCCCACCGCCGCAGTCACAGCCAATCGGCGCAAGATCGGACCCAGCCGAGGTGAGTACAGTCTGGATCAGACCGGTGCCGCGCTCGCAAGCGTGGGCGCGCCGGCCGGCAGCTGGCTGAACGCGAGGTGGCGCCGATGTACCTGACCTACGGGCTTAACAAATGGAGCCGCCTGGCGCCGGACCGGACGGCGCTGGTCTGCGAAGGCCGGATCACCTCCTTCCGCGCCCTGCAGGACCGGGTCGCCCGCGTCGCCGGCATGCTCCGGGACAAAGGCCTGGCCGAGGGCGACCGGGTGGCCATCCTGTCCCTGAACTCGGACCGCGCCGTCGAGCTCATGCTCGGCACCGTCTGGGCCGCGGGAGTGGCCAACAACCTCAACATCCGCTGGGCGGCACCCGAGCTGGCCTATGCCGTCAACGACTGCGGCGCCCGCATCCTGGCGCTGGACGCGGCCTTCGCGAAGCACCTGCCGGCCCTGACCGCGCAGTGTCCCGGCCTCGAGCATGTGCTCTACCTCGGCGACGGCGAGCCGCCGGAAGGCACGGATTCCGCGGAGCACCTGCTGCAGCAGTCGCGGCCGATTCCCGAGGCGAACACCGACCCGCACCGCGCGGCGGTCATCAACTACACCGGCGGCACCACCGGCCGCTCCAAGGGCGTGATGATGTCCCATGCCGCCTTTACCCACGCCGCCGCGGCCCTGCAGGGCGACCGCTTCTTCCTGGAGGGCCAGTGTGCCTCCCTGGTCACGCCGCTGTTCCACGTCACCGGGCTGAGCGCGGTGCTGATGAACATGGCCTACGGCAACCCGGTCGTCGTGCTGCCCGCCTTCGAGCCGGTGGCCGCCATGCGCCTGTTCGAGGCGGAAAGAGTCACCCACGCGGTCATGGTGCCGACCATGATCCAGATGCTGGTGGAGCACCCGGATTTCGACCGCTACCACCTCGGCCGCCTGAAATACATCCGCTACGGCGGCTCGCCCATCTCCGAGGCGCTGCTCGCCCGGATCATGGAAAAGCTCCCCCAGGCCCAACTCTGCCAGGTCTACGGCCAGACCGAGATCATGCCGCTGACCGTGCTGCGCGACGAGGACCACTCCCCCGAGGCCGTGCGCCGGGGCGTGACCCGTTCCGCGGGGCGCGCGACGCCCTACGTGGAGGTCTTCGCCATGGACGAGGACGATCGCCCGCTGCCGCCCGGCGGCGTGGGTGAGATCGCGGCCCGGGGACTCAACGCCATGATGGGCTACTGGAACGAGCCGGCGCTCACCGCCGAGACTCAGGATGGCTGGACCATTCACACCGGCGACGTGGGCTACTTCGACGCCGACGGCTATCTGTACCTGGTGGACCGCAAGAAGGACATGATCGTCACCGGCGGCGAGAACGTGTACTCCACGGAGGTGGAGAACGCCCTCGCGCAGCATGCCGATGTCCTGGCCTGCGCCGTGGTGGCCCGGCCCGACGAGCGATGGGGCGAAACGGTGCATGCCTGCGTGGTGCTGCGGGAGGGTGCCGCCGCCGGCGAGGCCGAGCTACAGGCGCACTGCCGCGAGCTGATCGCCAACTACAAGCTGCCGCGCAGCATCGAGTTCATGGACGAACTGCCCCTGACCGGCGCCGGCAAGGTCAACAAGGCTTCATTGCGGGAGCGCCTGTCCACGGGAGCCCCCACAACCGCGTAGGAGCTCAGCTCCGCTGAGCGAACGGCCGCGGTCCATCCGCATGATCTAGAAGGCGCCGCCCGTGATCGCCGGCATGCCGCCGCCCTGTCATCACCCGGCGAACCGTCTACGCTGATCTGAAAAGGACTGAACACCGTCGGAATCGAGGTTGCGGTGCTGCAGTTGTTCTTGACCAAGTGTTTGGTTTACATTCCGGTAAGACGTTCGCCGTGGCCCAACAACCGGTAGGAGGAGAACCCCCATGAGCGAACCCGTGCTGGCAAACGTCGACCGCGGCGTGGCGCGCATTGAGCTGAATCAGCCCGAGCGGGGCAATGCGCTCGGCACGGACCTGGCGGAGGCCCTGTGCGAGGCCGTCAGCCGGGTGGCCGCGCGCTCGGACATACGGGCCGTGCTGTTGACCGGCCGCGGCAAGGCCTTCTGCGTCGGCGGCGATATCAACCGGTTCCGCTCCGATCTGTCGGATCTGCCCGCCAGCCTGGGCCGCTCGCTGAGCCGGCTCAACGCCACCATCGCGGAGCTCGCCGACCTGCCCGTGCCGGTGGTCACGGCGGTCAACGGCCCTCTCGGCGGCGGCGGCATCGGCCTGGCATTGTGCGGCGACATCGTGCTGGCGGCCGACACGGCCAAGCTGCGCGGGGGCTATACCGGGATCGGCCTGACACCGGACGTGGGTAGCTCCCTGCTGCTTGTCCAGCGGGTGGGCCTGCCGCGCGCCAAGCGCATCCTGTTCCTCAACGAGCCGCTGGACGCGGCTACCTGCCAGGCCTGGGGACTGTTCGACGAGGTGCATCCCGAGGCGCAGCTCCGAGACCGGGCCGAAGCACTGGTGGAGCAGCTGCGGCGGAGCGCCACCGGCGCCATCGGCCGCGCCAAACGGCTGCTGCACCAGGCGTGGCGGTCCTCCATGGACGAGCAGCTGGCCGCCGAGCGCCGCGGCATGATGGCCTCCGGCGGCAGCGCCGAAGCCCGCGAGGGCGTTACCGCCTTTCTGGAAAAACGCGCTCCCGACTTCGACGGGACAGCGTGACCCGGGCGCCGAGCGCCCCGACAACAAAGCGGAAGACCGACAACGCCGCGCTGCGGCGGAGACACGAAATACAACGTCGGCACTGCGCGAGGAGGAGCACATGACAAGCCCAAACCGCCACGGCATCGGCCGTGAGCGCGTCATGCTGATGGGTGACGACCGCGTCTTCTACCTGGGCCTGCTGGGCGCGCCGAGCGTGCGCAACTTCGGCTCGCTGACCGTTTATGCCGCCCTCGACCGCCCGTTCCGCATCTGCCTGGACGGCCGGCGCTGGGTGAGCAGGGAGCTGGCCGTCGTGCCGCCGTACCGCCGGCACAGCATCGAGACCGACGACCAGATGATCGGCGCCATCATGCTGGAGCCCGACTCCGTCGACTTCGGGCGGCTGCCCGACGCCCTGAGCCCGGGCGGACAGCCCTGGGGCGACGCCGGCGTGCTGGCGCGCATCCACCGCGCCTATGCTTACCTGCAGACCATCGGCGTCGGTGCCACGGTGGAGGGTCTGGATGGTGACCAGCTGTTCTGGGGCGGCCCCCTTGTCCGCCCGGACCTGGATCCGCGCATCGCGGCCGTGGTCGACACGATCCGCCGGAATCCCACGGGCCACTACACGGCCGAGCAGAGCGCCGAGGAGGCAGGCCTGTCGTTTTCCCGGTTCCTGCACCTGTTCAAGGAGGAGGTGGGGGTAACCTTCCGCAAGTTTCGGGCCTGGAAGCGGGCGCGGACCCTGCTGTACTACGTCAACCGCCGGACCACGCTTCTCGACGTGGCGCTGGAGGTGGGCTATCCGGACTCCACCCATTTCAGTCACTCGATCCGGCAGTACTACGGCCTGCGGCCCAAAGAGATCTTCGCCGGCAGCCGGCGGCTGTCGATCCTGGTGCAGGAGGCCCAGCGGGTGCGGGCGGCGTAGCAGGCGGGGGCCGGCCAGCGTGGCCCGCGTGGGAGCACCATCCCCGGTGCAATGGGCCGCGTCCGTAACGGACAAGGGATCGCGGCGAGGTCGCCGCTCCCACGGTGCCTCCGGCGTTTGGTCCGCGTGCCTCGGCCCCTGCTCGATAGCCGGCCAGGCCAACGCCATGGGCCGCCCGGGCGACTTCGGCCGGCGTTGGGGCGCCAGGTCCGTTTCCGGACTCCTCAACCGGATAGTTCCACCGATCAGGCGGTGACCGCCGGCGCCTGATCGGTGTGGTCCGCGTGCCTCGGCCCCTGTTCGATCCGCAACCCCAGCCGTGCCAGCAGTCGGCCGTCGTGATCCTCGCCCGGGTTCGCCGTGGTCAGCAGCTTGTCGCCGGAGAAGATGCTGTTGGCCCCGGCCAGGAAGCAAAGCGCCTGGGTCTCGTCGCTCATCTCGGTGCGGCCGGCGGAGAGCCGCACCCAGGAGTCGGGCATGAGGATGCGCGCCGCGGCGACGGTGCGGACGAAGTCCAGGGGATCGGGCGTGTCCAGCCCCTTGAGCGGCGTGCCCTCCACCTGGATCAGCTGGTTGATGGGCACGCTCTCGGGATGCTCCGGCAGGTTCGCCAGGGTGCGCAGCAGCTCGATCCGGTCCTCGGTGCCCTCGCCCATGCCCAGGATGCCGCCGCAGCAGACCTTGATCCCCGCCTGCCGGACCCGCTCCAGGGTGTCCAGGCGGTCCTGGTAGGTGCGGGTGGTGATCACCTGGTCGTAGAAAGCCTCGGAGGTATCCAGGTTGTGGTTGTAGTAGTCCAGCCCGGCCTCCTTGAGGCGTTCGGTCTGCTCATCACTCAGCATGCCCAGCGTCACGCAGGTCTCCATCCCCAGCTCGCGCACCCCGCGGACCATCTCGGTCACGCGCTCCAGGTCCTTGCGCTTCGGCGAGCGCCAGGCCGCGCCCATGCAGAAGCGGGTGGCGCCGGAATCCCGGGCCTCGCGCGCCGCCGTCAGGACCGTGTGAAGGTCCATCAGCGGCTCGCGCTCCAGACCGGTGTCGTAGCGCACGCTCTGAGGGCAGTACTTGCAGTCCTCGGGGCAGGCGCCGGTCTTGATGCTCAGCAGCGTGCTGACCTGCACCTCATTGGGGTCGAAGTGCTCGCGGTGGGTGCGCTGGGCCTCGAAGACCAGGTCGTTGAAGGGCTGCTCGAACAGCGCTCGGACCTCGTCGTAGGTCCAGTCGTGGCGCAGCGGGGCGGTCCGGTTCATGGGAAGACCTCGGTATATGTAGGGTGGGTTGCGCGGGTGCAGCCCGCGGCGTCGATGGCGGCAGGTTAGCGGCCGGATGTTTCAGGTTCTTGCGTCGAGTGGGCGGCCAGGGGGCGATGGGTTCGCGGCCATATCGGCTATTGCCCCCGTGGGAGCGCCGACCCCGGCGCGATTGCCCGGATTCCGTGCCGCGGAAGGGATCACCCCGGGGACGCGCCTCTCACACGCCTTCGATTCACCGCCGCGGCACTTCGGAGCATTGTGGGAGCGACGTCCCTGCCGCGAGTCCATGCCCGCTACGGACTTCGTCCCATTCGCGGTTTGCGGCGGCTCCACCCGTCACTATCCACGAATTCACCTCCAGCCGAAGCTCACTACATCGCGCCTTGCGGCGCTCCTACAAGTCAATGTGCCACCCGTGGCAGCGAACGGTACGTCTACGCCACCCCCTGTTCGTCCGCGGCCACCCGCTGGCGCTCCAGCGCCCGCTGGTACGCATCGCGCTCCTGCAACCGGCTCCAGTATGCCGCCACGGCCTCGGGGAACTCGCCGCTGAGGCCCAGGTTGGTGGCCAGCATCAGCGCATACCCCACGGAGATGTCCGCCGCGGTGAACCGGTCGCCGCACATGCAGGGCTGCTCCTGCAGCAGGGCGTCCACCGCGCGCAGCCGGCCGAAGAACCACTTGGTGTAGTCCTCCACCACCTGGGGCTGCCGGCGCTCTTCCGGCTCCAGCTGGCTGTAGCGCAGCACCAGGGTCTGGGGGAAGGTCAGCGTGGCCTCGCCGAAGTGTAGCCAGTTGAGGAACGCGCCGTAGGCCGGGTCCGAGACCTCCACGTTGAGGTCGGTGGGCCCGTAGCGGGTCACCAGGTACTGGCAGATGGCCGCCGACTCGGTCATACGCGGCATGTCGCCGTCGAAGAAGGCGGGGATGGTGCCGAGCGGGTTGATGCTGAGGTAGCTCTTCTCGAAGACCCGCGGCGGAAATGGCAGCATCTTCAGCTCATAGTCGAGCCCGAGCTCTTCAAGGGTCCATAGCGGACGGAAGGAACGGGCGCTGAGGCAGTGGTAAAGGGTGATCATCGGTTGGCGTCTCTTTCTGGTTTTGAGATCCAGGGGCGCGGGGCGGTCCTCCTGCCGCCGTCGTTCGGGATAGCATGGCCCGTGTCGAAGGGCGGGTGCAAAGGCCCTCTGGGCCGCGGCGGTGACTTGACCGAACGCTTGCTTTGTATGATTGCATAGTCTAGCGTTTCCGCACGCTGCACCCAAGCGCGGCACCTGCAGGACGAGGCGGCGGCCCCGCCGGGCCGGGGAAGCCCTGAACGATTCGCGCAGAGGCACGCGGGCATTGTCCAGCGCTTTCCCAACAGCCAATTCTCGCAAGACCGCCGCGAGGGGCACCGCTAAGGTGGCGTCAGCACGGGGGTCGGCGCCATAGTCCCGGAAGCTGGACGCGAATCCCACGATCACAGAACCTGGGTTGCAGGCAATATGGCAGTCATTGAATCCAAGATTTCCACGAGCAGCGAGACCTACCTCGCCAACCGCGAGGGCATGAGCGAGCTTCTGGGCAGGGTGCGGGCGCTGGAGCAGCGCACGCGTGACGCCTCGGCCGCCTCCAAGGCGCGCTTCGAGAAGCGCGGCCAGCTCCTGCCCCGGGAGCGTATTGCCCTGGTGCTGGACCCGGGTGCCCCGTTCCTGGAGCTCTCGACGCTGGCCGGCTTCCGCATGGATCGGCCCGAGGACGACAAGAGCGTCCCGGGCGGCGGTGCCATCGTCGGCATCGGCTACGTCTCCGGCGTGCGTGTGCTGCTGGCCGCCTCGGACTCCGGCATCGACGCCGGCGCCATGCAGCCCATGGGTCTGGACAAGCAGCTGCGCGCCCAGGAGCTGGCGCTGGAGAACAAGCTGCCTTACGTGCAGCTGGTGGAGAGCGCCGGCGCCAACCTGCCCAAGTACCGGGTTGAGGACTTCGTCCGCGGCGGCGGGCTGTTCCGCAACCTCGCCCGCATCAGCGCGGCCGGCCTGCCGGTGGTCACCGTCACCCATGGCTCGTCCACGGCGGGCGGCGCCTACCAGACCGGCCTGTCCGACTACATCATCATGGTGCGCGGCCGCTCGCGGGCGTTCCTGGCGGGGCCGCCGCTGCTGAAGGCGGCCACCGGCGAAGAGGCTACCGAGGAAGAGCTGGGCGGCGCCGAGATGCACACCGCCATGTCCGGCCTGGGCGACTACCTGGCCGAGGACGATCGCGACGCCCTGCGGCTGGTGCGCGAGATCGTCGGCGGCATGGACTGGAACAGCCAGGTGCCCGAGGACCATTCCCGGGACTTCCGGCCGCCGCGCTACGACGCGGAGGAGCTGCTCGGGATCATGCCCATGGACCACAAGCGGCCCGTGGACATGAAGGAGGTGATCGCCCGCGTCGTGGACGATTCCGACTTCGTGGAGTTCGGCGCCAACTACGGGCCGTCCACGGTCTGCGGCAACGCCCGCATCGAGGGCTGGCCGGTGGGCATCATCACCAACAACGGGCCCATCGACGTGGCCGGCGCCAACAAGGCCACCCATTTCATCCAGACCTGCTGCCAGGCCCGCACGCCGATCCTCTATCTCAACAACACCACCGGCTACATGGTCGGCAAGGAGACCGAGCAGGCGGGCATGATCAAGCATGGCTCGAAGATGATCCAGGCAGTGACCAACGCCGACGTGCCGCAGATCACGCTGTACTGCGGTGCCTCCTTCGGGGCCGGCAACTACGGCATGTGCGGCCGCGGCTTCCATCCGCGCTTCTGCTTCTCCTGGCCCAACGCCAAGACCGCCGTCATGGGCGGCGAGCAGGCGGCGCGGACCATGAGCATCGTCACCGAGGCGGCCATGAAGCGCAAAGGCGAGGTGGACCGGGAGAAGCTGGAGAAGCTCGAGAAGCAGATCATCGAGACGTTCGACAGCCAGATGGACGTGTTCACCACCAGCGCCCGGCTGCTGGACGACGGCGTCATCGACCCGCGCGACACCCGAGAAGTGCTCTCCTACGTGCTGTCCATCTGCCGCGAGGCGGACGCCCGCGACCCGCACAAGATGCAGTTCTCGGTGGCCCGGCCGTGATGCCGCAAGCCCGCCGCGCATCCGGACGCCATCGACTCGACGCCCGCAGGACACGCAGATCATGACCAAGCCGACACCCTTCCAGAAAGTGCTCATCGCCAACCGGGGCGAGATCGCCCTGCGGGTGATACGCACCGCCCGGGCCATGGGCTACCGCACCGTGGCCGTATACTCCAGCGCCGACCGCGCCGCCCGCCACGTCCTGGCGGCGGACCAGGCGGTGCACATTGGTGACCCGCTGCCGGCCGACTCCTACCTGCGCATCGACCGCATCATCGAGGCGGCGAGGCTCAGCGGCGCCGACGCCGTTCATCCCGGCTACGGTTTCCTCGCCGAGAACGCCGACTTCGCCCGCGCATGCGTCGAGGCGGGCCTGATCTTCATCGGTCCCTCCGCCGAGGCCATCGAGGCCATGGGCCACAAGGCCGGCGCGAAGAAGCTCATGAGCGACGCCGGCGTGCCCTGCGTACCCGGCTACCAGGGCGAGGACCAGAGCGAGGCGCGGCTGCTCGAGGAGGCCGAGCGGGTCGGCTATCCCATCATGATCAAGGCCACCGCCGGCGGCGGCGGGCGCGGCATGCGCCTGGTGGAGACCGCGGAACGGTTCCCGGACGCCCTGCGCAGCGCTCGCTCCGAGGCCGAGAGCGCCTTCGGCGACCCGGAGATGATCCTGGAGCGGGCCATCGTCGAGCCCCGCCACATCGAGATCCAGGTGATGGCCGATCGCCACGGCAACGCCATCCACCTGGGCGAGCGCGACTGCTCCATCCAGCGCCGCCACCAGAAGGTGGTGGAGGAAGCGCCGTCTCCGGCGGTGAACGCGGAGCTGCGCCAGGCCATGGGCGAGACTGCCGTGGCCGCGGTGCGAGCGATCAATTACGAGGGCGCCGGGACCCTGGAGTTCCTGCTCGACCGCGACGGTAATTACTACTTCATGGAGATGAACACCCGGCTGCAGGTGGAGCACCCGGTCACCGAGGCCATCACCGGCCTGGACCTGGTGGAGCTGCAGCTGCGGGTGGCGGCCGGCGAGACGCTGCCGCTGATCCAGGACGATGTGCGCTTCCAGGGCCATTCCATCGAGGTGCGCCTGTGCGCCGAGAGCCCGGAGCACTCGTTCATGCCCCAGAGTGGGCGGATGCACCTCTGGCGGATGCCGGAAAACATCCGGGTCGAGGATGCCATCGAGTCGGGCTCCGAGATCCCGCCCTACTACGATTCCATGATCGCCAAGCTGATCGGCTACGGCGCGACCCGCGACGAGGCCCGCCGCAAGCTGGCCAGTGCCCTGGAGGATGCCGTCGCCCTGGGTGTGGAGACCAACCAGGCGTTCCTGGTCCAGTGCCTGCGCCACGAGGTCATGGCCGCCGGCGGCGCGACCACCGGTTTTATCGCAGAGCACGGCGAGACGCTCGTAAGGCGCGACCGGGACACCGACGACCGGGCCCGCGCCCTGGCCGCGGTGCTGCTCTACACCACCGACATGCAGGGCAGCTACGGCCGCGGCGTCAGCGGCATCACCCACCGCCTGCCCATTATCTTCCGCTTCGACGTGGGCGACGACCACGGCGTGGCCGAGGTCCACCGGGCCGACGACGGCTCCTTCGAGATCACCGCGGAGGACCACACCCTGGCGGTGACGCTGATCCGTATCGAGGCGGACCAGGTCCGTTTCAGCTGCGACGGCCTCACCGAGACCGCGGTGCTGGTGCGCGACCAGGAACGGCTCTGGTTCCGTTACCGGGGCAACGCCTACCGCATCCAGGACCATACCTACGCCGCGGCCACCCGTGAGGACGAGGCCGGCGGCGACGGCCGCATCCGGGCCGCGATGAACGGCCGGGTAGTGGCGGTGCATGTCAGCGTGGGCGACACCGTGGAAGCCGGTCAGCCCGTGGTGGTGCTGGAGGCCATGAAGATGGAGCACGTCCACGTGGCCGCCGTGGGCGGCAAGGTGTCGGCGCTGACCGTCGCCGAGGGCGACCAGGTGCCCGCTGCCAAGATCGTGGCGGAGATCGAGACCGAACAGGCAACAGAGCAATAGCGGCCGAGGAGGAACAGGCATGGCAGACGAGCCGGAAGTCCTGCTGGAGCAGCGCGGCCACGCCCTGTGGATCACGCTGAACCGGCCAGCCAAGCGCAACGCCATCAACCAGGCCGTCATCGACGGTGTGCGGGAAGGCTATGAGCGCGCCCACGCCGACGACGGCATCCGCGTGATTGTGCTCACCGGCGCCGGCGAGAAGGCGTTCTGCGCCGGGGCGGATCTGCAGCCGGGCCAGGGTTTCGTCTTCGACTACTCCAAGCCCAACGCCGACTATGCCGACCTCATGCGGCTGGCTGCCGCGTCCACGGTGCCCAGCATTGCCCGCGTCAACGGCGTGTGCATGGCCGGCGGTATGGGCCTGCTGTGCATGACCGACATGGCCGTGGCCCGCGACGACATCGTCTTCGGCCTGCCCGAGGTGAAGGTGGGCGTGTTTCCGATGCAGGTGCTGAGCCTGCTGCAGCGCCTGGTGCCGGCCCGCGTGCTGCGCGAATGGTGCTTCACCGGCGAGCCCTTCGACGCCGGGACCGCCCGCGAGCATGGCCTGATCAACTATGCCGTGCCCGCCGCCGAGCTCGATGAGAAGGTCGAGTGGCTGGCCAACCGCGTCACCGACAAGTCCCCCACGGCGATCCGCCGCGGCAAGTACGCCCTGCATGCCATCGAGGCCATGTCCTTCGAGCAGGCCATCGCTTACACCGAGACCCAGATTTCCACCTTGGCCCTCACCGAGGACGCCAAGGAGGGCCTGGCCGCCTTCAACGAAAAACGCAAGCCCAACTGGACCGGCCGCTGAATCACTGAATCCGCGGCTGAACGGAGCCGCAGCCGTTCCCCATTGGGCGCTTCCTCCTTCCCCGACCACTCCTCCACATGGTTCAGGAAGCGCCCTTCTTTATTCTCCGCCTGAAGGACGAGCGTTCGTTGCCTCGTCGCCTTGCCAGAGCCGGTTGATGTTGCCCGGCGCATTCCGCATACGAAAAGCTGGAGCCCCAGGATGTCTGCTAACCTGATAGCGTCGAGCCCGAGCCGCCAGTGAGGCGTTCCGATGCCCCACCTCCAGATCGAGATCAACAAATCCCTGACCGACGACGACAGGATTCAGCTCGCTGCCGAGGTGAAACGGCTGTTCGCACGCGTCATGGACACCGGCACGGAGCATGTCGCCACCAGCATCCGGGAATACGGCACCTACAGCCTTGATCTGGGCCGGGTGACGGACCACGGCAAAGGCGTCGCCCTGGTGAATGCGGATCTGCGGCAGGGAAGGACGCTGCAGCAGCGGCGGGCGCTCGCGGTAGGTGTCATCGAGCTGCTGGAGCGCCTGCTCCGTGTACCGCCCGAGCACGTATACGTGACGTTCACCGAGCACAAGGGCGAGGACTTTCATCTGCAGGAGCGATACCTGGCGGACTGGGCAAAGGGAGAAGAACCATTGGTGTAGCGGTGACATAGCGGTGTTTGCCAACCAGCGCGGCACCATCCAAGCTGGTGCGGCAAGCGCGGTTCAGCGAGGTCTTTATCGATGGCTACGGCCGCCGACACCCTCGACAGCATCAACGTTGGCTTCCGGGATCGGTACCTGGACTACGAGGCGCTCTCCCGCCAGGTGAAGGCCTGGGCCGATGCGTTCCCCGAGCTGGTGCGTCTGGAGACGCTGGGCACGACGCCGGAAGGCCGTGAGCTCTGGCTGCTGACGATCGGGCCCGAGCCGGACCGGGTGCGGCCGGCCGTGTGGGTGGACGGCAACCTCCATGCCGTGGAGCTGGCCGGGTCCAGCGTGGCGCTGGCCATTGCCGAGGACGCCATCCGGCTGCACCTTGACTCCGAGCCCCCGGCGGACGAGCCCGCCGCGGTAAGGGACGCGGCCCGGGAGGTGCTGTTCCACGTCATGCCGCGCATCTCGCCGGACGGGGCGGAGGCCATTCTCAAGGAGGGGCGGTACGTGCGCTCGGTGCCGCGGGATACGCGGCCCAACCGCCAGCATGCCCGGTGGCGCGGGGCGGACGTGGACGGCGACGGCCTGGCGCTGACCATGCGCGTGCGGGATCCTGCCGGGGAATACGTGGAGTCGGCGGAGGTTCCCGGGTTGATGCTGGAGCGCTCCATCGCGGACCGGGAGCCATTCTACAAAGTCTATCCGGAAGGTTTCATCGAGCGCTTCGACGGTGACCGTGTTCCAGATCCGGACTTTCTCGACGACAACACGCCGGACCTGAACCGCAACTTCCCCTACGACTGGGCACCGGAGCCGAAACAGGCGGGCGCCGGTCCCTTCCCGGGCAGCGAGCCCGAGTCCCGGGCCATCGTCGAGTATGCCGTGGCCCATCCGAACCTGTTCGCATGGCTGAACCTGCACACGTTCGGCGGGGTGTACATCCGCCCCCGCCAGGATGTGCCGGACGCCGAGATGGATCAGTCGGACCTGGCCGTGTTCCGGCAGATCGAGGCCTGGGCGGAAACACTGAGCGGCTATCCGACCGTCAGCGGCTACCAGGAGTTCACCTACGAGCCGGGCAAGCCGCTGCACGGCGATCTCACCGATTTCGCCTACCACCAGCGCGGCTGCCTGGCAGTGGTCTGCGAGCTGTGGGACCTGTTCGCCCAGCTGGGTATTCCCCGGTGCAAGCCCTTCGTCGACCACTACACCCACACCACCTCGGAGGACCTGCTGCGGCTGGCGCAATGGGACAGGGACCACAACGCCGGGCGCGTTTTCCGGCCGTGGCGCCCGGTTCGTCATCCCCAGCTCGGCGAGGTGGAGGTAGGCGGATGGGACCCGCGGGTGGGCGTGTCCAACCCGCCCTACGAGCGCCTTCCGGAGATCTGCGCACAGCAGAGCGCCCTGTGGCGCCGGGTGGCGGCACTGGCGCCGCGGGTGGAGATCGCCGAAATCGAAGCGAGTGCGTTGGGGGACGACGCCAGCCGCGTCGACGTCAGCGTGCTCAACCGTGGCTACCTCCCCACCTATGTGCTTTCGTCGGCCCGGGAACGGGACTGGAACGAGCCGCTTTACATCGAATTCGAGCCGGTGAGCTGCGAGCTCGCCGACCCGGGCGAAGGTCATCAGCTCGTGGGGCACCTGGAAGGCTGGGGACGCGGCCTCTACAGCGGCGGCAACTCGCTGTTCCACCGCTACAGCCGGGGCGGCGGCAGCCGGGTGCGTCTGTCCGCGACCATGCGCGGCGGCGGGCGGGTGAAGGTCCGGGTCGGCAGCTGTCGGGTCGGGTGGCTGGAAGAGTGGGTTGACGTGTGACGAGCCCCCTCGGGCGGTTCCGGAACAACCGGGCGCGGGCATTCGTCGTCGTTTCCCTTGCATTCTGAACGAATGAATCCGATGTTGAAGAATCTAGAGACGGCGACGGCCGGGCCCCCGGGAGACGACATGCCGATTCACGTACAGTTCGACAGCGCCAAAGACGACACTTGGCAGACGCTGCACCGGGAGGTGGCGGCGCTGGCCCGGGAGGAGCCCATCCTCGCGAGCTATCTCCACGCCACGGTCATCAACCACGGTACCCTGGAGGACTCGCTGTCGTATCTGCTGGCAGGCAAGCTCTGCTCGCTGGATCTGCCGGCCATGAGCCTGCGGGAGGTCATCGAGCAGGCATTCCGGGCCGACGCCGGCATCCGGCGCGCTATCCGTTCAGACCTGGTGGCGGCGGGGGAGCGCGATCCCGCCGCCCAGGGCGTGACGAATCCGTTCCTCAATCACAAGGGGTTCCACGCCCTGCAGTCGTACCGGGTGGCCCGCTGGTACTGGGAGCAGGGGCGACGGGGACTGGCCCGCTACCTGCAGAGCCGGGTCTCCGAGATCTTCGCTGTCGACATCCACCCGGCCGCCGTCATCGGCACCGGCATCTTCATCGATCACGCCACCGGGGTCGTCATCGGCGAGACGGCCGTGGTCGGCAACAACGTCTCGATCCTCCAGGGCGTCACGCTGGGCGGCACCGGCAAGGAGAGCGGAGACCGGCATCCGAAGATCGGCGACGGGGTGCTGATCTCAGCCGGCGCCAAGGTGCTCGGCAACATCCGGGTGGGCGAGGGCGCCAAGGTGGGCGCGGGCAGCGTGGTGCTGGAGGCGGTGCCGCCGCATACGACGGTGGTCGGCGTACCGGCGCGGGTGGTGGGCCGGTGCGGCATCGACCAGCCCGCCCTGTCCATGGACCAGAACGTCGACGTCCAGGACGCCGACGATACTGCCGGCGACTGACGCCGCGGGCGCCGGGAATGTCGCTTGTCCCGGTTGCAGGGTCACAGGCCCGAATGAGGCCCTTGCCGGCGATTGCCGCCTACCAGATCGAAGGCGTCCAGTTCTTGTCGTCACCGTTGGCAAGGACGCCTACGCGAACCACGTCGTCGGAGCTGTAGAAGTGCGGCGGCACCGGCAGGTTGAGCGGTGCGGGCGAGCCGTCGATGACCCGTCCCGAGAGGTCGTACTTGGAGCCGTGGCAGGGACAGAAGAAGCCGCCGAGCCAGCCCGAGCCGAGCTGTCCCGCCTCGTCCTCCGGGCGGTATTCCGGGACGCAGCCGAGATGGGTGCAGATACCGACCAGTACCAGGAACTCAGGGCGGAGCGCGCGAGCCTCGTTGTGCCAGTCCGACTCTTTCACCAGCTCCGGAGGCTGCTGGGCCGCCTTGGAGTGCGGATCCTTGAGGCGCGGGTCCATCTTCGGGAGCGTGGCCAGCTGATCCTGGGTGCGGCGCAGGACCCAGACGGGTTTCGAGCGCCACTTCGCCGTGATCATCTGTCCGGGCTCGAGCTTCGAGATGTCGACGTCCACCGGGGTGCCCTGGGCGATGGTTCTGGCGCTCGGCTCCCAGTAGTCGAGGAAGGGAAATGCGGCGGCGGCGACCCCGGCGCCTCCGATCACCGAGGCGGCTGTCGTGAGAAACCGGCGCCGCGTCAGGCGCAGCTCGTCGTCATCTTCGGGAACGAAGTCGGTGTCAGCGGTCATCGGCACCCCTTCTTCTGCAAGCCGCCGCGGGTGCACAGCACCCGCGCTTCATAGAGACAAGAGCGGACGCCGATTTGTTCCGTCCGCCATTCTCGCGGCGTCTGCGGCTGTTCGCGGGAGGGCGATGAGCGCCGCCGCGCCGTCGGCTATGATGGCGGTTCGATCCAATGCGGAGAGCGTGCCCGATTACCGCCGGGGAGGAACGTGATGATCCTGTATTACGCACCACATACCTGCGCGCTGGCTTCTCACATCGCGCTGGAGCACGCGGGCGTCGAATACGAGGCGCGGCGCGTGGACTTCTCCACGAACCAGCAGCAGTCCAGCGACTACCTTGCCGTCAATCCCAAGGGCCGTGTGCCGGCGCTGGTCACGTCCCGTGGGGTCCTGACGGAGACACCGGCCATCCTCGCCTGCATCGCTCAGTCCTATCCGGAAGCCGACCTGGCGCCGCTCGACGACCCGTTCCGGTTTGCGGAAGTGCAGGCGTTCAACAGCTTTCTCTGCTCGACGGTGCACGTCAACCATGCCCATGGGCCCCGCGCATACCGCTGGGCCGACGACCCGGGGGCCCGGGAGGCGATGAAGCGCAAGGTGCCGGAGTCCGTGGGCGCCGCTTTCGAGCTCATCGAGCGGGAGATGCTGCGGGGCCCCTGGGTCATGGGGGAGACCTACACCATCTGCGACATGTACCTGTTTACGCTGGCCCAGTGGCTGGAGAGCGACGGAGTGGACATCGCGCGGTTCCCCAAGGTGGCGGACCACCGGCGGCGAATGGCGGAGCAGCCGGTGGTCAAGAGCGCCATCGCCGCGGAGCTCGGGTCCGCGTGAGCCTTCGCGGATTGCGCTCGGCCGCGGGCGCCGGTGGCGTCGAGCGTGGAATCCCGCTGCTCGCGGGCTGGTGCCCGGGGCGATCGGCGGTGCGTTCAGTCGATAACCCGAAACAGGTGCCAGTACTGGTCGATTGATGGCAGGAAGAACTCGCCTTCGTCCTTCAGGGCCACCCCGGAACCGGCCACCAGGTCACTCACGGTGCGGGAGACCAGTATTTCTCCATCGACCGCCCGGCTCGCCACGTCCGAGGCGATGTTCATGGCCGTGCCTTCCAGGTGGGCGCCTTCCAGGCCGATTTCCCCGGTGTGGACGCCGATGCGATGAACGATGTCCCGGTGGCGCAGCAGGCGCGAAATGCGAAGCGCGCACTCGGCGGCCCTCGCGGGACCGTCGAACGTGGCCGCCCTACCGCCGGACTGCAAGGAGATCCGCGTCGCCCGCAGGCGGTGCAGCTCCGCATCGATGATCGCTTGCGCCTCGCCGTCGATTTCGCCTGCGGCATCCTTGCCAACCCGCACGAGGACGATGGTCGCGAGCAAACGGCCTGCGCTCTGGCCCCTTTTTGCCTGTGCCAGGAAGGCGTCTACGGCGTCGATGATCGGGTCCGCATTCTCGCCGCAGACCAGGTGATCCGTACCGGGAAGCTCCACGTACTGTGCCCCGGGGATCTCCGCGGCCAGCTGCTTCCCGGCTTCGATGTCGATGAGCACATCGTTCGACACGTGAATCACCAGGGTCGGCACCTGGATACTCGACAGTACGCCGGATATGTCGATGCGGCTGTTCATCCGCATGATCGCGATGGCGGCACCCGGCGTCGCACCCAGGCGCTCGAACTGGCCCCACCAGCGCACGAAGTCGGGATCGTTGGCGACCGTGGGGGCAAACTGCGCCAGGCTCTTGCCGGTACCCCAGTCCGTTTCGATGTAGTCGAACAGCGTCTGCAGCGAGGCTTCGTCCGGAAACCAGTGCTTGAACTGGGCGAATGACCCATACAGGATCAGCCCATCGCAGCGCGCCGGGTGATGGGCCGAGAACAGGGCGGCCAGGGAGCCCCCCTCGGAAATGCCCATGATATAGGCGGTCTCGAAACCCGCGGCGTCCATGACGGCGCGAACGTCGTCCATGCGCTCATCCATGTCCGGCAGCGCGCCAACCCGATCCGAGAGCCCCGTGCCGCGCTTGTCGAACATGGCCACGCGTGCGAGCCGGCCCAGGCGGGTCAGCCAGCGGCTCATCGCCGGGCTGTCCCAGTAGTTGTCGATGTGGGAGACGAACCCGGGGGTCAGGACGAGGTTTACCGGGCCATCGCCGAACAGGTGGTAGGCGATGTGGGTATCGCCACTGCGGGCGTAGAGCGTTGGCGGCCGGTCGGCGCCCCGCGGAGCCGGCGGCTCCGGGGTCGGTTCCGCCGGCTCCGCGGCTTCGACCTCCACCGGCCCGACGAAGCGGAATCCGCGGCCGTGAATGGTCCTGATGTAGTCCTGGCGCCGGCCGTTGTCACCGATCAGCCGCCGTGCCGACTTGATGCGGCTGCTGAGGGTCGTGTCCGAGACGATCCGGCCCTTCCATATCTTTTCCAGCAACTCGTCCCTGGACACCACGTGGTCGCGATTGTCGATCAGCACGATCAGCAGCTCGAGCACCTGCGGCTCCACCGCCAGCGTCCGGTCCCCGCGGGCGATCTCGAAACGGATGGAATCGAGGCGATAGCCGCCAAACGTGTAAATCACGGCGCTTCTCTCATCTCCGGCCTCGCGTGACTGGCCTGAGCAGTATCGGCGCCCCGGCGGGTCCGCTACCGTGCCGAATCCACGAGTTCTCCATACCGGGTCCACTCGGTCTCCAAGCGTCGGTGCCCGTGGCGACGTAACGTCTCAGTGTGGTCGCCGGCGCCGTGAGGCGAACCGGCCGCCCCAGGGACACCCGAGACTGAACAGATCGAAGGAGGACTCTCCAATGAGTGCCGATCCTGCAACTCTCACTCTAGGCGAACCGCAATCCCTTCACCAGGCGGACACCGTCGCACCGGTATCTTACCCGCCGAGGCGTGCGACCGGTTCGAGGCAGCGGCTGACGGCCGCTTTCCGGGACAGCGGCATCGCCGCCGAGGACACTGCCGCCTATGCGCGGACCAAGGCGTGGTACCGATCCAGCAGCGGCCGCTGGACCCGGGGGCTGAGCTGAGGCGGTTCCGATCACGAACTCAATTGGCGGGCGTGCCGTTCCCCGCATAGCCAATCGCCGCAAGACTGCGCAGGGCGGCCGGGCTAGGGTGCTCGGGAACCCAAGCTGACGGTCGTGTCGCATGCCCCTGCTGAGCCCCGATCTCAAGGCCCACGTTGGCCACTCCCTGCCGCCGGTGAAGGCGGAGGTCACCCGGCGGGAGATCCGCAAGTACGCCGTCGCTACCGGCCAGCGCCTGCAGCGCTTTCTCGACGGCGACGAGGCGCCGCCCATGTTCCTGTTCGGCCTCTTCCAGCCCATCGTCGAGCGGGAACGGCTGCTCGCCGACGGCCGGCAGCCCGACAGCGGCGTGGTGCCGGAGCTGCCGCTGAAGCGGGTCATGGCAGGGGGCACCGAGGCCACCTTCTACCGGGGTATCTATCCCGGTGACGTGCTGGTCTCGACCCGCAGGCTCGCGGACCTGTTCGAGAAGGAAGGCTCCAAGGGGCCGCTGATCTTCGCCGTGGTGGAGAACCGGGTGGAGACGGAGGCGGGCGAGCCCGTTATGACCGAATACGTCACCCGGATCGCGAGGTAGCCGCCATGCCTGAGCTGGAGAGCATTGCCGTCGGCGACGCGCTGCCCGAACGAACCCACGAGCCGGACACGGTGCAGCTGTTCCTGTACAACGCCGCCATCTGGAATCCCCACCGGATCCACTACGACGAGCCTTACACCACCGAGGTCGAGGGACATCCTGGCATCGTGGTGGACGGTCCGCTGCAGGGCGACTGGCTCTCCCAGCTGGCGCTGGAATGGGTCGGCGACGACGGCGAGCTGGTCACCTTCCGTTACTCCAACCGCCAGGCGGCCTATGTCGGCGAGCGGCTGCGAGCGCGCGGCCGCGTCGTCGACGTGGACCGGGACGGCGGGCTGGTCCGCCTGGAGCTGGCCATCGTCAACGAGCGGGACGAGCCGATCACCCCCGGCGAAGCGACAGTACGTTTCCGGAGCTGAGCACGCCGGGCGGCCAGCCAATTGACACAAGACCGTCGGGGAATGCGCTTCTAGGCTTCCGAAAAGGCCACATTGCATTCGGGGGCTCACCCATGGACTTCCAGCACAGCCAGCGCGCCGTCGATCTGCAGGCGCGAATCCAGCAGTTCATGGACGATCACGTCTACCCCGCGGAGCACCTCTACGCCGAGCAGGTGCAGTCCGGGGACCGCTACCGCACACCGTCCATCGTTGAGGAGCTCAAGACCAAGGCGCGCGAGCAGGGTCTTTGGAACCTGTTCCTGCCGGGCGACCACGGCGCCGGCCTCAGCAACCTGGACTACGCGCCGCTGGCGGAGATCATGGGCCGGGTGTCCTGGGCCTCGGAGGTGTTCAATTGCTCGGCGCCGGATACGGGCAACATGGAGATCCTGTCCCTGTTCGGCACCGAGGAGCAGAAGCGCGAGTGGCTGGAGCCGCTGCTCAATGGCGAGATCCGTTCGGCGTTCTCCATGACCGAGCCGGACGTGGCCTCGTCCGATGCCACCAACATCCAGTGCGAGATCCGCCGCGACGGTGACGAGTACGTCATCAACGGCCGCAAGTGGTTCACCTCCGGCGCCATGAACGAGGACTGCAGGCTGCTCATCGTCATGGGCAAGACCGCGCCGGCCGACCCCGACCGCTACCGGCAGCAGTCCATGATCCTGGTGCCCCGGGACACCCCCGGCGTCCGCATCGTCCGCGATATGACCACCTTCGGCTACGACGACGCGCCGGTGGGCCATCCGGAAATCGTCTATGAGAACGTCCGCGTGCGGGCCTCCAACATCCTGCTCGGGGAGGGGCGCGGCTTCGAGATCGCCCAGGGGCGTCTGGGGCCGGGGCGCATTCACCACTGCATGCGCCTCGTCGGCTGCGCTCAGCGGGCGCTGGAGCTCATGTGCCGCCGTGCCCAGAGCCGCGAGGCGTTCGGAAGACGGCTCGGCGAGCACGGCTCGGTGCGCGAGGACATCGCCCGCTCGTTCTGCGAGATTGAGCAGGCCCGGCTGCTGACCCTGCGCGCGGCGGACGACATGGACCGCAACGGCAACAAGGCCGCACGGGACCTGATCGCGGCCGCCAAGATCGTGGTGCCGGCCATGGCCTGCACCGTCATCGATCGGGCCATCCAGATCCACGGCGGTGCCGGGGTTTCCCAGGACACCTTTCTGGCCAATGCTTACGTGTACGCGCGGTTCATGCGCATCGGCGACGGCCCGGACCAGGTACACCTGTCGACCCTGGGCCGACACTTGCTCAAGCGGTACGCGTAGCCCGGTCCGGACCGGGAGGAGGCCGCGACATGGCCAGGCAGTACAGCGAAGCGGAGCTGGCGGAAATCGCCAGGCCCTATGAGGAGCATGCCATCGAGGCGCTGCGCCGCGGCGACCTGGATGCGGTTCGGGACTGGCTGACGAAGATGGCGGAGGGCCCCGCCGGGCTCGACGCCCTGTCGGCCCACGCCCTGGCCCGCAAGGTCGGCAAGCTGC
>Ga0102944_1000016_pt1 | contig 147433 bp, 133 predicted proteins | sample SalPonD_shore_MG_FD_78172 | JGI IMG/M metagenome (GOLD analysis project Ga0102944, IMG submission 78172) | Salt pond soil microbial communities from South San Francisco under conditions of wetland restoration - Salt Pond MetaG... | ecosystem: Environmental > Aquatic > Marine > Intertidal zone... | reverse complement strand
GCGGCTTCCCGCGCGGAGCAGACCACTCCGTCCGCGCCGCCGCGGGATGCCACGTCGGACAGCCTGAGCACGGCGCCCTCGGTGCCGCCCCCGATGCCGACCTCCGCGAGGCCGTCGTCGTCCTGGCTGGTCAGCACCGTGACAGCGGTCAGCAGGGGCGGACGGCGGGCGCCGTCGAGCGCCTCCCGGGCGGCGCGGACCATGGCGCTGCCGCCCAGCGCGTGGACGTTGACCATCCACACGCCCAGCTCCGCCACGGCGCGGCAGGCGCCGGCCACGGTATTGGGGATATCGTGGAATTTGAGATCCAGGAACACGGCAAAGCCCATGCCGACCAGCCGGGCGACCACGTCGGGTCCCGCCCGGCAGAACAGCTCCTTGCCCACCTTGAGGCGGCAGCGGCCCGGATCCAGCTGGGCGGCCAGCGCTAGCGCCGCCCGCGGATCCGGGAAATCCAGCGCCACCACGATCCGCGGCTCTCCGTGCATCGCTAACATGGTCATTCCCCTTCCAGACCCTTCACCGGCTTGATGGTCGCCCACGCCTTGCAGCTCGGACACTGCCAGTGCAGCGACTTGCCCGCGAACCCGCAGCTGCGGCAGAGATAGGCGGGACGTTCACGCAGCAGGGCTTCGAACAGCTCCAGCAGCACCCGCAGATCCCGTTGGCGCCGGGAATCGGGATCGTCCTCGTTGATGTTGAGCTCGATCAGCCGCTTCAGGCCGCGTATGGACGGCCGCCGGCGGAGCTGATCCGCCATGAAGTCCAGCGCCGCTCGGTGCCCGTCGCGCTCGCGTATGAGCTCGGCCAGCGTGACGGTGATGGAGACCGCATCGTACTCGCGGACCACCCGGCGCAGATAGCGGATCAGCGCCGGCAGCTGGTCCAGCTCCCGGTGACACTCCAGCAGCCGGCCCAGGACTTCCGGGATATACTCCACGTCCTGGTGCTTGATCCGCTGATACGCCTTGAGCGCCGCGCGGAAATTGCCCTGGCGCTTTTCCAGGTCTCCCAGCAGGATGCTGGCCCGGACGCAGTTGGGGTCGGACTGCAGGGCGCGCCGGACGAACTGCCGGGCCTCCGCGGCATTCTCCCGTGCCAGCGCCTCTTCCGCCCGCTCGCACGTGAACTGGGCGATCACTCCGTGCATGGCGCGTCCGGTGCGGGACTGCAGCCGGGTGCCGGCCTCCACCGCCTGGGCCCACTCCTTTTCCTGCTGGTAGATGTCCAGCAGGTGCTCGAGGGCCGTTTCGGCGTGCACGTCCAGATCCACCGCCTCGTTGAACAGGCTCTCGGCCCGGTCGAACAGACCCGCGCGCATGTAATCCTCGCCCAGCTCCAGCAGGGCATAGCCCCGCTGCCCGGAATTGAGGCTCGGCCGGGCAATCAGGTTCTGATGGATACGGATGGCGCGGTCCACTTCGCCGCGCCGGCGGAAGAGGTTCCCCAGCGCCAGATGGGTTTCCACCGTGTCGCTGTCCACCTCCACCATGCGGGTGAACACCTCGATGGCCTTGTCCGGCTCTTCGTTGAGGAGGTAGTTGAGGCCCTGAAAGTAACCGCTGGAGATATCGGCGGCGGAGCCGTCGCCGCCCCCGCCCCGCTCGCGGCGCCCAATGAACCAGCCGGAAAGTGCCGCGACTGGTAGCAACAGCCACAGCAGCTCGAGCATGCCTATGGCGCGTTCCTGATGGGCAGTTTCCGCAGCTCGGCGAGCTCCTTCTGGGCATCGCCGACCCGGCGCCGCAGCTGCGTCACCTCGCGCCGCTGGCGCAGCACGAGTCCGAATGCCGCCAGAACGCCCAGCACCGCACCCAGCGCCAGGGCTACGAACAGGATGATGGAAAGCGGTACGTCGGCCCGGCCGAAGTAAAAGTCCAGCGCCACGCGCTGCGCGTTAAGCACCGAAAAGCTCAGTCCGAAGAATACGATGATCAACGCGGCTACGAAGCCGACGACGCGACGCATGGTTGGTCCATCCTCTCTCGCGGCGGATGCTACTAACCTTTCAAGCGGTATTCTGCCCTCGTACCGCCGCCAAGGAAATGCCCGGGCAGCCGGCCTTCGGCGGGATCAGCCGCCGCGAATCGGACGGTGACGACCGTCGTTGACGCGCTCCCTGAGCTGCTTGCCCGGCTTGAAATGCGGCACGTATTTGCCCGGCAGGGCCACGGGCTCACCGGTCTTGGGGTTGCGCCCGATACGCGGCGGGCGATGGTGCAGAGAGAAGCTGCCGAAGCCGCGGATCTCGATGCGCTGCCCGGACGAAAGGGCCTCGCTCATCTGCTCAAGGAGCGTCTTGACGGCGACCTCGACGTCCTTATAAGCCAGATGCTGCTGATTGGAGGCAATGATTTCGATGAGTTCGGATTTGGTCATCGCTATTCCCAGCGGTCGAGTACTTTCACCACTGATCCCGCCATGCAGCCGACACGACGGTGATTCGGGCGGGAAACCCGGGGCCGCCGACGGCGGCCCCGATCGTGGACTGACGGCTCAGGACTCGTCCTTGCTGTCCATCTGCTCCTTGAGCAGATCACCCAAAGTCGTCGTGCCGGCGCTGCCCTGGCGGCTGTAGTCCTGGACGGCGGCGGCCTCATCCTGCTCGTCCTTGGCCTTCACGGAAAGGTTGATCATCCGGTTGCGGCGATCGACGGCGGTGAATTTCGCCTCGATCTCGTCGCCCTCCTTCGCCACGCCGCGGGCATCGTCCACCCGCTCGCGGGCCAGATCGGAGACGCGGATGTAACCGTCCACCTCGTCGCCAAGGCTGACGACCACGCCCTTGGCATCCACCTCCTTGACAACGCCCGTGACGACGGTGCCCTTGGGATGCTCCGCGATCCACGAGGACAGCGGATCCTGCTCCAACTGCTTGATGCCCAGCGAGATCCGCTCACGTTCAGGATCGACCGAGAGCACCACGGCTTCTACCTCGTCGCCCTTCTTGTAGTTGCGCACGGCCTCCTCACCGGCCTCCTGCCAGGACAGGTCCGACAGATGCACCAGGCCGTCGATACCGCCCTCCAGGCCGATGAAGATACCGAAGTCGGTGATGGACTTGATGGTGCCCACCACGCGGTCACCCTTGTTGTAGCGGGCCGCGAACTCGTCCCAGGGGTTGGGCTGGCACTGCTTCATGCCCAGCGAGATCCGGCGGCGCTCCTCGTCGATGTCGAGGATCATCACCTCGACCTCGTCGCCAACGGCCACTACCTTGGCCGGATTGACGTTCTTGTTGGTCCAGTCCATCTCGGAGACGTGGACCAGGCCCTCCACGCCTTCCTCGATCTCCACGAAGCAGCCGTAGTCCGTAATGTTGGTCACGCGGCCCACCACGCGGCTGCTCTCGGGATAGCGACCGCCGATGTTCTCCCACGGATCGTCGCCCAGCTGCTTCAGGCCCAGGGAAACCCGGTTGCGCTCGCGGTCGAACTTGAGCACCTTGACCTCGATCTCCTGACCGACCTCGACCACCTCGGACGGGTGCTTGACGCGGCGCCACGCCATGTCGGTGATGTGCAGCAGGCCGTCGATGCCGCCAAGGTCCACGAAGGCACCGTAATCGGTGAGGTTCTTGACGATCCCCTTGATGACCTGGCCTTCCTGGAGTTTCTCCAGCAGCGCCTCGCGCTCGGCGCTGTACTCTTCCTCGACCACGGCGCGGCGGGAAACCACCACGTTGTTGCGGCGCGGGTCGAGCTTGATGACCTTGAACTCCAGGTCCTTGTTCTCCAGGTAGGTCGTGTCGCGGACGGGGCGGATATCCACCAGCGATCCGGGCAGGAAGGCGCGGATGTGGCCGAGATCGACCGTGAAGCCGCCCTTGACCTTGCCGCTGATCATGCCGGTTACGGTCTCGTTGTTGTCGTAGGCCTTCTCGAGGACGGTCCAGGCCTTGGCGCGCTTGGCCTTCTCGCGGGATAGCCTGGTCTCGCCGAAGCCGTCTTCCACGGCATCCAGCGCGACCTCGACCTCGTCACCCACGGAGATCTCGAGGTTGCCTTCCTCGTCATAGAATTGCTCCAGCGGAATGACGGCTTCCGACTTCAGCCCCGCGTTTACAATGACATCGTCGCCCTCGATCGCCACAACCTGACCGGTGACGATTGCGCCAGGGCGCATGTCGGTCTGCGCAAGGCTTTCCTCGAAGAGTTCTGCAAAGCTTTCGCTCATTGGTGAGTTGATCCTGGACCGTAACCAAACAGTCGTCTGTCGTTGCCAAACCAATAGACGGCCCCGCCCACGTTCCGGGCCATGGGCCGTCCTCCCGATGCGGACGCGGCCACGCGCCCGGCTTTCAGCCCCCTAAGATACCACTGAACGACGTCCGCACGGCGCATCTTCCCTGCACGCGAAACCCCGCGAATCGCTCAGTCTGACCTCAGGCCGAACCGGGCGCGGGCCCGGTCCATGACTTCGGCCACTACCGCCTCCACCGGAACGCCCGTGGTCTCCACGGTTACGGCGTCCTCGGCGGGCAGCAGCGGCGCCACGGGGCGGTTGGCGTCACGCTCGTCCCGCTCCGCGATCTCCCGTAAAAGGGTGGAGAGCGTACCACCAAGCCCCTGTTCCTTCAACTGCTTATGGCGCCGTCGCGCGCGCTCTTCGACCGATGCGGTGAGGAAAATCTTGAGGCCCGCGTCGGGAAACACCACGGTGCCCATGTCGCGGCCGTCCGCCACCAGTCCGGGAGCCCGGCAAAAACCCCGCTGGCGCTGAAGCAGCGCCTCGCGCACCTCGGGTATGGCGGCCACCCGGGAGGCGGCGTTACCGCCTTCCTCGGTGCGGATCGCCTGGGTCACGTCCTCGCCGCCAAGCAGGCAGCGCTGGCTGCCGTCTTCGCCGGCCGGGAACGCCACGTCCAGCCGCCGCGCCAGGGCCGCCAGCGCCACCGCGTCGTCCAGGGCGACACCGATGCGGACGGCGGCCAGCCCCAGCAGCCGGTACAGGGCGCCGCTGTCGAGAAAATGCCAGCCCAGACGCCGGGCGATCAGCCGGGCCACGGTCCCCTTGCCCGAGCCGCTGGGGCCGTCAATGGTGAGTATGGGTACGTCAGCCTTCATGGTCTCGGTATCGGCCATGGCTATCGTCGAGGTTCAGCGATCTCGATACGGAGGCCGCAGCCCGCAGCCATCTCCGCAAATCCGGGAAAGGAGGTATCGACGTTGGCGCAGTCCCGCACGGTGACCGGCTCATTGGCGGCGAGCGCCGCCATGGCGAACGCCATGGCCACCCGGTGGTCACCGTGGGCCTCGACTGAGCCGCCGCTGATGCCACCGCCGTCGATGATCATACCGTCCGCCGTGGGCTCGGCCCGGCCCCCCAGCCGCCGCAGGCCCTCTGCCATGACGCCGATCCGGTCGCTCTCCTTGACCCGCAGCTCGCCGGCACCGTTGAGCACGGTCCGGCCCCGAGCCGCCGCCGCGGCCACGAACACGGCCGGGAACTCGTCAATGGCCAGGGGAACAAGCTCCGGCGGGATATCGATGCCTTTCAAGGCCGCCGCCCGGACCCGGATGTCCGCCACCGGCTCGCCGCCGCTCTCGCGGGGGTCCACCAGCTCGATGTCCGCCCCCATTCGGCGGAGGATGTCGAGGACCCCGGTACGGGTGGGATTCACGCCCACATGTTCCAGCAGCACGTCCGAACCGGGCGCGATGCTGGCACCGACCAGAAAGAAGGCCGCGGAGGAGATGTCGGCGGGAACGTCGATGGCATGGCCGCTGAGCCGTCCGCCTCCGCGCAGGGCGACCGTCGCGCCCGTGCGCGCCACCGGGTAGCCGAACCCCGCAAGCATGCGCTCGGTGTGGTCGCGAGTGGGCGCGGGTTCGGTGACCCGGGTCTCGCCCGCCGCGTAGAGCCCGGCCAGCAGGAGGCTCGACTTGACCTGGGCGCTGGCGACCGGCAGCGCATAGTCGATGCCGTGCAGCGGCTGTCCGCCGCGGATGGTCAGCGGGGCCGTGCCCTCGGGACCGGTCTCGATGACCGCGCCCATGGCGGACAGCGGTTCGGTCACCCGACGCATGGGCCGCCGGGACAGCGAGGCGTCGCCGCTCAGCACGCTGTCGAATGTCTGCCCGGCGAGAAGCCCGCAGAGCAGCCGCATGGACGTCCCGGAGTTGCCGAGATCCAGCGGTGCGGGCGGCGCCGCGAGCCCGTGCAGCCCCACGCCGTGAATCCGCAGGCGCCCGCCCTTCGGGCCGTCCACGGAAACGCCCATGTCACGGAAGGCGCGCAGCGTCGCCAGCGCATCGGCGCCCTCTAGAAAACCGTCTACCAGGGTCTCGCCCTCGGCCAGCGCACCCAGCATTACGCTGCGATGGGAGATCGACTTGTCTCCCGGCACCCGCAAGCGCCCGCCCAGGCGGCCGCCCGGACGCAGCTGAAAGGTGACGTTGCGGGTAACCGGCACGATCATTCCCCCGAGGGCTCGCCGCTGCCCAGCCGCTGCACGAACCGGTCACGGGTGGACTTGGCGTCCCGGAACACCGTCTCGATGCGTTCCGCGTCGCCGCGGGCCACCATGCCGATCAGCGCATCCAGGTCGTCCCGATAGCGCTGCAGCGCATAGAGCAGCGCGCCGCGATTGGCGATGCAGATGTCTCGCCACATCACCGGATCGCTTGAGGCGATGCGGGTGAAATCGCGGAAGCCGCCGGCGGCGAACTCGAAGATCTCGCCGGCACCCTCCCATCGGGACAGGGTGTCCACCAGCCCGTAGGCGAGCATGTGCGGCAGGTGGGAGGTGGCGGCGAGGATCTCGTCGTGGTGATCGACGGACATCTCCACCACCTCCGCGCCCGTGTCGCGCCACATGGCGGCTGCCGTCTCCACCGCGTCCCGGCGGGTCTGGGGTAGCGGCGTGAGGATCACCCGCCGCTCGCGGAAGAGCTCGGCAAACGAGGCATCCACCCCGCTGCGCTCGGTGCCGGCGATGGGATGGCCGGGTACCAGCCCGGGCGGAATCTCGCCGAAAACGGCCAGGGCGTCGCTTACCACGCTGCCCTTGGCACTGCCCGCGTCCGTGATCACCGTGTCGGGACCGACGGCCGGCCGGAGGGCCTCGAACACCGCACGCATGGCCCCCAGCGGCACGCAGACCACTACCACGTCGGCGCCCCGGACTGCCGCTCCGATATCCGTGTCATAGGCATCGACGACCCCCAGCTGCCGGGCCCGGACCAGGCTCTGCTCGCTGCGGCCGGCGCCTACGATACGCTCGGCCTGCCCGGCGGCTTTCAGCGCCCGGGCCAGCGAGCCGCCGATCAGGCCAACGCCAACGATGGTGACCTGTCCCAGCATGCTCATTCCGCGGCGGAGCCGGACTCGGCCAATGCCTTCATGGCGGCCAGCATGCGGTCGTTTTCCTCCGCCAGGCCGATGCTGATCCGCAGATGCCGCGGGAGCTGGTAGCCGCCCAGGGGACGAACGATGATACCCCGCCGCAGCAGTGCCTCGTTGACCTCGGCCGCAGCTCCCACCTCCACGCAGAGGAAATTGCCGGCCGACGGCAGACAGGGATAACCCATGTCCCTGAGGGCCGCGGCCACTCTCGGCCGCTCTTTGCTGTTGAGCGATACGGTGCGGCTGATGAAGTCCCGGTCCTCCAGCGCGGCGGCGGCCGCGGCCTGGGCCACGGTATTGGCGTTGAACGGATGCCGCGCCCGGTTGAGCAGATCGGCGATCCGCGGCGAAGACAGCGCATAGCCGATCCGCAGCCCGGCAAGCCCGTAAACTTTCGAGAAAGTGCGGGTCACCACCAGGTTCGGGTACGTCGCCAGGTAGGCCGCGCAGTCGGGGAACTCTGACCCGGGGGCGTATTCCAGATAGGCCTCGTCCATGACTACCACGACGTCCCCGGGCACGCGGGCCAGAAACGCCTCGACCTCGCCGCCGTCGCACCAGGTGCCGGTCGGATTGTTGGGGTTGGCGATGAACACCACCCGGGTGTGCTCGTCGACGGCGCCCGCCATGGCGGACAGGTCGTGGCCGTAGGGCTGTTCGCTGTCAACCGGTCTCGCCGGCGCGACATGGGCGTCGGCCCCCGCGGTTCGGGTGGCTATGGGGTAGACGGCGAAGGCGTGCTGGGAGAAGACCGCGTTGCGCCCCGGCCCCAGGAACACCCGGGCCACCAGATCCAGGACGTCGTTGGAGCCGTTGCCGAGGGTGATGCACTCCGGGCCGACGCCGTGGCGCGCCGACAGCGCCTGCTTCAGGGCGAAGCCGTTGCCGTCAGGGTAGCGGGAGCCGTCGTCCAGGGCCTCGGCGGCCGCATAACGCGCCAGCGGACTGATGCCCAGAGGGTTTTCGTTGGAAGCCAGCTTGACCACGTCGGTCACGCCGTACTCCCGCTGCAGCTCGGTAATCGGCTTGCCGGGCTGGTAAGGCTGCAGCTCCCGCACGCCGGGAACCGCCAGATCGCAGAAATCGATGCCGCTCATTGCAGGTACGCTCTCCGGGCTCAGGCTCGCGTTCGGCCGCTGGGCGGCCTTCCGTGCTGCCGCCGCTCAGTCGGCGGCGCGGGGGTAGGAGCCGAGGATGCGCAGCAGGCTCGCCAGCTGCTGCATCTCGTCCAGCGCCCGCTTTACGTTGGGCTCCTCGACGTGGCCGAGCAGATCGATGAAGAACACGTACTGCCACCGGCCCTGGCGCGACGGACGCGACTCGATCCGGGTCATGTTGAGCCCGTAGCGGGCCAGCGGCGCCAGCAGCCCGGCCAGACCGCCCGGCTTGTTGTCCCGGGACACCACGATGGAGGTCTTGTCTTCGCCCGTGGGCGGCGGCGACTGGTGGCCGAGCACCAGGAAACGGGTCGTGTTCACGGCGCCGTCCTGGATGTTGTCCTTGAGGACATTGAGCCCATAGCGTTCGGCGGCGGCGTCACTGGCAACCGCGGCGCTGTCCCGCTGCTGGCCGGCGCGGCGCGCTGCCTCGGCCGTGCTGCTGACGTCGATCCGCTCCGCCCGCGGCAGGTGAACATCCAGCCAGCGCCGGCACTGGGACAACCCCTGCTGATGCGAGTAAACGCGCGCAATGCCTTCCAGGTCTTCGCCAAGGGCGCACAGATTGTGGTGGATCGCCAGATCCAGCTCCCCGACGATCTGTAGCGGGGAGATCAGGAACCGGTCGAGGGTATGCGTGACCACACCCTCCGTGGAGTTCTCCACCGGCACGATACCGTAGTGGACCGTGCCCGCCTCCACCTCGCGGAATACCGAGTCGATGCTCTCCAGGGGCAGCATCTCGGCGCCGTGGCCGAATTGCTTGACTGCGGCCTCGTGGGTGTAGGTGCCCTCGGGCCCGAGGAACGACACCTTGAGCGGCTGCTGCAGGGCCAGACAGGCCGACATGATCTCGCGGAACAGCCGGCTGACGTCCTCGTCGTTCAGGGGCCCGGGGTTGTTGGCGCGGATCCGCTTGAGCACCGAGACCTCGCGGGCCGGGCGGTAGAAATCGCCGACTTCGCCGGCTTCGCGCTTGATGCGGGCCACCTCCTGGGCGGTCCGGGCACGCTCGTTGATCAGGGTCAGGATCTGATCGTCCAGCGCATCGATCCTGGCCCTGACCGACTCCAGATTGGTCTCTTCGCTCATCGGACCCTTTTCCGTCGGCTCACTCGATCACGCGGATGGACAGCACACCCTCGATGTCCTTGATCCGCGCCAGCACCTCGTCGGTGATTTTGCCTTCAACGTCCACCAGCGTATAGGCTAGGTCGCCCTTCCCCTTGTTGTACATGTCCTCGATGTTCAGCTTCGCATTGGCGAGGGCCGTGGAGATCTGACCGAGCATATTCGGGACGTTCGCGTTGACCACCGCCAGCCGGTCTCCGGAGTCGGCGCGCGGCATGTAGATTTCCGGGAAGTTCACCGAGTTGGTGATGTTGCCGTTCTCCAGATACTCGCGGACCTGGTCCGCCACCATGATGGCACAGTTCTCCTGGGCCTCATGGGTGGACGCGCCCAGATGAGGCAGCGCGATCACCTTGGGATGCCGGTTGAGGGCGTTGCTGGGGAAGTCGCAGACGTAGGCATGCAGCTTGCCCGAGTCCAGCGCCTCGACCACCGCCTGCTCGTCGACGATCCCGGCGCGGGCAAAGTTCAGCAGCGTGGCCCCGTCGCGCATCAGGCGCAGGCGCTCGGCGTTGACCATGCCCTTGGTGTGCTCGTTCTCCGGCACGTGAAAGGTGATCATGTCGGACTCGGAGACCAGCTCATCGACGCTGTGGGCCTGCTGAACGTCCGACTCCAGCTTCCAGGCGCTGCGCACCGTAATCTGCGGATCGTAGCCGATGACATTCATGCCGAGGGCACGGGCGGCGTTGGCCACCTGGACGCCAATGGCGCCTAGGCCGATGACCCCCAACGTACGGCCCGGCAGCTCGAAGCCCACGTACTGCTTCTTGCCCGCCTCCGTCTGCTTGCCGATCTCGGCGTCGTCGCCCTCCAGGTTGCGGGCGTAGTGCCAGGCCTGGCAGATATTGCGGGCGGCGAGGAACATCCCGGCCACCACCAGCTCCTTGACTGCGTTGGCGTTGGCCCCCGGGGCGTTGAACACCGCGATACCCCGCTTGCTCATCTCGTCCACGGGGATGTTGTTCACGCCGGCCCCGGCGCGGCCTACGGCCTTCAGCGTCGCCGGGATCTCCATGTCGTGAAGCTTGGCCGAGCGCACCAGGATGGCGTCCGGATGCGCCACCTCGGAGGCGACCTCGAACTGCTGCCTGGGAAGGCGCTCAAGGCCCTTGATGGAGATATTGTTGATGGTCTGAATCTTGAACATAACGCTCTCTCGTCCCTTGTCCGGTTCTCGAATGCACCGGGGCGCCCGCGGACGCCCGGCGGCGACGCAGAGCGCGGCCGGGGGCCGCGCCCACCGGCCGGTGTCTCAGGCCTTGCGCCGCTCGAAATCCTTCATGAACTCAACCAGCCGGTCGACGCCGGCCTCCGGCATGGCGTTGTAGATGCTCGCGCGCATGCCGCCGACGCTCCGGTGCCCCTTCAGGGTCGTCAGACCGGCCGCCTTGGCCTCGCTGAGAAATTCGTCGTTGAGGTTGTCGTCGGCCAGGACGAACGGCACGTTCATCCAGCTGCGGCAGTCCGGTTCCACCGGGTTGCGATAGAAGTCGGAGCCGTCAATGGCGGCATAGAGCTTGTCCGCCTTGCGCTTGTTGATCTCTGCCATGGCGCTCAGGCCGCCCTGGCGCTTGAGCCACTTGAAGACCAGGCCGGCGATGTACCAGGCGAAGGTGGGCGGGGTGTTGGACATGGAATCCGCGTCCGCCTGCACCTTGTAGTCTATGAAAGCCGGCGTCTTGGGGTCCGCGTTACCGATCAGGTCGTCGCGGACGATGACCACGGTGACGCCCGCCGGGCCGATGTTCTTCTGGGCGCCGGCATAGATCACACCGTACTTGGACACGTCCACCGGCCGCGACAGGATGGTGGACGACATGTCCGCCACCAGCGGCACGTCCCCGCTGTCGGGCACCCAGTGAAACTCCACTCCGCTGATGGTCTCGTTGGGCGTGAAGTGGAGATAGGCGGCATCGCCGCGGGTCTGCCACTCCGACTGGGGCGGAATGCCCATGGGATCGCCCTTGCCGCCCTCGGCGGCCACGTTCACGTCGCAGTACTTCTTCGCCTCGGCGATGGCCTTCTTCGACCAGTTGCCGGTGTTCACGTAGTCGGCTCCGCCCTTGCCGCCCAGCAGATTGAGCGGGACGCCGGCGAACTGGCCGGTGGCGCCACCCTGGAGGAACAGCACCTGGTAGCCGTCGGGCACCTTGAGCAGCTCGCGGAGGTCGGCCTCGGCCTCGCCGGCAATCGAGACGAACTCCTTGCCACGGTGGCTCATCTCCATGACGGACATGCCGGAACCTCGCCAGTCCAGCATTTCCTCCTGGGCCTGCTTGAGCACTTCCTCCGGCAACACGGCCGGTCCCGCACTGAAGTTGAACACTCGCGACATTGCTATCGCTCCCTAAATTGCCGATGAAACCTTGCGCCGAGGGCATGCCGCCGCCGGTGCGGCGTCCTCGTGCCGCCCGCTGCGGGGCCGTCGGAATGTATTTGACCGGGCCGCGGCCGCGCCCCGGGGAAACGCCGTGCCCCGTCGGTCACGCGTCGCCGTCGGCGTCGGGCGTGTCGGGCTCGTCGGAAAGACCTTCGACCCGCTCCACGCCGACGAGGTACTCGTCCTCGTCCAGGCTGATCAGCTTCACGCCCTGGGTGTTGCGGCCGAGCCGGGAGATTTCGTCCACGCGCGTGCGCACCAGCGTGCCGGCCTTGGTGATCAGCATGATCTCGTCGCCGTCCAACACCTGGGCGGCGCCTACCACCTTGCCGTTGCGCTCGCTGGTCTGAATGGAGATCACACCCATGCCGCCTCGGCCCCGCACCGGGTACTGGTCCACCGCGGTACGCTTGCCGTAGCCGTTCTCGGTGGCCGTGAGCACGTCACCCTCGCCGAGAATAAGCAACTGGATCACGCGGCTGCCACCGGCCAGCCGCACCCCGCGGACGCCGGCGGCCACCCGGCCCATGGGCCGGACCTGCTGCTCGTTGAAGCGGATGGCTTTGCCGTCGTCGGTGAACAGCATGACCTCCCGCGTGCCGTCGGTGATGGCCACGTTGACCAGCCAGTCGTCGTCGCGCAGATCCACCGCCCGAATGCCCGTGGAACGCGGCCGTGCGAAATGCGACAGCGGCGTCTTCTTGACCGTGCCCTGGCGCGTGGCCATGAGCACGAAGTGCTCGTCGTCGAACTCCGCGATCGGCAGCAGCGCGTTGATGCGCTCGTCCGGCTCCAGGGGCAGCAGATTGACGATGGGCTTGCCGCGGGACGCGCGGCTGCCCTGGGGCAGCTCGTAGACCTTCAGCCAGTAGCACTTGCCGTGGCTGGAGAAACATAACAGCGTATCGTGGGTGTTGGCGACAAACAACGTATCCACGAAATCCTCGTCCTTGATCTTGGTCGCCGCCTTGCCCTTGCCGCCCCGGCGCTGGGCTTGATAGCTGTCCAGCGGCTGGGCCTTGGCGTAGCCGCCGTGAGAGAGCGTGACGACCACGTCCTCCTGCTGGATGAGATCCTCCAGGGTCAGGTCCAGGCGCTTCTCGAGTATCTCCGTGCGCCGGTCATCGCCGTAATCGTCGCGGACCTTGACCAGCTCCTCGCGGATGACCTCCATCAGCTTGTCGCCGCTGCCGAGTATCTGCAGCAGCTCGTCGATGGTATCGAGGATCTGCTTGTACTCGTCGATGATCTTGTCCTGCTCCAGGCCGGTCAGGCGGTGCAGGCGCAGATCGAGGATGGCCTGGGCCTGTTCCTCGCTGAGCCGGTACATGCTGCGGTCCTCGGAAAGACCCAGCTCCGCGGCCAGCCCTTCGGGCTTGGACGCGTCCGCCCCGGCCCGCGCCAGCATGTCCGTCACCTGGCCGGGCGCCCAGTCGCGGTCAACGAGGGCCTCCTTGGCTTGCGCGGGCCCCGGCGAGGCCTTGATCAGCGCGATCACCTCGTCGATGTTGGCCAGGGCCACGGCCAGGCCTTCCAGGGTGTGCGCCCGCTGACGCGCCTTGCGCAGATCGTAGACCGTGCGGCGGGTGACCACCTCTCGGCGGTGGCGCAGGAACGCCTCCAGGATGTCCTTGAGGTTGTGCAATTTCGGCTGGCCGTCGGTCAGCGCAACCATGTTGATGCCGAATACCGTCTCCAGCTGCGTATGCTGGTAGAGATTGTTCAGCACCACCTCGGCCACCTCGCCGCGGCGCAGGTCGATGACGACCCGGTTGCCGTCCTTGTCAGACTCGTCGCGCAGCTCCGAGATGCCCTCGATGCGCTTTTCCTTGACCAGCTCGGCAATCTTCTCCACCAGCCGCGCTTTGTTCACCTGGTAGGGAAGCTCAGTGATCACGATGCTGGCCCGGCCGGACTTGGCATCCTCCTCGATGGCCGTGCGCGCGCGCATGATCATGCGCCCGCGGCCCGTTCGGTAGGCCTCGCGAATGCCGGCCGTGCCGTTGATGATGCCTGCCGTCGGCAGGTCGGGCCCCGGGATGTATTCCATGAGATCGTCGACGCTCAGGGATTCGTCGTCGATCAGCGCCACGCAGGCGTCGACCACCTCGCGCAGGTTGTGCGGCGGTACGTTGGTGGCCATGCCCACGGCGATGCCGGAGCCGCCGTTGACCAGGAAATTCGGGACCCGGGTCGGCAGTACCGTGGGCTCGCTCTCGGAGCCGTCGTAGTTGTCAACGAAATCGACGGTTTCCTTGTCGATGTCCGCCAGCAGCTCGTGGGCGATCTTGGCCATGCGCACCTCGGTGTAACGCATGGCCGCCGCGGCGTCGCCGTCGACGGAACCGAAGTTGCCCTGACCGTCCACCAGCGGATAGCGCATGGCAAAGTCCTGGGCCATGCGCACGATGGTGTCGTAGACGGCGGAATCGCCGTGGGGATGGTACTTGCCGATGACGTCGCCGACCACGCGGGCCGACTTCTTATAGGACTTGTTCCAGTCGTTGCCGAGCTCGCGCATGGCGAACAATACGCGGCGATGCACCGGCTTGAGGCCGTCCCGGACGTCCGGCAGCGCCCGCCCGACGATCACGCTCATGGCGTAATCCAGGTACGACTGCCGCATCTCGTCTTCGAGGTTTACCGGGAGTATCTCTTTGGCAACGCTCGACATCGGCGATCTCTCTAAACCCTGTTCAAGGAAATAATGACGAAAGTGCGCTGCCCGCTCGCGCGGGGAGCAGCTCGGGAAGCGGGCAAGTGTACCATAGCGGGGGGTGTCGCGCAGTACGCAACGGGACTCGCGGCGCGGTGCGGCGGGCCGCGCGGATCGTTCAGGTCGTTCTCAGCGGGTGCCGACCAGCAGCGCGCACTGGCGCACGCCCCGGCGGCCCCGATGGTCTCCGACGCGGCTCAGCCGCGAGACCAGGCCGTCCTCGCCGACGCGGATCTCCTGCCACACGTAATAGATGCGGCCCGGGCGGACGTCGATGCGCACAGTCTTGCCGTCTTCGAAGCCGGTGCGGATGACGTGCTCGCCGGGCGCCACTTCCCAGCGGAAGAACGTCCGGCCGCGAGTGCGGCCCATGAATTGGGCATCGAGGTACAGCGGCATGGGCTGGTGGGCGCCGAAGCGCTCATGGCGGTAAACGTAGACGATCCCGCGCCGGTCGGCGCTGTGGAACTCCTTGGCCGCGTTGTCGTCAGCCGGCCCCGCGTATGGTGTCGCCGCGCAGCCCCCGAGCAGTGCAGCCAGCAGCACCACGGCCGCGCCGACCAGGCGCGGCAGCCCCTCCGATGCGCCAATCACCGTGCCCCCTTCGAGAACCGCGTAGCAGCCGGCCGCAGCCCCGGCGCGCTACCGCAACGACTTCATCCGTTTACCGCTGGGTTGCCGGACGACGCCGCGCTCCGTGACGACGGCGTCCACCAGTCCGGCCGGGGTGACATCGAACACCGGGTTCCATGCTCCCACCCCATCTGCGACGAGCTTAACATTGCCGTAACTGAGCAATTCGGACTCAGGTCTCATCTCGATGGGAATGTCATCACCGGACGGCACCGTCCAGTCGATGGTGCTGGTGGGCGCGACCACCATGAAGCCGACCCCATGGGCGCGGGCGGCCAGGGCCAGCGCATAGGTGCCGATCTTGTTGGCCACGTCGCCGTTCGCAGCGACCCGGTCGGCGCCGACCACTACCCAACCCACCTGCCCGCCACGCAGCAGGCTCGCCGCGGCCCCATCGGCGATCAACCGCACGGGGATGTCCTCCCGCTGCAGCTCCCAGGCCGTGAGCCGGGCCCCCTGCAGCCAGGGGCGGGTCTCACCGGCGAACACCTCGGTGATGCGGCCTTCAGCATAAGCGCTGCGGATGACCCCCAGGGCGGTCCCGTAGCCACCGGTCGCCAGGGCGCCGGTGTTGCAGTGAGTCAGCACCGCCTTGCCCGGCTCGATCAGTGCGGCGCCCAGCGCCCCCATGCGCTTGTTCGCCTCTACGTCTTCCCGGTGGATGCGCACGGCCTCGGCCTCGGCCTCGGCCGCCACCCGCTCCCGGGACGCGTCGTGGAGACGGTGGCGCATGCGCTCCACCGCCCAGTTCAGGTTCACCGCCGTGGGGCGCGCCTCCACCAGCTCGGCCATGGCCGACCGCAGCGGCGAGCGCCAGTCGCCGGCGGCGTCGGCCGCCGCTTGCCGCGCCGCCAGCACCACGCCGTAGGCCGCCGCAATGCCGATGGCGGGCGCGCCGCGAACCGCCATGTGCCGAATCGCACCGATCACCTCCGCGGTCTCGCGGCAGTCCAGGTAGGTCACTTCGGTCGGCAACCGCCGCTGGTCCAGCAGGCGCAGCGCTTCCCCGGTCCACTCGATGGCACGTACGGTGTCGTAATCAGCATTCATCGCGCGCTCTCCTGGATAATGGGACCGTGCCCGCACCCCGGTCGTTCCGGCCCCACGCCCGGCCGCTGGTATAGTTGAAGATCGACGGCATTTCCGGGATGCCGGGTAACAGCAACGAGGAAGGGATCATGGAGCAGGTCGACACCCTGATCAATGGGCGCTGGGTCATCCCGGTGGAGCCGGACGACAGCGTCCTGCCGCGATACTCGGTGGCCGTGCGGGACGGGCGTATTGCGGCGGTCCTGCCCACTGACCGGGCGGCGCAGACATTCCGCGCCGAGCAGGTGATCGAGCTCGACCGCCATGCCGTCATCCCCGGGCTCGTCAACAGCCACACCCACGCGGCCATGAGCCTGATGCGGGGCCTTGCGGACGACCTGCCGCTGATGCGCTGGCTCACCGAGCACATCTGGCCCGCGGAGCAAACCCACGTCGGCGCGGACTTCGTTCATGCCGGCACCGCCCTGGCCGTCGCCGAAATGCTGCTGGGCGGCACCACCTGCTTCAGCGACATGTACTTCTTCCCGGAAGCCGCGGCTCGGGTGGCACGCAGCGCCGGAATCCGCGCCGTGGTGGGCATGATCATGATCGACTTCCCAAGTGCCTATGCCCAGGGGCCCGAGGAATACCTGGACAAAGGGCTCGCCTTGCATGACTCGCTCAAGCACGACCCGCTGGTCGCCACGGCGTTCGCTCCCCATGCGCCTTACACCGTGAGCGGCCCTTTTCTGGAACGCGTCCGCACCTACGCGGACGAGCTGGACCTGCCGGTACACATTCATCTGCACGAGACGGCCCAGGAAGTGCGTGACAGCGTCGAGCAGACCGGTCGGCGCCCGCTCGCGCGCCTGGACCACATGGGTTTGCTGTCCCCGAACCTGATCGCCGTGCACATGACCCAGCTGGAGGACGACGAGATCGAGCGCTTCGCCGCCGCCGGCGGGAACATCGTGCATTGCCCGGAGTCCAATCTGAAGCTGGCGAGCGGATTCTGCCGGGCCCAGGACCTGCTCGACGCCGGCATCAATCTGGCTCTGGGCACCGATGGCGCGGCGAGCAACAACGACCTGGACATGTTCGGCGAAATGCGTACCGCCGCCCTGCTGGCCAAGGGCGTGGCGGGCGACGCGGCGGCCCTGCCCGCCTACACGGCGCTGCGCATGGCCACGCTGAACGGCGCCCGGGCGCTCGGCCTTGCGGATGTCACGGGCTCGCTGACCCCCGGCAAGTACGCGGACCTGGTAGCGGTGGACCTGGCCGGCGCAGGCAGCCAACCGCTGTACAACCCGATCTCCCAGCTCGTTTACGCGGCGGGCCGGAGCCAGGTGTCGGACGTCTGGGTAGCGGGCCGCCAGGTCGTGCGCCAGCATGCCCTGACGACGCTGAACAGTGACGAAGTGCTCAATGCCGCCGCGGAGTGGCATGATAAAATTCTGGCAAGTCAGTGAAACGGATGGAAAAGGCGGAAGTCATGGTCACCAGCAACGTCAACCCACGCGAAGTCGAGAAATTCGACAGCGCGGCGAGCCGTTGGTGGGACCCGGAAGGCGAGTTCAAGCCGCTGCATGAGCTCAACCCCCTGCGCCTGGATTACGTGGCGGAACGAGCCGACGGTCTGGCTGGGAAGCGCGCGCTGGACGTGGGCTGCGGCGGGGGTCTGCTAGCCGAAGCCATGGCCGCCCAGGGCGCGGAGGTGGTCGCTATCGACATGGCCGAGGCCGCGCTCGAGGTGGCACGCCTGCACGCCCTGGAGTCCGGCATCGAAGTTGACTACCGCCAGGTCACCGTGGAGGCCCTGGCCGATGAGGAACCAGCCAGTTTCGACGTCGTGACCTGCATGGAGATGCTGGAGCACGTGCCGCAGCCCTGGTCCGTGGTCGGCGCCTGCGCCCGGCTGGCGAAGCCCGGCGGCCATGTGGTCTTCTCGACCATCAACCGCAATCCAAAATCCTATTTGTTCGCCATCGTCGGTGCCGAGTACCTGATGGGCCTGCTGCCCAAGGGAACCCACGACTATCAGCAGTTCATCCGGCCGTCGGAGCTGGCCCGGTGGGGTCGCGACGCTGGCCTGCGTCTGCGGGACGAGCGGGGAATGACCTATAACCCGGTCACGCGGCGCTGGACGCTCGACAAGGATGTGACCGTCAATTACCTGAGCCACTTCACGCGCCCCGATGCGTCAACATCCTGAGACACGTCAATGCTGCAGCCGCCTGCCGCGGAAGCCGTAATTCTCGACCTGGACGGCACCTTTCTGGACACCGCCCCCGACCTGATGGGCGCGGTCAACGACCTGCGCGCCGAGCAAGGCCTGCCGGCACTGCCTGCGGACCACCTCATGCCGGTGGTGTCCCACGGCAGCGCGGCCCTGATCCGCCGCGGCTTCGACCTGGCTGACACGGATCCCCGTTTCGAGCGCCTGCGCCAGGCGCTGCTCGAGCTCTATGCGGCCCGAGTGAGTCGCGAGACCCGGCCTTTCCCCGGCGTGCTGGCGCTGGCGGAGGGACTGGAGGATCGCGGCGTGCCTTGGGGCATCGTGACCAACAAGCCCGGCTGGCTCGCGCGGCCGCTGCTGGCCAACCTCGGTTTCCGGGAGCGGCTGGCGTGCCTGGTGACCGGCGACTGCCTGCCGGAGCGCAAGCCCAGTCCCGAACCCATCCTCAGCGGCTGTCGGCAAATGGGCATGCCGCCGTCACGCTGCTTGGCACTGGGCGATGCGGAGCGGGACGTCCAGTCCGCCCGCCGGGCGGGCACCCTGACACTGGTCGCGCTCTACGGCTACGTCAACGGCGAGGACCACGTGGGCCGCTGGGGAGCCGACGGGCTCATCGCCCATCCGCTGGAAGTGCTGCGCTGGATCGCCGACGCCCGGGCCCGTCACTCCATCCCGGCCCGCCACGCGCGCAGCGCCTGAGGCCGCCGGGGCCTGCAACACTGCCGGGCAGGGCAGTATACTCTGCCCTCATGCAGTATCGCCGAAAGCATCCCGAGCCGACCGGACCGGATTGCCCGTCCCCGGCGGCGAAGGTACCGTGCCTCCAACCCGGCTTCGCCAGACCCCGATAGATGACTGCGGATACCTATTGCCAGGAAAAGGGCGCTCCGCCCGGCTCCAGCCTCCATTACGCGCTGCTGTTCGCGCCCGCCGACCGCCGCGCCGCCCTGACGGCGCTGAGCGCCTGGCGGCGGGAAGTGGGCTCGATCGTGCGGGAATGCAGCGATGCCGGGGTCGCCGCCGTCAAGCTGAACTGGTGGCGGAAGGAGCTCGGTCGACTGTTCGACGGCCAGCCTTCGCACCCGGTGACCCAGTCCCTTGCCGAACCGGTGCACACGCGCTCGCTGCCGGCGGACTACTTTCACCAGGTCCTGGAGGGCGTTCGGATGGACCTGGAGTACGGCAGCTACCCTGGCTTCCGCGAGCTCTCCGTCTACTGTCACAGCACCGGTTGTGCGGCGGCGCACCTGGCCGTCAAGATCGCCGGCTACCGCGAGCCGGAGACCGCCCGGTTCGGCCACGATCTGGGGATGGGGCTGCAACTGGCCAGCCTCCTGCGCAATGTCCGCCGCGACGCCGCCGCCGGCCGGGTTTACATCCCGGAGGATGAGCTGCGAGACGCCGGCCTGGACCGCAGCGCGCTGCTCGACCACAATGCCGACCCGGAAGCACTGCGGCAGCTGCTCGCCCAGCAGGCCCAGCGGGCCCGGGATTTCCTGAAACAGGCCCGAGAGCGGCTGCCGGCCGCGGACGTCCCGGCCCAGCGCACCGGGCTGATCCTGGCCGCCCTGCAGGAACGCCTCCTGGACGTGATGGAGGAGGACGGGTTCCCGCTGCTGGAGCGGCGTCACCATCTGACGCCCCTGTACAAGTTGTGGATTGCCTGGCGCACCGGATTACGCGCCCGCCGGGGACGCATCTGAGCATTAAGGAAACAAGAAACCGATTCACGCCCAGCACGAGGATCTGCGCCTTGAGTCAAAGCAAAACCACCGACACGGGGATTGGCGCGCCGGTCACCCTGGACCTGAGCCGACAGCCCGCGCCCGGGAGCCTGGCCGGCAAGAACGTGCTCATCACCGGCGCCGCCCGTGGGATCGGCGCCGCGGCGGCCAGGGCGGCTGGCGCCGCCGGCGCCACTGTGATTCTGCTTGACCGGCACGTGCAGGACCTGGAGCAGGTCTATGACGCCATAGAGCAGGCCGGCGGCCCCCAGCCCGCGATTTACCCGATGAACCTGCTCGGCGCCCAGGGCGACGACTACGACGCGCTGGGCGAGCGGCTCAGCGACGCCTTCGGCGCTCTGCACGGCCTCGTGCACAACGCCGCGGAGCTCGGCAAGCCCTCGCAGATCGACCACTACAAGGTCGACACCTGGTTCCGCACCATGCACATCAACCTCAACGCGCCGTTCCTCCTCACCCAGACCTGCATGCCGCTGCTGCGGCGCGCGGACGATGCGGCGGTAGTCTGCGTCAGCGACGCCGTGGGCCGAAGGGGCAAGGCTTACCAGGGCGCTTACGGCGTGTCCAAGTTCGGTCTGGAAGGGCTGATGCAGATTCTGGCCGCGGAAGTGGCCGGCACCACCGCCATCCGCGTCTACAGCCTCGACCCGGGCGCCACCCACACCGGGCTCCGGCGTCAGGCCTTTCCGGCGGAAGACGTAAGCCATCTGCGCCAGCCCGACCAGGTCGCCGCGCCGCTCGCCTACTTGCTCTCTTCAGAGCATGAGGTGCCGCACGGCGCCTGCGTATCGCTGGAATAGACACCGGCGCACGAGGCGCCGGCGTACAGGGAAAACCCCGGCGAAGCATCGCGATTCATGAACTACCTCACAGATTGAGCGCGCGGAAGGCTTCTATAGTTGGGGACGTTACGTCATGGAGGAGCAGCAATGGACGCGACAGTAACTCTGCAGCGAGTCATCGATTCGGACATCAGCATCGCTGTGCTGGACACCCCCGAAACCGACCGCCTGCTGACCCTGTTCAAACGGCTCACGCTCACCACCGGCCGGGCAGTCTACGACTGGACTCCGGAGAACGGCCTGTATCGGCTGGGCATCGAGCACATCTTCATCCCGCGTACCCGGGCACCGGCGGACGTGATGTCGTATATCGCGGCCAGCCGCCATTACGGCATCTATCTGCTGCGCAACTTCGAGGCGGCGCTGGGCAAACCGTCGATCCAGCAGCTGCTTAGCACCATCGCCAACAAGGACGACGGCGTGCGCCGGCTGGTCATGCTGGTGGGCGAAGACCTCGCCCTGCCTCAGGGCCTGAACGGGCGGGTCGCGCGCATACGGCACAACGTCAAGGACCGCCGCCGCACGGGTACCGACGCCTAGGAAGGGTTGCCGCCGGCTCAGCGGCCGGCGGCCGGGGATTCCGCGGTCGGACACAGGTCGCGCAGCACGCAGGCGACGCAATCCGGCAGGGGCCGGCAAACCGTCTTGCCGAGCTGCACGATCAACGCGTGATACTCGTTGAACAGTGCCGGGTCGGGGTCGAGGACGGACTCGATGTCGCGGCGTACCTTTTCGTAGCGTTCGCCGCCCTCCAGCAGTCCCAGCCGTTCGAAGATCCGCCGGCTGTAGGCATCCACCACGAACACGGGTCTGTCGAAAGCGTACACCAGGATGTCGTCGGCGGTCTCTCGGCCGATGCCATGCACCCTCAGCAGTGCCCGCCGCAGGTCACCGGTGCCCATGGTCGCCATCCCCTGCCGTCCGCCCCAGCTCAGATAGGCCCTGCTCAGCGCCTGCAGGCGCCGCGTCTTGACGTTGAAGCAACCACTGGGCCGAATGGCCGCGGCCACCCGTGCCGAATCCGCCTCCGCAATCGCCCGAGGCTCCAGCAGCCCCGCTCGGCGCAGCCGGCCAAGGGCGCGCTCCGCGTTGCGCCAGGCGGTGTTCTGGGTGAGCACGGCACCCACCATGACCTCGAACGGCCCCTCACCGGGCCACCAGCCCTGCGCCCCGAAGCAGTCGTAGAGGCGACGGTAGACCTCGCGGAACATGGACCGGTCCGCGGCTCAACGCCGCCGCTGCGGCCCCCGCCGGCGGTGGCGGGGATTGGGGCCGTCGCCGGGCGACGCAGGCAGATCCACGGCCGCGGCCAGGGCGCCCACTTCCCGGGCGGAGAGCTCTCGATACTGACCCCGGTGAAGCCCTTTGGGCAGGCTCACCCGGCCGTAACGGATACGGATCAAGCGGCTCACGGTCAGCCCCTGGGATTCCCAGAGGCGGCGCACCTCCCGACGGCGTCCGCGGCGCAGCACCACGTGATACCACTCGTTGGCACCCTCGGCGCCGCCGCTGCCGGGCGTAACGCTCTCGAATCGGGCCTCGCCGTCGTCCAGCTCGACTCCGCCCGCCAGCCGCTCCAGGACGGCCGGCGTGACCTCGCCGAACACCCGCACGGCGTATTCCCGGGGCAGCTCATAGGCGGGGTGCATCAGGCGGTTGGCCAGCTCTCCGTCGGTGGTGAACAGGAGCAGGCCGAGCGTCTCGACGTCGAGGCGACCCACGGCGATCCAGCGCCCCTTCTCCACGGGCGGCAGCCGCGAGAACACGGTCGGCCGCCCCTCCGGATCCGATCGGGTGGTCACCTCCCCCGCCGGCTTGTAGTAGGCGATGACACGCCGGCGCGGCCCTTCGGCGCCGCGCCGGCCCAGCGGCCGACCGTCCACCGTGATCCGGGCATCCGCGTCCACGCGGTCACCCAGCGTGGCGGCCCGGCCGTCGACCTTGATGCGGCCGTCGGCAATCCAGCGCTCCATCTCCCGGCGCGACCCCACCCCGGCCCGGGCCAGGACCTTCTGCAGCTTCTCGCTCATGACTGCGGTCGATCGTCGGCATCGGGCGCGGAAACCGCATCGCCGGTTTCGTCCTCCCGTGCCTGGGATTCCCCGCCCGCCACGCCCCCGGCTTCCGCCGTTTCCTCGGGAAACTTGAGGTCCAGCTCCGGATGCTCGTCCAGGTTGCGCACCGCCATCAGGCTCGGCAGCTCGTCCAGGCTCTTCAGATTGAAGTAGTCCAGGAAGCTGCGGGTGGTGGCCAGCATGGCCGGCCGTCCCGGCACGTCCCGGTGCCCCACCACGCGCACCCAGCCGCGCTCCTGCAGGGTCCGCATGATGGTGGTGCTGACGCTGACACCGCGTACCTCCTCGATCTCGCTGCGGGTAATGGGCTGACGGTAGGCGATGATTGCCAGCGTCTCGAGCAGGGCCCGGGAATAACGCGACGGGCGCTCCTCCCACAGGAGCGACACCCAGGGCGACATGGCCTGGCGCACCTGGATGCGGAAACCACTGGCCACCTCTTTGATCTCGATGCCGCGCTCGCTGTAGTCATTGTCCAGCTCGGCAAGCGCCTCGCGGACGACTTGGCGGTCCGGCTCCCGCCCCTCCGGATAGAGGCCGCGCAGCCGGTCGATGCTGAGCGGCTCCCCAGCCGCCAGCAGGGCCGCCTCGATAACATGCTTGAGCTCGCTGTCGGCCATGGCTTGCAACGTCAGCCGGCCGCCGCCGCGGCGGCACGGACATAGATGGGTGCGAACGGCTCGGACTGGACCAGCTCGACGAGGCGCTCCTTGATCAGCTCCAGCACGGCCAGGAAGGTCACCACGACGCCGAGGCGCCCTTCCTCGGCCCGGAACAGGCCGGTGAACTCGCTGAAACGGTCCGACGACAGTCGGCCCAGGGTCTCCGACATGCGTTCGCGCACCGAGAGTGCCTCGCGCTGGACGTGGTGATGGGTGAACAGCTCGGCGCGCTGCAGCACGGCCGACAGGGCGCTGAGCAGCTCCTTGAGGCTGACCTCGGGTTCCAGCTTCACCACCCGGCGTTCGGGCGCTTCGGCCCGGCCGGGGAAGACGTCCCGGGCCACCCGCGGCAGATCGTCCAGATCCTGGGCGGCGTTCTTGTAGCGCTCGTACTCCTCCAGGCGCCTCACCAGCTCGGCGCGCGGGTCCTCTTCTTCCTCTTCCAGCGGTCCCGGCCGCGGCAGCAGCATCCGCGACTTGATCTCCGCCAGCATGGCGGCCATCACCAGATACTCTGCGGCCAGCTCCAGGCGCAGGTCCTTCATGAGCTCCACGTATTTCATGTACTGCCGGGTGATCTCGGCGATAGGGATATCCAGAATGTCCAGGTTCTGGCGGCGGATCAGGTACAACAGCAGGTCCAGGGGCCCTTCGAAGGTCTCCAGGAAGACCTCCAGGGCGTCCGGCGGAATATACAGATCCTGGGGCAGATCCCGCAGCGGCTCGCCCCGTACCAGGGCGACTGCACTCGTCTCCGCGGCCGCCTGGCCGTCTGCGGGGCTCTGTCCCTGCTGCAGGTCACTCATCAGCGATACTCGAGCCCCACGGCGGTGCGCACCTCGGCCATGGTCTCGCGGGCCTCGGTGCGGGCGTCCTCGCAGCCCTCGGCGATGATCCGGCGCACCGCGTCGGGATCGCGCTCCAGCTCTTCGGCACGCTCGCGGATGGGTTTCAGCTCCGCCTGCACCGCCTCGATGACCGGCCTCTTGCAGTCCAGGCAGCCGATGCCCGCCGAACGGCAGCCCTCCAGCACCCACTCCTGGGTCTTTTCATCCGAGTAGACCCTGTGCAGGTCCCAGACCGGACACTTGGTCGGCTCGCCCGGGTCGGTGCGCCGGACCCGGGCCGGATCCGTCGGCATGGTGCGGATCTTCCTGTCCACCTCGTCCGGCCGCTCGCGGAGGCTGATGGTGTTGCCGTAGGACTTGGACATCTTGCGGCCGTCCAGTCCCGGCATGCGTGCCGCCGGCGTCAGCAGCGCCTCGGGTTCGGGCAGTATGTTGCGGCCGCTCCCATCCAGGTAGCCGTACAGCCGCTCGCGGTCGCCGAGGGTGATGTTCTGCTGGTCTTCCAGCAGGGCCTGGGCCACCTCCAGGGCCTCGTGGTCGCCCTGCTCCTGATAGCGCTTGCGCAGGCTGGTGTAGAGCTTGGCGTTTTTCTTGCCCATCTTGCGGATCGCTTCCTCCGCCTTCTCCTCGAAGCCCGGTTCCCGGCCGAAGACGTAGTTGAAGCGCCGCGCCAGCTCGCGGGTCAGCTCCACGTGGGAGACCTGGTCCTCGCCCACGGGCACGGCGTTGGCCTTGTACATGAGGATGTCGGCGGCCTGCAGCACGGGATAGCCGAGGAAGCCGTAGGTCAGCAGATCCTTCTCGCGCAGGTTCTCCTGCTGGTCCTTGTACGTGGGTACCCGCTCCAGCCAGCCCAGCGGCGCCACCATGGACAGCAGCAGGTGAAGCTCGGCATGCTCGGGCACCCGCGACTGGATGAACAGCGTCGCCAGCTTGGGGTTGACGCCGCATGCAAGCCAGTCGACCACCATCTCCCAGACGTTTTGGGCGATGATCTCCCGTTCCTCGTAAGCCGTCGTCAGGGCATGCCAGTCCGCCACGAAGAAGAAGCACTCATGCTCCTGCTGCAGCTGTATCCAGTTCTTCAGCACGCCGTGATAGTGGCCCAAGTGCAGTCGACCGGTCGGCCGCATGCCCGAAAGAACGCGGCTCTGCCGGGAATTCATCGCGCTCAAACGCCCCTCCTGGGTGGTTGATGTCGTAAAGGTCTCAGGCTGAAAGCGGTCATGGTATATCGCTGTCCCGACCAGAGAAAGTACCAGCCTCCCGGACAGCAGGCCGCCTCAGGCAAACACGGACGGGTCGCCCTTCCCGGGCCGGACCACCTGGGGCGCGGGACCGGTGAGATCCACGACGGTACTGGGCTCCAGGCCGCCCGGGCCGCCGTCGACGATGGCGTCCACCTGATGTTCCAGCCGCTCACGGATCAGCTCGGCCACCGTCTCGGGCATGTCGTCACCCGGCAGGAGCAGCGTCGTCGTCATGATGGGCTCGCCCAGCTCCTCCAGAATGGCCTGAGTAATGGCGTTGGCCGGAACCCGGATACCGATGGTCTTGCGCTTCGGGTGCTGCAGGCGCCGGGGCACCTCGCTCGTGGCCGGCAGGATGAATGTATAGGGGCCCGGAGTGTGCGCCTTGAGCCAGCGGAATGCCGTGTTCTCCACCTTGGCGTAGGTGCCGATGTCCGAGAGGTCCCGGCACGCCAGGGTGAAGTTGTGCCTTTCGGGGAGCTGGCGGATTCGGCGAATGCGGTCGATGGCGGATTTCTCGCCCATGCAGCAGCCCAGCGCATAGGTGGTGTCGGTGGGATAGACAATGATGCCCTGGGCCTGAAGGATTTCCACCGTGCGCTTGATCAGCCGCGGCTGGGGCGTTTCCGGGTGAATTTCGAAATACTGGCTCATACCTGTTTGCCAACCGCCTCGAATCCGCTGCGTACCGTGGGCCTGCCGGCAGTGTGTTAAGCTCGGCCGAACTCAAGCTGACCGGAAGGTGCCACCACAGTGTACTACGCCATCATCAGCGAGGACGTGGACGACAGCCTGGATCTGCGTTCGAGGGCGCGGCCGGATCACCTGCAGCGGCTGGAGGCGCTGAAGGCGGAAGGGCGCCTGCTGCTGGCAGGTCCACTGCCCGCCGTGGACAGCCCCGATCCGGGGCCGGCCGGTTTCTCCGGCAGCCTGGTGATCGCCGAGTTCGAGTCCCTGGAAGCGGCCCGGTCCTGGGCCGATGCCGACCCCTACGTGGCGGCCGGCGTGTACCGCAGCGTGGAGGTCAAGCCGTTCAAGCGGGTACTGCCATGAGCGAGGACCGTGGCGCGCTGATCCGCGAACGCCTCACCGGGCATCTCAACCCGGAGCGGGTCGAAGTGGAGGATGACAGTCACAGGCACCGGGGCCATGCCGGCGCCGCGGCCGGGGGCGGCCATTTCAACGTGCTGGTGGTGAGCAGCGTCTTCACGGGGTGCAACCGCCTACAACGGCACCGGCTCGTCTACGAGGCCATGGGCGACGCCATGCGCGCCGACACCATTCATGCGCTGAGCATCCGAGCGCTGACGCCGGAAGAGTACAACGGTTAAACTGCTGGCCGATACAACCATTCCCACAGTGAAGAAGGGACGCACCATGACTAGAAAACTCGCAGCGTTGATTGCCCTCGCCGCGGTGGTCACTCTGACCGGCTGCCAGGCCGACGAGGGCAATTCGGGGGACAACGCATCCGGCGGCAAGGCCACGGCGAGCGCCGCGAAGCTGACCGGCAAGGTCCTCGTTACCGTCAACGGCGAGCCCATTACCGAGGCCATGCTCAAGCAGCACATCCAGCAGCGCACCGGCGGCCGCGGCCAGGTGAATGCCGACCAGCGCCGGAGCCTGCTGCAGGAGCTGGTGGACATGACGCTGATGGCCCAGGATGCCCAGGACAAGGGACTGGCCGACAAGCCCGAGGTCCAGGCGCGCCTGGAGAGCATCCGCCGCGCCGTGCTGGCCCAGACGATGGTCCAGAACATGGATCTGAAGAACGCCGTCAGCGAGGATGAGATCAAGAAGGCCTACGAAAAGAAGTACCAGGGCGGAGGCGAGAAGGAATACCACGCGCGGCACATCCTGGTGGACAGCGAGGACAAGGCCAAGGACCTGATCAAGCAGCTGGAGAACGGCGCCGACTTCGCGGAGCTGGCCAAGAAGAACTCCACCGGCCCCACCGCCGACAAGGGCGGCGACCTGGGCTGGTTCTCCCCGGATCAGATGGTGCCGCCCTTCGCCGAGGCGACCGAGAAGCTGGACAAGGGCGAGTTCACCAAGGAGCCGGTGAAGACGCAGTTCGGCTGGCACGTGATCAAGCTCGAGGACGTCCGCGAAGCGCAGCCGCCGTCTCTGGACGACGTCCGCTCCGATCTGCGCAACGAGCTGGCCCGCAAGAAGATCGAAGACAAGCTGGACGAGCTGCGCAACAACGCCAACGTGGAATACACGGACAATGCGCCCAAGGCCGCCGAGAACAGCGGCAACGAGGGCAAGCCCGGCGCCGAGCCCGAGGATGGCAGCGGTGGGGACGACGGCGGCGACAAATAGCCGGCCGCTCCTTCCGCATGACAACGCCCCGCGTCGCGGGGCGTTTTTTTGAAATCGCCCGGCACAGCCGGGCTCCTACGGGGGCGGGACAACCGCAGTGGGAGCCCGGCTGTGCCGGGCGGCACGACAATCGGCACCCCGTCGCGCCTCGCGGCGCCCTTACGAGTGGAGAAAGGCACCGTGGGAGCGGCGTCCCCGCCGCGATTCCTAGACGAATACGCGGCTCAACGCCTTACCCGTCCCCCAGCAGCTCCAGGAACGCCCGCTCCTCCAGCAGCTTCACGCCCAGTGACTCGGCCTTGTCCCGCTTGGACCCGGGATCCTCGCCCACCACCACGTAGTCCGTCTTGCCGGAGACGCTGCCGGTGACCTTGCCGCCCAATGCCTCGATGCGGGTCTTGGCTTCGTCACGGGTCATGGACTCCAGGGTGCCGGTAAGCACGAAGGTCCTCCCCGCCAGCACCGCGTCCACGGTCGCACCCTCAACGGGCTGCCAGCTTACCCCTGCCTTCCGCAGGTCCTCGATGACTTCGCGGTTGTGGGGCTGGGCGAAGAAGTGGGCGATGCTTCGGGCCACCACCGGGCCGACATCGGGCACCTCCACCAGGGTCTCTTCATCGGCGTTCATCAGCGGATCCAGATCGCCGAAGTGACGCGCCAGGGTCTGCGCGGTCACCTCGCCAACCTGGCTGATCCCCAGTGCGTACAGGAACCGAGCGAGGCTGGTGGACTTTGCCTTGTCCAGCGAGCGCAACAGGTTGTCCGCCGACTTCTCCCCCATCCGCTCCAGCTCCACCAGCGATTCGCGGCCGAGCTGGAACAGGTCCACCACGGTATTCACCAGACCGGTCTGCACCAGCTGCTCCACCAGCTTCTCGCCGAGGCCGTCGATGTCCATGGCGCGTCGGGAAGCGAAGTGGATGATCGAGCCCATGCGCTGGGCGGGACAGTACAGGCCGCCGATGCAGCGGTGGGCGGCCTCGCCCTCCAGACGCATAACCTCGGAGTCGCAAACCGGGCAGCGGGTCGGCATCCGCCATGCCCGCGCACCCCGCGGACGCTTCTCGGTCACCACGCTGACGATTTCCGGAATCACGTCCCCGGCCCGGCGGACCATGACCGTGTCGCCTGCGCGCACGTCCTTGCGCCGCACTTCGTCCTCATTGTGCAGGGTGGCATGGGTGACCGTCACGCCGCCTACCTGCACGGGCGCCAGGTTGGCCACCGGCGTGATGACGCCCGTCCGCCCCACGGACGGCTCGATGCTGCGCACCACGGTGGTCGCCTCGCGCGAGGGCAGCTTGTAGGCCACGGCCCAGCGCGGCGCCCGGGCGGTAAAGCCCAGGCTCTCCCGCTGCCGGAGATCGTCGACCTTGAACACCACACCGTCGATCTCGTAATCGAGGCCGTCGCGGCTCTCCAGCAGCTCATGATAGTAGTCGCGGCATGCCGCCATGCCGGTCACCCGCCGGACCAGGCCGTTGACGCGGAAGCCCCAGTCGGAGAGCAGGTCCAGTATCTCCCAGTGACTGTCGGCCAGATCCCCGTCGCTGGCGCCGGTGCCATAAGTGAAGAAGGTCAGCGGTCGCTGGGCGGCCAACTTCGGGTCCAGCTGCCGCAGGCTGCCGGCGGCAGCGTTGCGCGGATTGGCGAACGGCCGCTCGCCGGCGTCAGCGCGGCGGGCATTGAGCGCCTCGAAGTCGCGCAGGCGGATCACCACCTCGCCGCGCACTTCCACGAGCCCGGGGGAGCGCCTGGCATTGAGGCGCAGCGGAATGCTGCGGATGGTGCGCACGTTGGCGGTGATATCCTCGCCGACGGTGCCGTCGCCGCGGGTCGCGCCCCGCACCAGCACCCCGTCCTTGTACCGCAGGTTCAGCGACAGCCCATCCAGCTTCGGCTCGGCGACGTAGTGGACCCGCTCGGCGTCGAGCCGCTCCCGGCAACGGCGGTCGAACTCCGCGAGCTCGTCGTCGCTGAAGGCGTTGTCCAGCGAGAGCATGGGTAGCTCGTGGCGCGCCTCTCCGAAGGCCTCCAACGGCTCCGCACCCACCCGCTGGGACGGGGAATCGGGGGTCACCAGGTCCGGATACGCGGATTCCAGCTCCAGGAGCCGGCGCATGAGCCGGTCGTAGTCCGCATCGGAGATCTCCGGATCGTCGAGGACGTAGTAGCGGTGGTTGTGGTATTCGATCTGGCAGCGCAGACCGCTGAGCTCCCGCTGCGCCTGTTCGCGGCTGGTGTCGTCGGCCATGGGCAACCCCGATGGTCGTTATCGGGCCTGGCGGGCTGCCAGATGGGCCCGGCGTCGGTGCTCTATGAGCTCCTCCCGAATGTGCTCGACGGCCTGGTTGGTCAGGTTGCAGCGGCGGCTGTCGAGCAGACGCCCGCCCAGCGTCTCCGACACCGCCTTGGCGCAGCCGTGCATCTGCTCGAAGGCGGCCAGGCCGTCGTAGGGACCCGGCAGACGGAGGAAGAACGCCAGCCCGGGGGTCTGGAAGTTCTCGATCGCATGCATGTCGAAGCTGCCCGGCTCGAGGATGTTGGCCACGCTGAACAGCGCCACCGTACCGCTGCGGGTCTCCAGGCTGCGTTGAAAGATATCGTGCTCCCCCAGCCGCAAGCCGGCGCTCTCCAGGGCCTCGACCACGGCAGGCCCGGTAAACGCCTCACCTTCCGGTGCCACCACGTTAAGCACCACGATCTTCTCCTCACCGACGGGCGTGGGGTCCGCCTCGGGCTGCCGGGGCTCCGCTTTCTTCTCCGGCTCGGGCCGCCGGAACTCGGGCTTTCTCTCCGGCTCGGACGCGGGCTCCGGGGACGGACGCCGGGGTTCCGGCGTGGAAGCGGCCGGCTCCTCGACCCGCGGCGCGCGTTCGTCGGGCTCGATGCTGAGCGGCTCCAGTTCGTGGACGTCATCCTCGTCCCCGGCCACCAGACCGTCCAGCTCGTCCAGAGCGCGGTCGAAGTCCGCCCGATGTTCGCGGTGCGACTCCCGCTTCCGGCCGCGCCGCAGGAGGCCCTTGAGGCCGGCGCTGAAGGCACCGCCCCTGCCCTCCTGGTAATAACCGTAGCCGTAGACGCCCGCTATCAGCAGGACACCGATAATCAGTAGGAGCCAGCGCAACTCATCCATAGCGCTTCATCGCCTGTATCAGTCGTCAATCAGACATGCTGAGCCCACGCTCAGCCCAATTCAATGCCCCACCGGGCGGCGTGCACGAAGGACGATCCGTGACGCGGTCAAACCGCGGCCATTTCCACCGCCGCGTCCACGTCCACCGCGACCAGACGGGAGACGCCCGGCTCGTTCATCGTCACGCCCTGCAGATGGCTCACGTTCTCCATGGTGGTCTTGTTGTGGGTGATGACGATGAACTGCACCCGTTCCGACATCTCCCTCAGCATATCGTTGAACCGTCCCACGTTGGCTTCGTCCAGCGGCGCATCCACCTCGTCCAGCATGCAGAACGGCGCCGGGTTGAGCTCGAAGATGGCGAACACCAGCGACACCGCCGTCAGCGCCTTCTCGCCTCCCGACAGCAGGTGAATGTTACTGATGCGCTTGCCCGGCGGCCGCGCCATGACCGCGATGCCGGTTTCGAGCAGGTCGTCTCCGGTCATTTCCAGGTAGCCCTGGCCGCCGCCGAACAGGCGCGGGAACAGCCGCTGCAGCCCCAGATTGACCTTCTCGTAGGTCTCCTTGAAGCGGTTGCGGGTCTCCCGGTCGATCCGGCGGATGGCGGACTCGAGTGTCTCCAGGGCCTCCACCAGGTCGTCGTTCTGCTGGTCCAGGTACTGCTTGCGCTCTTCCAGGGTCTGGTACTCGTCGATGGCCGCCAGGTTGATCGGCCCCAGCCGCTGGATACGGCTCTCCGCCTGGCCGAGCGCCTTCTGCCAGTCGGCTTCGTCGGCGCCCTCCGGCAGCCTGTCAAGCAGTGTTGCGAGATCATAGCCCATCTCTTCCAGCTGCTCCGCCTGGGTCTGACGGCGCCCCTTGAGCTCGTTGGCATTGAGCCGCGCACTTTCCAGCGACTCGCGCAGCGCCTCCACCCGCTGCTCCGCCTCGCGCCGGGTGGTCTCCAGCTGCCGCAGCCGGTTCTCCACCTCCCCCAGCCGGGTCCGGGCGTCGGTGAGCTGCTGCTCCACCTCCAGGCGCTCGCCCAGGAAACGCTCGCGTTCCTCTTCCAGCGACTCGCCGGGCTCCTCCATCTCTTCCAGGCTGCGCTGAAGCTCCTCGCGGCGTGCGGTCACCCGCTCGTGCTGGACCCGCATGCGGGTCAGCGCCTGCTCCAGTGACTGCCTGGCGGTGGCGGCGTTCTCCAGCTTCAGCGACAGCTCGTGCCGGTCCTCGCGCAGCTTTCTGAGCCGGTCCCGGGCGTCATGCAGCTGATCCTGTATCCGTTCCTTTTCCTCGGTGAGCGTCTCCCGCTCCCGCTCCAGCGCCTGGCCCTCGTCCAGCGCCGTTTCCAGGCGTCCCCGGGAGGCCTTGATTTCCTCCTCGGCCTCGCCGGCCTGACGGGCGAGGTCTTCCATTTCCTGCTGCAGCCGCTGCCGTCGACGGCGCCCTTCGGCCAGGCGCTGCACCAGGCTCTCCACTTGTGCGACGACATTGGCGTGACGGCTGTGGAGATCCGCCCGCTCCTGCTGAAGCTCATCACGGCGCGCTTCGGCACCGGCCCGTTCCTGCCGGACCGCATCCAGACGCTCCGAGCTCTCCTGAATGCGGCGCTGCGCCTCGTCGATGGCCGATTCCAGACGCTGCATCTCCCGCTCGCGCTCCAGCACCCCGGCCTGAGCACCTTCCGTGCCCGCCCGGATCCGGGCCCAGGCTCGGCCCAGCCAGATTCCGTCCCGGGTCACCACCGACTGGTCCGCGGGCAGCCGCGGCGCCAGCGCCCGGGCCTCGGCCAAGTCTTCCACGCAGCGGATGCCGGCCAGCAGCGCCCCGGCGGCCGCCGGCGCCCGCACTTTGGCGGCCAGCCAGTCTTCGCCGCCGGCCTCGTAGCCCGGCCCCCGCGGGTCGAACAGCATCACGCCGCCACCTTCGAGATCGCCGAGGTCCGCCGCCGCCGGATCGAGACCCGGCACGCACACGGCCTGCACCGTCTCGCCCAGCACTGTCTCCACGGCCCGCTCCCAGCCCGCAGCCACGTCCAGGGCCCGGCCCAGGCGCTCGTTACCCTGCCAGCCGCGGTCGGCCAGCCACTGCCCAAGGGGACCGTCGTCCTCGCCCAATGCGGCCTGCTGCAGCGTCTGCAGCGAGGTCAGCCGGGCCTGATCGTGCTGCAGGGCGCCGCGGGCCTGGTGCAGGGCCTCGTTGAGCTCCGCCTCCCGGTCCCGCTGCTCAGCCAGGCTTTGCTGGTTCCCTTCCTGGCGCTTCTCGGCCTGGCCGAGCGCCTCATCCAGCGCCCGCTCCCGCTCCCGCAGCTCCGTCAGCTCCGATTCCGTCTCCTGCAGGGTCAGACTCTCCAGCTCCCGCTCCAGGCGGGCGCGACGCTCGGCCAGCTCATGCTCGCGGCGCTCGAGGCCGTCGATGCGTGTGCGCTCCACCTCCGCAGCCCGAACCGGCTCCGCGGCGCGGCGGTTGAACGCTTCCCACCGTTCCTGCCACTCGTTGAGCTGTTCCTGAATCTCGGCTGCCCGCTCGCCGGCCTCGCTTTCCGCGGCCTCCGCCTGGGCGCGCTCCGGCTCCAGCTCGTCGAGGCGGCCGCCGATCACCGTCAGCTTCTCCTCGTCCTGCTCGATACCCTGCTCCAGCTCGCGGACGGCCTCTTCGTTGCGCTGCAGCTCATGATCCTGCTTGTCCCGCAGCTCCCGCCGGTGGGCAATCTGCTGCTCCACGCGGGCGATCTCGCTGCCCAGGGCGTAGTAGCGGCCCTGGATCTGGTTCAGCCGATCCCCCTGCTCGCTCTGGCTGGCGCGGGCCGCCTCGATTTCCCGCTCGGCACCGCGCTGCTCGGAGACCGCCGCCTCCATGGCGTTCTCGCGCTCGGCAATCTCGGCGCGATGGCCCTCCGCTGCCGCGTCCAGATCACGCAGACGGATGGCGAGCAGCTCGGCGCGGGTCTGGCGCTCCTCGGCCTTGAGGGTCCTGTAGCGCTCGGCGGTGTCCGCCTGGCGCTTGAGCTTCTCCAGCTGACGCGAGACCTCGTCGCGCACGTCGTTGAGCCGTTCCAGGTTCTCATGGGTATCGCGGATGCGGCGCTCGGTCTCCTTGCGGCGCTCCTTGTAAATGGAGATGCCGGCCGCCTCCTCCAGGTAGCTCCGGAGCTCCTCGGGACGCGCCTCGATGACCCGGGAGATCATCCCCTGCTCAATGATTGAGTAGCTGCGGGGACCGAGTCCGGTGCCGAGGAAGACGTCGGTGATGTCCCGGCGCCGGCAGCGCGTGCCGTTGAGGTAGTAGTGGGACTGACCCTCGCGGTTGACCTGACGCTTGACCGAGATCTCGTTGTAGCCGGCGTACTTGCCGCCGAGGGTGCCGTCGCTGTTGTCGAAAATGAGCTCCACGGAGGCCGTGCCCACGGGCTTGCGGGCGTTGGAGCCGTCGAAGATGACGTCCGCCATGGACTCGCCGCGCAGGTGCTTGGCTGAGCTCTCTCCCATAACCCAGCGCACGGCGTCGATCACGTTGGATTTGCCGCAGCCGTTGGGGCCGACGATACCCACCAGGTTGCTGGGCAGCACCACCGAGCTGGGGTCGACGAACGACTTGAAACCGGCAAGCTTTATTTTGGTAAGCCGCATGCGGGCGAGTAATCCAGTCCTGTCTCTTTCCCTGCCGCCGGCCGTTGCGCCCGGGCGGCCTGTCTCTCGAGAACCCGGCGCAGCTGGCCGCGCGCGGCCCGACGGGAGTAGAATGCCACGTCCATTATCGTTTGCCGCCGAACCGTTTGAAACCCATGATCACAGCGCCGAGCCGCGAGCTCGAAACCTTCGACAACCCGAACCCGGAGCGCGACTACACGCTGCACATGAAGGTGCCTGAGTTCACCTGCCTGTGCCCGAAGACCGGCCAGCCCGACTTCGCCACCATCCACATCGCCTACGTGCCCGACCGGCGCTGCGTGGAGCTCAAGTCGCTGAAGCACTACATGTGGTCCTATCGGGACGAGGGGGCCTTTCACGAGGCCGTAACGAACAACATCTTGACCGACCTCGTCAATGCGGTCCAGCCGCGTTTCATGAGGGTCACCGCGGAGTTCCTGGTTCGCGGCGGCATCTACACCACCGTGGTCGCCGAACACCGCCAGTCGGGGTGGCAGCCGCCGGAGCCCGTCAACCTGCCATGATTCGCGACTTCATGCTCGGCGCCCGCTATCTGGCGCGGGGTTTCCGTCGCATCAACGAACCGGGACTCCGGCGCTACGTCTGGCTGCCGCTGGTCGTCAACGTGGCCGTGTTCGCCGTCCTGTTCTGGCTCGGTGCCGAGGCGTTTCAGGATCTGGTCGGCTGGCTGCTCCCCTCTGCCGACGCCGTCACCGGCAACGGCTGGTGGTCACAGACCCTGGGCGTGCTGATCACGGCGGCACGCTGGCTGCTGTGGCCGGTCTTCCTGCTGGCCGCGGGCGTGGTGGCATTCTACACTTTCACCGTGCTCGCCAACCTGATCGGCGCCCCCTTCAATGAGTTCCTGGCCGAACGGGTCGAACGCCTCGCCACGGCCGGCCGCCAGCCCGCGGACAGCGGCGGCAACGTAATTGGGGAGCTGGCCGGCAGCATCACCGACGAGCTGCGCAAACAGGCCTACTTTGCGGTCATCGCCGTGGTGCTGCTCCTGCTGTTCCTGGTGCCGGTGATACAGCTGGCGGCTCCCGTTGCCTGGGCCGCGTTCGGTGCCTGGGCGGCCGGGCTGGAGTATCTGGACTATCCCCTCGGCAACCACGGCCTGCGCTTCCGCGAGCAGCGCCGGGGACTCGGCCGGCGCCGCATGCTGGTGCTGGGCTTCGGCGCCGCGGTGATGGTGATGACCCTGATCCCGCTCCTGAACCTGCTCGTCATGCCCAGCGCGGTCATCGGGGCGACCATGCTGTGGGTGGAGGAGCTCGGGGGGCGGCTGCCCGGCAGCAGCCTGAAGAAGGCTTAGGGAAGCACTGAAGTATTCCCTTGGGAATCGCGCCGAGGACGGCGCTGCCACGGGGGTTTACCAGCCGATCAGGTATTTCGGAGCACTTTGGTAGGCTCGCCCCGGACCGACGGCTTGATGTATCCTCCGATCCCGGGACCGGTTCCGCGCTCACTGCCTGTCCAGGAACCCCCGGAGGCGTTCCACGCCCTCCTCCAGCTGCTCCAGGCTGGTGGTATAAGCGAACCGCATATGGGCATCCGCGCGGTAGTCGCCGAAATCCCGCCCCGGGGTCGCGGCCACGCCGGCCTCCTCCAGCAGCCGGCCGGCGAACGCGAAGCTGTCGTCGGTGAGCGCGCTGCAGTCGGCGTACAGGTAGAACGCACCCTGGGGCCGGCCGTTGATTCGGAAGCCGAGCCGCTCGAGCGCGTCGGCCAGGTAATCGCGGCGCTCGCCGAAGATGCGTCGGCGCTCTTCGAACACGGCCTCCGCATCGGGAGTGAAGCAGGCGAGCGCGGCATGCTGCGACACAGTGGCCGCGGCAATGAAGATGTTCTGGGTCAGCTTCTCCGCGTGGGCCTCGTAGCCCTCGGGCACCACCAGCCAGCCCAGTCGCCAACCGGTCATGCCGAAATACTTGGAGAAACTGTTGACCACGAAACAGTTGTCCCCTGCATTGGCCGCGGTATGCGCCCGCCCCCCGTATTCCAGACCGTGATAGATCTCGTCGACGATGAGCGCGCCGCCGCGGCTCGCCGCCTCCCCTGCCAGGCCGCCGACGGCCTCGTCCGGCACCAGGGTGCCGGTGGGGTTGGACGGCGAGCCGATCATGGCGGCCACGGTGTCCTCGGCCCACTCGGCGCAAAGGCGTTCGGGCAGAATCTGGTAGCCGGAATCGGCGTCCACTGGCAGCAGGCGCGGCAGCCCGTTCAGGGTGCGTACGAAGTTCCGGTTGCAGGGGTAGCCCGGGTCGGGCAGCAGCACTTCGTCTCCCGGCTCAACCAGCAGCGCCATGGCCAGCAACAGCGCCCCGGAGGCGCCGGGCGTAACGACGATCCGCCCGGCTGGGACGCGTTCTCCGTGGCGGGCCCGGTAGTGCCCGGCGATGGCCTCGCGCAGCTCCGGCAGCCCCGCCGCGGACGTGTACTGGGTGCGGCCGGCCCGAAGGGCGGCGACGCCTGCCTCCACCACCGGCTCGGCAGTGGCAAAGTCGGGCTCGCCGATTTCCATGTGCACGATGCTGCGGCCTGCCGCTTCTAGGTCCCTCGCGCGCGTCAGCAGCGCCATGACATGGAAGGGCTGGATGTGGGCGACGCGCTGCGCCAGCGGGCGGGTGGCTGTCTCGGGCATTGTGCTCATGCTCGGCTTCGAGGATCGGTTAGGATAGCCACGCCGGAGTCGATACGGTGCTCGCCGTCGACTCCGGATATCTCGTACCAGTATTGCAGGGTACACGCCTACTAAGCCATGCCGAGCGCCGAACCATCCGCAACCGTCTACCGCGGGCGCTTTGCTCCGAGCCCCACGGGACCGCTCCACTTCGGCTCGCTGATCGCGGCCGTCGGCAGCTATCTGCGTGCCCGGGAACGAAGCGGCGCATGGCTGGTGCGAATCGACGACCTCGACCGGCCGCGGCAAACTCCCGGGGCCGTCGACGATATCCTTTCGACACTCGAGGCATTCGGGTTGTGCTGGGATGAATCCCCGGTATACCAGAGTCTGCGCGACGAGGCCTATCAGGCGGCGCTTGACGGGCTGATCGAGGGCGACCGCGCCTACCCCTGCGGCTGCAGCCGCAGGGAGGTCGCCGCCGTGGCATCCCGGGGTCCCGCGGGATTGATCTACCCCGGCACCTGCCGCAATGGACTGCCGGCTGGCCGCCGGGCGCGTTCCTGGCGGGTCTGCACGGCCGGGGCCGAAATCACCGTGGAAGACCGGCTGCAGGCCGCCCTGCGCTGCGACCTGGCGCGGGAGATCGGCGATTTCATCGTCCGCCGGGGCGACGGCCTGTTTGCCTACCACCTGGCCTGCGTGGTGGACGACGCGGCCAGCGGCATCACGGAAGTGGTGCGCGGCAGCGACCTGCTCTGGAGCACCCCGCCGCAGATGCTGCTGCAGCGGCTGCTCGGCCTGCCGACCCCCGGATATTTGCACCTGCCGGTGGCGGTCAACGACCAGGGCCACAAGCTGAGCAAGCAGACCTTCGCCGCGCCGCTGCAGCGGGACCGGGCCGCGGAGCAGCTGACCGCGGCCCTGACGTTTCTGGGCCAGAACCCTCCGGGCGCGCTGCACCGGGCACCGCCCGCCGAGGTCCTGGAATGGGCCCGAGAGCACTGGCGGTGGCGCGCCGTGCCCAATCGCGCCGAGGTTCCGGAGACCGCGGTGAAGCCGGCCGAATGACTGCCTGGGGAAGCGCTGCTGTCAAACGCCGAGGCATGTGCTACCTTAGGTAACAATACAATGACAAACCCCGGACGCCGGCCGGCATTCACCGGCCGGTGAGGGATATGACCCCGCAACCCGCCTTGCAAGGCAACACGGGTTGGGAGGCTGGAGCAGGAGGAGGTATGCCCGGGACACACGACCAGGGGCCGGGAACGTTCAGTCTGGTGCTGTTCCTGCTGGCACTGGTGCTGTTCCTCTCCCCCTTTGCGATCTGGTGGGCCGCCCAGACGCCGCCGTGGTATTTCCCGTACCTGCTGTGGCTGCTGGTGACGTCGCTGAGCGGCTGGCTGGCACGGCGGTTGAGGCGTCATGACGTTTAACATCGGGACGCTGTTCTTCGGCGCCATCGCCTACCTGCTGCTGCTGTTCCTGGTGGCCTATACCACGGAACGTCACCAGTGGTCCCAGCGCCTGGTGCGCAGCTCCGTCGTCTACGTGTTGTCCCTGGGCGTCTATGCGACCACCTGGAGCTACTACGGCAGCGTGGGCTTCGCCCAGCACCTGGGCCTCAACTTCCTCACCATCTATCTGGGCGTGACACTGGCTTTCATCCTGGCGCCGGTGTTGCTGCTGCCGATTCTGCGCATCACCCGAACCCACCAGCTCACGTCCGTGGCGGACCTGTTCGCCTTCCGCTTCAACTCCCAGGCGGCGGGCGTGCTGGTGACGCTGGTGATGCTCACCGGCAGCCTGCCGTACATCGCGCTGCAGATCCGGGCGGTAGCGGAGTCCACCCAGGTCCTGGCCGGCGAGACCCATCCCGGACCCATCGCACTGGGCTTCTGCGTCATGGTCACGGTGTTTGCGGTCATCTTCGGCGCCCGCCACGTAACGCCGCGGGAGAAGCACACCGGCCTGGTCGCGGCCATCGCCTTCGAGTCGCTGTTCAAGCTGGCGGCGCTGCTGATCGTTGCGGTGGTCGCGGTGTACGCCGCATTCGGCGGCTTTGGGGGGCTCGACGCCTGGCTGGCCCAGCATCCGGCCGAGACCACCCGCTACTACCACGCCGTAGCCCGCAGCCCGTGGGCCAGCCTACTGTTCCTGTCCTTCTCGGCGGCCTTCCTGCTGCCGCGCCAGTTCCACATGATCTTCACCGAGAACCTGAAACCGCGCAGCCTGCTCACTGCGAGCTGGGGCTTTCCCCTCTATCTCGGGCTGCTGTCCCTGGCCACGCCGCCGATTCTGTGGGCGGCCCAGGTCCTGGAGCCTTCCACCAGCGCCGACTACTACGTGCTCGGGATTGCGGCCCAGAGCGGCTCCCCGGCGCTGGCGATGCTCGCCTACCTGGGCGGCATCTCCGCCGCCAGCGCCATGATCATCGTCACCACGCTGGCGCTCTCGTCCATGTCGCTGAACCATCTGCTTCTGCCGCTGGTCCAGCCCGGACCGCGCAGCGACTTCTACACTTCCCTGCGCTGGGCGCGGCGGGCCCTGATCGGCGCCATCATCGGTGCCGGCTACGGCTTCTTCGCGCTGCTGGAGCGCAGCGAGAGCCTGGTCTCCTGGGGTCTGATCTCGTTTCTCGCCATGGCCCAGTTCGTTCCTGGCGTGATCGCGATACTGCTGTGGCCGCGGGCCACGCGCACCGGGTTCGTGGCGGGGCTGCTGGGCGGCGGAGCCGTTTGGGTCGCCGCAGCGCTGCTGCCGGCCCTCACCGGACTCAGCCCGCTGGATGCAGTGGGCATCGCGCTGCCCGCCAACCGGGATGCGACGCTCTACGGCAGCCTGGCATTCTGGTCGGTGGCACTGAACGCCCTGCTGCTGGTCGTGTTCTCCATCCTCACCCGCCCCTCCGAGCGGGAGACCGAAGCAGCCGCCGCCTGCCGGGATGTGAGCACGCTGATACCGGCCGGCGCACTGCGGGCCGAATCGCCCACCCAGTTCGCGGAGCAGCTGGCGCCGGTCATGGGCGAATCGGCGTCCATGGCCGAGGTCAGCAAGGCCCTTGCCGACCTGGGACTGGAGTGGCGGGAACGCCGTCCCGAGCGCCTGCAGGATCTGCGCGACCAGATCGAGCGGAACCTGTCGGGCATGATGGGTCCCATGCTGGCCCGCATGATCGTGGACGAGCGGCTGCAGCTCGACACCGACGCCCGCACCGCCCAGGCGCAGAACGTGCGCCTCATCGAGGAACGCCTGGAGAGCTCGCGCAGCCGGTTCCGCGGTCTCGCCGCGGAGCTCGACCAGTTGCGCCGCTACCATCGTCAGATCCTGGAAGATCTGCCGCTCGGCATCATCGCCGTGACCCGCAACAGCCGCATCGTCCGCTGGAATCCCGCCATGACCCGGCTGACCGGGGTCACCGCCAGCCAGGCCATCGGCCGGCAGATCGGCGAGCTGCGCGCCCCGTGGGGCTTCTTCCTCGCCAACTTCCTGCTGGGGCGGGAAAACCATGCCTACAAGCAGCGCCTGCGCCTGGGCAGCGAATCCCGCTGGCTGAGCCTTCACAAGACAGCCATCGGCGAGCCCGGCCGGGGTCAGACCGGAGACACGCTGCTGCTGGTGGAGGACGTCACCGAGTTGCAGGTCCTGGAAGAAGAGCTGACCCACAGCGAGCGGCTGGCGTCCATTGGGCGTCTCGCGGCGGGCGTTGCCCACGAGATCGGCAACCCGGTCACGGGCATCGCCTGCCTGGCCCAGGAGCTGCGCGGCGACGAGGCCAGCGCCGAGGACATCGCCGAGGAGATCCTCGAACAGACCCAGCGCATCAACAATATCGTTCAGACCCTGGTCAGCTACGCCCACGCCGGCGCCAACGACGACCGGCGGCCGGCCGAGGTGAACCTGGCCGAAGCGGTGGAAGAGGCCCGCCGGGTCGTGCGGCTGAGCAAGCGTGCCCGCAACATGGCCATCGAGCTGAACATACCGCCCGACCTTTACGTGGTGGCGGAATATCAGCGCCTGGTCCAGGTGTTCGTCAACCTGTTCTCCAACGCGGTGGACGCCTGTGGCGACGGCGGCCAGGTGGAGGTGACAGCGGCGCTGCAGGGTAACCTGGCCCAGATTCGGGTACTCGATGACGGGCCCGGCATTCCGGCGGGCATCCGTGACAAGGTGCTGGAGCCCTTTTTCACCACCAAGGCCCCGGGCAAGGGCACGGGGTTGGGGCTGCCGCTGGTCTACAACATCATCAAGGATCAGGGCGGCGAGCTGCACATCCCGTCCCGCGGCAAGGGCGCCGAGTTCACCATCACCCTGCCGCTCGCCGAGCCGCATGCTAAGGAGGCCTGAAATGCCGCGCGTCCTGGTCATCGAGGACGAATCCGTCATCCGCAACGCCCTGACCAGGCTCCTGGAGCGAAACGGTTACGAGGTGGCGGCGGCGGAGTCCGTGGAGGCGGCGGAAGCCGAGCATGCGCTGGAGCAGTTCGACGTAGTCCTCGCCGATCTGCGTCTGCCGGGGCGCTCCGGGACGGAGGTCATCGAGCGGGCCCCCGGCATACCGGTGATCATCATGACCAGTTACGCCAGCGTCCGCTCGGCGGTCGAGGCCATGCGTCTGGGCGCGGTGGATTACATCGCCAAACCCTTCGACAATGACGACCTGCTGCTGACGCTCTCGCGCACGCTGAGCGACGGCCGCCTGCAGCGTCAGAATGCCGCCCTCAAAGCCGACGTGGACCGTGATTATCCCGTGAGCGGGATCGTGGGGACATGCAGCGCGATGCAGCAGGTCTTCGAGCGCATCCGCAAGGTGGCCCCCACGGACACCTCCGTACTGATCCTGGGCGAGTCGGGGACCGGCAAGGAGCTGGTGGCCCGTGCGCTGCACGACCAGAGCGGCCGCCAGGACGCGCCACTGGTCGCCGTGAACTGCGCCGCGATTCCCGAGACGCTGATCGAGGCGGAGCTGTTCGGTCACGAGAAAGGTGCGTTCACGGGTGCCGTAGGCACTCGCGAAGGGCTGGTGGAATCGGCCAACGGCGGAACCCTGTTCCTGGACGAGATCGGCGAGCTGCCCGCCGCCGCCCAGGCGCGGCTGCTGCGCGTGCTGCAGGAGAACGAGATCCGGCGGGTGGGTGCATCCCATTCCCGCAAGGTGGACATCCGCCTGGTGGCCGCAACCCACCGGGACCTGCAGCGGCTGGTGGAGAACGGCGAGTTCCGCGAGGACCTCTACTTCCGCATCCACGTCATGGAAATCCGGCTGCCGCCGCTGCGCGAGCGCGGCGAGGACATCCCGGCGCTAGCGCGCTTCCTGCTGCAGAAGAGCTGCAGGCGCCTCAACAAACCGCCCATGCGCTTCAGCGACGACGCCCTGCGGGCCATCCGCAGCTACAGCTGGCCCGGCAACGTGCGCGAGCTGGAGAACGCCATCGAGCGGGCGGTCATCCTGAGCGACAGCACGGCGCTGACCCCCGATCTGCTGGCGCTCCCGGTGGACGGGTCGTCTGCCCCGGTCGACCGCCAGCAGATGGACCTCTCGCTGGAGGAATATTTCCGGGAGTTTGTGCTCCAGCACCAGGATCAGCTCACCGAGACCGAGCTGGCGCGGCGGCTCGGGATCAGCCGCAAGGCATTGTGGGAGAAACGTCAGCGCATGGGCATTCCGCGTGCCCGAACCCGTGAAGCGCAGTGAGCGGGGTGAGTGTCACGTTTCCGGAACACAAGCCAGAGCTGTTGTTACCGTAGCACTCAGCTCGCTACCAGGCGTAACAGCGGACGGCCCGCCGGCACGCATCGCGAGGACCGCGCGCAGGCGATAAGTTGCTGAAGTGGCGGACCGGCTTGCGCCCCTGGCACGCATTTGGCACCGGTTGATGCAAAATAAGCGTGAAGCCGGCAGCGTCGCCGATGGCGGGCACCGCATTCGGGAGGCGGGCTGCCGGGCGGCTCCGGCAAGCAGCTCGAGCCGCACTGTTGAAGCCGGGCGCACGCCACCCAACGCATGTAATGGAGTCCTGGCATCCGGTACGAGACCGGAGCGACCATGCCATTGACCCTGTTTAGAATGATACTGGGAGGAGAGGCAGGATGTCCGAAACCAAGGTTTATCCGGTACCCAAAGAAACGGCCGACAAGGCGCTGCTCAACGAGGCGCAGTATCGGGAAATGTACCGCCGTTCCCTGGAGGAGTCGGATGCGTTCTGGAGCGAGCAGGCCGAGAAGTTCCTGACCTGGTTCAAGAAGTGGGAGCGGGTCAACGACTCGGATCTGGCTGAGGGACGGATCAGCTGGTTCAAGGGCGGCAAGCTCAACGCCGCCTACAACTGCGTGGACCGTCATTTGGAGAAGCACGGCGACGACCCCGCCATCATCTGGGAAGGAGACGAGCCCGACCAGGACAAGACCATCACGTTCCTCGAGCTGCACGAGGCCGTCTGCCGATTCGCCAACGCCATGAAGGAGCGCGGCGTCAAAAAGGGCGACCGCGTGTGCATCTACATGCCCATGGTGCCCGAGGCCGCGGTCGCGATGCTGGCTACCGCGCGCATCGGTGCGATTCACTCGGTCGTTTTCGGCGGTTTCTCGCCCAACGCGCTGCGCGACCGCATTCTCGACTCCGACTGCCGCATCGTTGTGACCGCAGACGAGGGCGTTCGCGGCGGCAAGACCATTCCCCTCAAGGAGAACGTGGAGAAGGCCCTGGCCGAGTGTCCCGACGTGAGCACCGTGTTCACGGTGCGGCGCACGGGCAACGACGTGCCGTGGAAGGACGGCCGCGATGTCTGGTACCACGAAGCCGTCGATGCCGCCTCGCCGGAGTGCGCGCCGGAGGAGATGGACGCCGAAGACCCGCTGTTCATCCTCTACACCTCCGGCTCCACCGGCAAGCCCAAGGGGGTGCTGCACACCACCGGCGGTTACCTGCTGCAGACGGCAATGACCCACAAGTACGTCTTCGACTATCAACCCGGCGAGGTCTACTGGTGCTCGGCCGACGTGGGCTGGGTCACCGGCCACTCCTATATCGTCTACGGCCCGCTCGCCAACGCGGCCACCACGCTGATCTTCGAGGGCGTGCCCACCTATCCCAACGCCTCGCGTTTCTGGCAGGTGGTCGACAAGCACAAGGTCAGCATCTTCTACACCGCGCCCACGGCCATACGTGCGCTGATGGGTCAGGGCGACGAGCCGGTAAAGAAGACCAGCCGCCAGAGCCTGCGGATCCTGGGCACCGTAGGCGAGCCCATCAATCCCGAGGCATGGGAGTGGTACTACCACACCGTCGGCGACGACCGCTGCCGGATCGTCGACACCTGGTGGCAGACTGAGACCGGCGCCATCATGATCACGCCGCTGCCGGGCGCCACGGCGCTGAAGCCCGGATCGGCCACGTTCCCGTTCTTCGGCGTGGAGCCCCAGCTGGTGGACAACGACGGCAACGTGCTCGAAGGCGAGACCGGCGGCAACCTGTGCATGGCCCGCAGCTGGCCCAGCATGATGCGCACGGTCTACGGGGACCATCAACGGTTCATGAACACCTACCTGGCCGCCTACAAGGGCAAGTACTTCACCGGTGACGGGGCCAAGCGCGATGCCGACGGCTATTACTGGATCACCGGACGCGTGGACGACGTGCTCAACGTCTCCGGCCACCGAATGGGCACGGCCGAGGTGGAGAGCGCGCTGGTGCTGCATCCCAAGGTGGCCGAGGCGGCCGTGGTCGGCTTCCCCCACGACGTCAAGGGACAGGGTATCTACGCCTACGTCACGCTGATCAAGGGCGAGGAGCCCTCGGATGCGCTGCGCGACGAGCTGGTCGAGCTGGTGCGCAGCGAGATCGGCGCCATCGCCAAACCCGACGTGATCCAGTGGGCGCCGGCGCTGCCCAAGACCCGATCCGGCAAGATCATGCGGCGCATCCTCCGCAAGGTCGCCACCAACGAGGTCGACAGCATGGGCGATACCAGCACCCTGGCCGACCCGAGCGTCGTCGAGGATCTGGTGAAGAACCGCGCCCATCAGTAGGCAGCCCCGAGACCGCCGGGGTGCCCAAACGGTACCCCGGTGGTCGGTTTCACTGGCCGCCACGCCGTTTTCACGCTCACACACGACGGCTGATCCCCTCCCTGCAAGCCGCGATGGTACCCTTCCGGGCAGACCTGTCTCTGACTGGAAGACCGGCTTGAGCTCCGCCACCATCGCCCCGGCCAATCGCGAGGATGCCCCGGCGGAGCGCAATCTACTTTCAGGCGGCCCTGCCAACCTAGGGAAGCGCTGACTTGATCCAGGTCATCTCGGGAGCCAGCGGGCAGTGCAAGATGACGGCATTGAATCGTGTAGCTTGGCCGAGCATGACGCCCGCGGACCATTGATCCCCGGCGCGACAGGACCAATAGACGTCGTACGTTTCCAATGACCCCCGAAGAGCGTTCTCAAGCTGCGACGGGAAACGCCTCCCTGATTGCCGTGGAAGACTGCGCCACGGGCGAACGCCTCGGCCATGTCCTGAACATGCTGCGCTCCGGTTTCCTGATGATCAGTACCCGCCCTATAGCCGAGGACAGCCGGCACCGCCTGCGGCTGCTCGCCGGGGGAGACGCCGCGAAGCAAATGATCGAGGTCACCGCGGAAGCCGTCTGGTGCGAAGGCTCCGATTTCTCTGCGGATCATGGCGTGGGCTTTTCCATCGTCGAGGTGCATTCCGGCAATCCCGCCCAGCTGGTCCCGAAGGGCCTGGGCGGGGCGGCACCTTGATCGGCCGGCCCCGCGGCCTCGCTGTTGGCGCCGGCCGGCGCCGCGCGTAACCTGGGACGAAATCCACCGCGACGTCCGGGAGCGCGGCCATGACCTCACTCAGCGGCAAGACACTCTTCATTACCGGCGCCAGCCGAGGCGTCGGCAAGTCAATCGCATTGCGGGCGGCCCGGGACGGCGCCAACGTGGTGGTGGCGGCGAAGACCGCGGAACCGCACCCGAAGCTGCCGGGCACCGTCTACTCCGCCGCCGAGGAGATAGAGGCCGCCGGCGGCCGGGCGCTCCCGGTGGTCACTGACATTCGCGACGAGTCGGCAGTGGAGTCGGCGGTCCAGGCCGCGATGGACGCCTTCGGCGGCATCGACGTGCTGGTAAACAATGCCAGCGCCATCAATCTCGCCGGCACCCTGGAACTGCCCATGAAGCGCTTCGACCTGATGCACCAGGTGAATACCCGCGGCACGTTCCTCTGCAGCCAGAAGTGTCTGCCGTCCCTGCTGGAGGCGGAAAATCCCCACGTCCTGACCCTGTCCCCGCCGCTCAACATGAATCCCCGCTGGTTCAAGGATCACGCGGCCTACACCATGGCCAAGTACGGCATGAGCATGTGCATGCTGGGCATGGCGCAGGAGTTCCGTGACCGTGGCGTGGCATTCAATGCACTGTGGCCGCGGACCCTGCTGAAGACGGCCGCGGTCGACAACCTCCTGGGCGGCCCGGAAGTATCCCGGTACGGGCGCAAGCCGGAGATCATGGCTGACGCCGCGCACGCCATCCTCACCCGCGACAGCCGGACCTGCACGGGCAATTTCTTCATCGATGACGAGGTGCTGAGAGCCGAAGGCGCCAATGACTTCTCGGGTTATCGGGTGGACCCCTCCGTGCCGGAGGAGCAGTTGGGGGTGGATTTGTTCATTGATTGAGGGGGCTGTCGACCGGGCGCGCTTCACGCGCCGTCGATTGACCTCGGCGCTCGGCGGAGTCGCCTGTGGGGGCGGCGATCCCGTTGCGATCTATTGAAGATCGACGATCGTCTACTTCAAAGGCGATTTCGCCCGCCTAACGGCGGACGAGGTACCTTTCTTGCCTGTCCAAGAAAGGTACCCCCAAGAAGGACAGCCCACTGGCTGGCCGGGTGATGGCGCAGCCATCACCCGGTGCCCTGCGCTTCTCGGTCTCGGCGGGGGTCGGTCGACGGGCCCTCCCTGGCCCGACGACCGACGCGCGTCGTCCCTGACGCGCCCCTGCGCTGGCGCTCCGGGCCTTTTCCGCCGAGCCCTGCGATGCTCGGCCAGCCAGAGGGCGGAAAGGACCCTCCGATGAACGGTTGGAGTAACGGCGCGCTCCTTGCGACTTCGAACAGGACTGTGGCCCGCGACGGCGTAGATCGGACGGGCTTGCCGTCCGACACCGCGCGTGGTTGAACAGGAGGTCGGCGCCGCCTTCGGCGGTGCCGACCTACGAGCCTCATTGGGGCTCCCACGAATGTTATCGGAGTTCCCTTCGGTGGATGTGTTCCCGGGCGTTATCGAAGCGGTCTTCCCTGCCCTTTTCCACGCCAAGCATCGCAGCGATTGGCGGCATAGGCCCGCAAGGGGCGCCACAGGGACGCGGCGCGTCGGCTGTCAGGCCAGGGACGGCCTGTCAGCCGACACCCCCGCCAATCGCAAGAAGCACAGGGCACCGATGCCTGGCACAGCCAGGCATCGGTGCGGGAATGGATCGCGCTTCTTTCCGTTCCTTTCTTGGGCGCGCAAGAAAGGAACTCGGGCGCCCCAAGGCGGACGAAAAGCAGGATGTAGGAGCCCGGCTTCGCCGGGCGATTCCGTCAGTTCAGGGCATTAAGGAATCGCACCGAGGACGCCGCTCTCACGAGCGGAGTTGCAGTGGCATCTCCCGACACCGGCCGCGCCTCACTCCGGCTTCCGCCCCACCCGCAGGTTGAGCGGCCAGCGAATCGTCCGCCGCCGATCCGGCGGCCCCCAGGCCGTGTGCAACTCCTCGGCCACCGTCTCCACCGGATCGACCCCATTGGCCTCCCGGTAGCGCTGGCTGGCTGACCAAGTGCCCAGATAGCCCAGGGTTTCTTCCAGGTTCCATTGTACCGTCATGTCGAACGGCGGCCGATCCAGCTCCGGGAAGGGCAGCGTGACGTCGCTGTAGCCGACCTCCACCTGGCGACGCTCCGGAGGCCAGTACGGCCCCACCACCTCGCGGTAGTAGTGCTCGATCATGCGGTCCACGGTCGGCTCGACATACATCAGGGCATACGTCCAGATGGCCAGAATACCGGCCGGGCGCAGCACGCGCCGGGCCTCGGCAAAGAACCCGGGCTGGTCGAACCAGTGAAAAGCCTGGGCCACCGTCACCAGGTCCGCCGTCTCCGGCTCGAGGCCGGAACGCTCCGCCGGGGCAACGGCAAAAGCGACGTTGGCGGGCCCCGTTGCCTGGGCGATCTGCTCGGCGCTGGCGTCGGTGGCATGGACCCGATCGAAGAACGGCGCCAGGGCCCTGGCGGCCTGACCGTTGCCGGTGCCGCAGTCCCAGGCCATGCTGCGCGACGGTGCCTGTCCGGCCAGGTACCGGAACAGCGCCTCTGGATAGCCGGGCCGGTAGCGGGCATAGCCCTGGGCCTGCCGGGAGAAGTGGTCTTTGAAGCTCATGCCGGGATAGTGCCTCAGCACCCGCGGCGGTGCCAGAGGCTCCGCCGCCCCCTCAGGCGGTCCGCTTGCCGCGCTTGTTCAGGAGCCGGCGCAAAGCCGCCAGGGACAGTGTATTCACCACGTCGCCCTTCTCCAGCCAGCCGCGCCGGGCCTGATCGATGCCGAAGCTCATCAGGTCCAGGTTGTCCACGGAGTGCGCGTCCGTGGACACCGCTACCTTCACCGCATAATCCTTGGCCATGCGGCGATACTCGTCCGTGAGGTCGAGGCGGGCCGGCTGGGCGTTGAGCTCCATGATCACGCCGTGCTCGGCGGCGGCGGCGATCAGCGCCTCCATGTCCACCTCATACGGCTCGCGCTCGTTGATGAGGCGGCCGCTGGGATGCGCGAGTACATGGCAGTGCGGATTGGCCATGGCCCGCTTGATGCGACGGGTCTGCGCGGCGCGGCTGAGGTTCCAATGGTAATGCACCGCGCAGACGCAGATATCCAGGGTGGCCAGGACGCGGTCCGGCAGGTCCAGCTCGCCGTTCTCGAGGATGTCCACCTCGATACCCTTTAGGACCGTAATCCCCTGCAACCGCTCATTGAGCGCATCGATGGCCTCGACGTGCGCTGCCAGCCGCTTCTCGTCAAGACCGTGAGCCATGGCCAGGCGTTTCGAATGATCCGTGATGGCGATGTACTCGTAGCCCCGGTCCCGGGCGCCCCGGGCCATCTGCTCCAGGGTGGCGTGGCCGTCTGTGGCGGTGGTGTGCGCATGCAGGTCGCCGCGGATATCCCGGAGGCGCACGAGCCTGGGCAGCCTGCCCGCCCTCGCCGCCTTGATCTCTCCGCGGTCCTCCCGCAGCTCGGGCTCTATGTATGGCAGGTCCAGCTGAGCGTAGACCGACTTCTCCGTCCGCCCCGCCAGCCACTTGTCGCCGCGGTACACACCGTATTCGTTGAGCTTGAGCCCCCGATCCTGGGCGATCGCGCGCAGCGCCACATTGTGCGCCTTGGAGCCGGTGAAGTACTGCAGCGCCGCACCGTAGCTGCGCTCCGGCACCACCCTCAGGTCGACCTGCAGGCCGGACTTCAGGTGGACCGTCGACCGGGTATCGCCCCGGGAAACGACACGCGCTACCCGCTCGTAGCCGGTGAAGCGCTTCATCACCGGGTCGCTGTTCCGGCAGGTCACCAGAATGTCCAGATCACCGACGGTTTCCTTGCGGCGGCGGTAGCTGCCGGCGACGGCTACTCTTTTGACCCCGCTGGCGCCTTCCAGGTACGCCACCAGCGGCCCCACGACCTGCTCCGCCTCGGACAGCCGAGTCCGGCCGTGGCGCTCCCGCAACCGCTCTATGCCTTCGAGGATATGGCGCTCGGTCTTCTCTCCGAACCCCGACAGCCCGCGAACCCGACCGGCTCGGGCCGCCTTCTCCAGATCCGCCACGCTCTTCACGCCAAGCGCCTTGTACAGCGCCTTGACCCGTTTGGGACCCAACTGCTCGATGGCCATGAGCTCGCTGACTTGCACGGGCACGCGCTTCTGCGCCTGCTCCAGGGCCGGAAGGCGCCCCGTCTCCACCAGGGATCGAAGCTTGCGCGCGAGGTCGTCACCGATGCCGTAGATCTCAGTCAGATCGGCACCTTCCGCGACCATGTCGGCAATGCTGTGGGAGAGTCCGTCAATGGTGCGTGCGGCGTTGCGGTAGCCCCTGACCCGGAAGGGATTCGCCTCCTCGATCTCCAGCAGATCCGCCAGACGGTCCAGCGCACGCGCGATATCGCTGTTGGTCTGGGTCATGACTGCAGCCGCCGCAGCAGAGCCAATGCGTCGTTGGGCGCGTGGCCGTCCAGGTCGTTGTTGAAGAAGGCGAAGACGTCGCGCCCGGAGGCCAGCTCGCAGCCGATCGCCAAGGCCTGCTCCGCGAGCCAGCCTTCGGAGTAGCCGCCGGCGTAGTGATCGCCATGGAAGCGGCGATAGCTCCAGCTCGCAGTCGGGACGACGGGATGCTCCGGCAGCATGTCGTGCCAGCACAGGGCCGCGTTGTGGGAGCGCAGCACGGCGTAAACCTCCTCGCGGAGCCAACGCTCGTCGCGCACCTCCACCGCCCAGCGCCAGCCTTCGGGCGCCTGGCGGAGGAAGTCATCCAGCCGCTCCGGGTTGGGGCGCCAGCGAGGCGGCAGCTGCAGCAGGATGGGCCCGCAGGTTTCACCCAGGGCCTCCACGACCTCCGCGAAACGCTCCAGGCTCGCTGGCGGGTCCTTGAGCCGCTTGATGTGGGTACCGTAGCGGCTGAACTTGAGCGCGTAGATGAACCCCTCGGGCGCGGCCTGGCGCCACCGGGCCACGGTCTCCGGTTTGGGCAGACTGTAGAAGGTTCCGTTGACTTCGAGCGCCGCAAACCGCTGTGCGTAGTAATCGAACCAGCGGCTCTTGGGGATATCCGCGGGGTAGAATGGGCCGACCCAGTGATCGTACTGGTAACCGGCCGTTCCGATGCGGACACGCCCCTGCTCCGGGCTCATGGCGGTTTCATGTTCGGTTCAGGAGCGCCATTCGGCCGGGACGTCTTCCCGCGCCCGGTCTTCCACCGCACGGACACCGGGCTTGTTGATGAGCTGCACGGTGCTGGCCTGGGGACCGTCTTCGCCCATTTCCGGCTCGAAGCGCACTTCCGTGCCCACCTCCAGGCGGTCGAAGTCATTGTGGAGCACGCTGTTGCGGTGGAAGTAGAACTCTTCCCCGCCCGGCGCCTTGATGAAGCCGAAACCGGCATCGCGGTCGATGCGCACCACCAGGGCGCTGGGCTGTTCGTGCACCTTCACCTGGTTGCGCTGACGCGCGCTTACCTCCTTGACCTGCTTCTCCACTGCCTCGAAGGCTTCCTTGATGACGGTGCGCAGCTCCACGGCACGCCGCTGGCCCGCCTCCTTCTTGGCGATCAGGTCCCGATGCTTGGGCAGAGTCAGCTCGACCCGTACGTGATAGGCATTACCCTGCCGGTGGTTGCGGTGCGGCCGCTCCACGGTCACCCGGCAGGCGATGATGTCGTCGGTCAAGTGTTCCAGCCGCTGTATGCGTTCCTGGATGTAGTCGGCGTTGTAGTCGGAGTGCTCAATGCCATGGAAGGTGATCTCCGGCGCGACCTGCATGTGCCGCCCTCCTTCTTCGCCGGTGCCCGCGGGCACGGTTCCGGGACATCGTCACAAGGCAGCCGAACCGCATGCGGAGCAGCGCGGCGGTGCGTTGCGCGTTTCGTCTCCGATCATGGTGGACGCCGTGGCGACCGCAAACAAGGGGCCGGCGAGCGCTCAGCGAGCCGCCAGCCAGTCGGCGACAGCCGGCCCGGTGCCGAAGTCCCAGGGGCGCAGCCGTTCGACGGGGATCACCCGCAGCTCGGCCAGCTCTTCCCCGACCACGGGCTTGCCTTCGGCGCGCACATGAAAGGCAACGAGCAACTGGTTGGCGCGGAAAAAGGGATAGTTGCCGAGGAAGCGGGCGATGTCGCCGTCCAGTCCAACCTCCTCCGCGACTTCGCGGAGCATGCCTTGTTCGGGCGTCTCGCCGGCTTCCAGGTATCCGGTCACCAGCCCGAACATCTTCTCCGGCCAGCCCTTGTTCCGGACCAGCACGACACCTTCCGGCGTCTCGACGATCCCGGCGACCACCGGTACCGGATTGTTCCAGAACACGAATCCACAGCGGTCAACGGAGCAGACCCGCCGCCCCGCCCCGCCGATGCTTCGACTCACCAGCGGTGCGGCACACCGCGGACAGTAATTGAGATCAGCAGACATGGATTCGAGTCTACCAGGACAGCACGTCTCCAGCCTGAACGCCGGGAACCCTGCGCTGATCTCGGCCTATCTGTTTAGCCACAGATGAACACAGATGGACATGGATGCTTGAGGAATCGCGGCGGGGTCGCTGCTCCCACGGGGGCTTCGATGGGGGTCGGTAGAACCCCCGTGGGAGCAGCGACCCCGCCGCGATTCCCAAATAAAAAGGACCCCGAAGGGGCCCTTTCCAGCTCGATTCCGGGTCAGGCAAACAGCCGCTCAGGCGCTGGCCTCGTCCTCGCTGACCGCCTTCATGCTGAGCCGGACACGGCCCTGGCGATCCACCTCGAGGACCTTGACCTTCACGGTCTGGCCCTCGCTGAGCTCGTCGGCCACGCTCTCCACCCGCCTGTTGGAGATCTGCGAGATGTGCACCAGGCCGTCGCGTCCGGGCAGGATGTTGACGAACGCTCCGAAATCCATGAGCTTGGTGACCCTGCCCTCGTAGATCTTGCCCACCTCCACGTCGGCGGTGAGCAGCTCGATGCGCCTGCGCGCTTCTTCACCGGCCGCCTTGTCCAGGGACGCAATGGTCACCGTGCCGTCGTCGGAGATGTCGATGGTGGTGCCGGTCTCCTCGGTGAGCTGCCGGATGGTGGCACCGCCCTTGCCGATCACGTCGCGGATACGCTCCGGGTCGATGCGCATGGTCAGCAGACGGGGCGCGTAGGCGGACATCTCCTTGCGCGGCTCGCCGATGACGGCATTCATCTGGCCGAGGATGTGCAGCCGCCCTTCCTTGGCCTGCTCCAGGGCCTTCTCCATGATCTCGCGGGTGATGCCGTTGATCTTGATGTCCATCTGCAGCGCGGTGACCCCGTCCTGGGTACCGGCCACCTTGAAGTCCATGTCGCCCAGGTGGTCCTCGTCGCCCAGGATGTCGGTCAGCACCGCAAACTCGTCGCCTTCCTTGATCAGGCCCATGGCGATACCGGCCACCGGTGCCTTGATGGGCACGCCCGCGTCCATGAGGGAGAGGCTGGTGCCGCAGACGCTGGCCATGGAGCTGGAGCCGTTCGATTCGGTGATCTCGGAGACCACGCGGATGACGTAGGGGCACTGCTCTTCGCTGGGCATCACCGCCCGGATCCCGCGTTTGGCGAGCTTGCCGTGTCCGATCTCGCGGCGCTTGGGGCTGCCCATGAAGCCGGTCTCGCCCACGCAGTAGGGAGGGAAGTTGTAGTGGAGCATGAACGGCTCCTTGCGCTCCCCCTCGATGGCATCGATGATCTGGGCGTCGCGGCCCGTGCCCAGGGTGGTGACCACGATGGCCTGGGTCTCGCCGCGGGTGAAAATGGCCGAGCCGTGAGTGCGCGGCAGATCGCCCACGGATATGCTGATGGGACGCACCGTGCGGGTGTCGCGGCCGTCGATGCGCGACTCGCCCCGCAGAATGCTGCCGCGGACCAGCCGCTTCTCCAGGGCCTTGAAGGCGTTGGCCAGCTCGGCCTGGTCAAAGCCTTCCTGCTCCTCGCCGGCGGCCAGCTTCTCCATCACCGCCGCCTTGACCTCGCCGATGCGCGCCTGGCGTTCCTGCTTGTCCTGCAGCCGATAGGCCTCTGCAAGGGCGGCCTCGGCCTCGGATGCCACCGCCTGGTCGATGGCGGCATCGCGCTGCGCCGGCTGCCAGTCCCAGCGGGGCTTGCCGGCCTCGGCGGCCAGCTCGTTGATGGCGTTGATGGCGGTCTGCATCTGCTCGTGGCCGAACAGCACGGCGTCGAGCATGGCCTGCTCCGGGAGGCAGTTGGCCTCGGACTCGACCATGAGCACCGCATCCTTGGTGCCGGCGACGACCAGGTCCAGCTCAGACTGCGCGACCTGGCTGAAGGTGGGATTGAGCACCATCTGGCCGTTGATGTAACCCACCCGGGCGCCGCCTATGGGGCCCTCGAAGGGGATGCCGGAAACGGCCAGCGCGGCCGAGGCACCGATCATCGCGGGGATGTCCGCATCCACCTCGTTGTTCATGGAGATCACCGTGGCGATGATCTGCACCTCGTTGGTGAACCCGTCCGGGAACAGCGGTCGGATCGGCCGATCGATCAGCCGGGAGGTCAGGGTTTCCTTTTCGGAAGGCCGACCCTCACGCTTGAAGAAACCGCCGGGGATCTTGCCCGCCGCGTAGGTGCGCTCCTGGTAGTTGACGGTCAGCGGCAGGAAGTCCCGCTGGACGCCGTCCGCGGGCTTGCCCACCACGGTGACCAAGACCACCGTGTCGGACATGTTGACCATGACGGCACCGCTCGCCTGCCGGGCGATGGCCCCCGTTTCCAGGGTGACCTGATGGTCACCGTATTGAAAGCTCTTCTTGACCGGATTCACGTATGCTTGACCCTACCGTGGATGAATTTGGCCGTCTTACTTGCGCAGCCCGAGACGCTCGATGATGCCCTGGTAGCGCTGACGGTCCTTGGACTTGAGGTAGTCCAGCAGCTTGCGCCGCTGATTCACCAGCCGCAGCAGTCCACGGCGAGAGTGGTGGTCCTGCTTGTGCACGCCGAAGTGATCGGTGAGATGGGAGATGCGCGCCGTCAGCAGCGCAATCTGCACCTCCGGGGAGCCCGTATCACCCTCGGCCCGCCGGAAATCCTTGACGATTTCCTGTTTCTTCTCTGCTGTCAGAGACATTGAAGACTCCTGGCTTGATCGATGACCACTTTTCGAGACCCGTTATTGTAGCGATGCGCCCCCGGGGGAACAAGCTAACTCTGCATCCCGACAGGACTTTTCGCTAGCGGGCAATCAGGCGCTTGGGTGCGATGCGGCCATCGCTGAGGATGGTGCCCATGCCGAGGAACGTGCGGTCCCCGGTATAGAGGCGCACCCAGCCGTCGGCCGGAGCCTTCGGCACCCACACCGCCTGACCCTGGCGGACGTAGAAGGCCGCGTCATCGGGCAGCCTCACGTCCGGCCAATCCGTCAACGCCGCCTCCATGGGAAGCAGCGCCTCATCCAGTGCTTCGAGCCCGTGCTCGGCGGTCGCCGCCAGGGCGTCCAGCCGGCACAGCCGGACATCCTCGCCGAAGGGCCCGAGCGCGGTACGCCGGAGGGCGCTGACATGGGCCCCGGGACCCAACGCCTCACCCAGGTCTTCCACCAGCGTCCGCACGTAGGTCCCCTTGGAGCAGTGCACGCCGAGGTCGATCTCCGCGTCCCGGACAGCGCGCACCTCGATGCCGTAGATGCTGACCCGACGCGGCGGACGCTCCACGGTCACACCCTGCCGGGCCAGCTTGTAAAGCCGCTCTCCCCGGTGCTTGATCGCCGAATACATGGGCGGGACCTGATCCAGCTCGCCGGTCAGCGCCTCGCAGGCGGCGGTCACTGCGGCGCGGGTAGGCGTCGTCACCGGCCGCTCCTCGAGCAATTCACCCTCGGCATCCCCGGTATCGGTGATCCGGCCCAGGCGGCAGGTGACTTCGTAGCGCTTGTCGGCTTCGAGCAGAAACCCGGAAACCTTGGTGGCCTCACCGAAACACAGGGGCAGCAGCCCCGTGGCCAGCGGATCCAGGCTGCCGGTATGCCCTGCCTTGCGGGCCTGGAACAGGCGCTTGGCCTTCTGCAGGGCGGTATTGGACGTCATGCCGCCCGGCTTGTCCAGCAGCAGGATGCCGGAAACCCGGCGGCCCTTACTTTTCGTCACCTTCGTCGCCCCTGTCCTGGTCTTCGGCTACGGCCTCGTCGATCAGACGCGACAGTCTGGCCCCACGGTCGAAGGCGTCGTCATAGCGGAAGCGCAGCACCGGGATGCTCCGCAGCTTGAGCATACGGCCCAGCTCTCTCCGCAGGTAGCCGGCCGCGTGGTTCAGCGCCTCCACGCTCTGCTCGCTGTCTTCCGGGGACGCCCCGAGGGCCGTCACGTAGACGTCCGCGTGCTCCAGGTTCTTCGTCACCCGGACCTCGGAGACCGTGATGTTGCCCACGCGCGGATCGCGCACCTCGCGCCGGATCAGCTCCGCCAGCTCGCGCTGCAGCTGCTCCGCCACCCGTCGCGTCCTGGGAAAGTCACGCGGCATCAGCACCTACCTCCCCGCGCCCGCGGCGCGGCGGCCGGGCCGGCACATCAGATCTCACGGGCAACTTCAATACGCTCGTAGCACTCGATCTGATCGCCGACCTGAACGTCGTTGTAGTTCTTCACGCCGATACCGCACTCGGTACCCGCGGTCACCTCGCTGACGTCGTCCTTGTACCGGCGCAGCGACTCCAGCTCACCCTCGTAGATCACCACGTTCTCACGCAGCACGCGGATCGGGTTGCGCCGCCGCACCGCGCCCTCGACCACCAGGCAGCCAGCCACGGCGCCCAGCTTCGAAGAGCGGAACACGTCGCGGACCTCGGCGACGCCGATGATCTGCTCGCGGGTCTCCGGCTCCAGCATGCCGCTAATGGCGTTGCGCAGCTGATCGATGGCGTCATAGATCACGCTGTAGTAGCGCAGATCCACGCCGTTGTCCTCGGCCAGCTTGCGCGCCTTACCGTCGGCACGCACGTTGAAGCCGATCAGCAGCGCCCCGGAGGCCACCGCCAGGTTTACGTCGGACTCGTTGATGGCACCCACCCCGGAGGCCACCACCTTGATGCGGACGTCGTCGGTGGAGAGGTTCTGCAGCGACTGCTGCAGCGCCTCCACGGAGCCCTGCACGTCGCCCTTGATGACCAGGTTGACGACCAGAACCTCGTCTTCCTTCATCTGGGCGAAGAGCTCGTCCATCTTGGCGGCCTTCTGGGCCTGGAGCCGGCGGTCGCGGTGCTTCTCGCGGCGGAACTCCGCCACCTCGCGTGCCTTCTTCTCGTCCTCGACCACCACCACTTCGTCGCCGGCCTCGGGCAGACCCGAGAGGCCGAGCACCAGGACCGGCGTGGATGGACCCGCCTCCTTCAACCGCTGGCCGTGCTCGTTCTCCATGGCGCGCACGCGTCCGAACTCGGCGCCGGACAGGATCACGTCGCCCTGCTTCAGCACCCCGTTCTGCACCAGGATGGTCGCGACCGGGCCGCGGCCCTTGTCCAGGCTCGACTCCAGCACGACGCCGGTGGCCGCGCAGTCGCGCACCGCGGTGAGCTCCAGCAGCTCCGCCTGCAGCAGCACGGCCTCCAGCAGCGCGTCGATGCCCTCCCCGGTCTTGGCCGAGACCGGGATGAACTGCGTGTCACCGCCCCACTCCTCGGGGATGACCTCGTGCTGGGCCAGCTCCTGCTTGACGCGCTCCGGGTCGGCATCCGGTCTGTCGATCTTGTTCACGGCCACCACGATCGGGACCTCGGCGGCCTTGGCGTGCTTGACGGCCTCCTCGGTCTGCGGCATGACGCCGTCGTCGGCGGCCACAACCAGGATGACGATGTCCGTGGTCTGGGCACCGCGGGCGCGCATGGCGGTGAACGCCTCGTGGCCCGGCGTGTCGATGAAGGCGATGTCACCGTGACCGGTATCCACCAGGTAGGCACCGATATGCTGGGTGATGCCGCCCGCCTCCCCAGCCGCGACCTTGGCCTTGCGGATATGGTCCAGCAGCGAGGTCTTGCCGTGGTCCACGTGGCCCATGACGGTCACCACCGGGGAGCGCGGCACGCGCTCGCCTTCGGGCTCCGCGACGTCGGCCAGGACTTCTTCCTCCAGGGCATCCTCCTTGACGATCTTCGGCCTGTGGCCCAGCTCCTCGACCAGCAGCACCGCCGTGTCCTGGTCGATGGTCTGGTTGATGGTGGCCATGACGCCCTGCTTCATCATCTCCTTGATGAGGTCGGCCGCCTTGATGCTCATCCGCTGCGCAAGATCGCCCACGGTAATGGACTCCGGAACGCTCACCTCGCGCACCACCGGCGCCGTGGGCTTCTCGAAGCCGTGCTGCAGATGCTGGCTGGCCTTGCTGCCGGGGGCCGGGGCCTTGCGTCCGCGGCGGCCTGCCTTGTCGGGCGAGACGTGCAGCTCCGAGCGTTGCCCCTTCTTGCCCTTCTTGCCCTTGGGCGCATTCTTGCGCGCCGCACGCTCCTCGGCCTCGCGCTCGCGGCGCTCCTCGGCCTCGGCGCGCTTGCGCTCCTTGTCCTCCTCGCGCTTGCGCTGCTTCTCCTCGGCTTCCGCCTCGGCGTCGGCTGTCGCCTTGGCCGCCTCGTCGACCCCGACGGCCTCCTCGGCGGTTTCGGCACCCGGGGCCACCTCGGTCTGGGCCTCCGCCTCGGCCCGCTCGCGCTCCTCGGCGGCAAGGCGCTCGGCCTCCTCGGCGCGGCGGGCCTCTTCGGCCTGACGCTCTTCTTCGGCCTGACGTGCCTTGGCGACCGCCAGGTCCTGCCGGAGCTTCTCCTCCAGCCGCTCGACGTCCTTGCTGCGCTCCTCGGCCTCGATGGCGCTGCGCTTGACGTAGCGGCGGCGCTTGCGTACCTCCACGTTCACGGTACGTCCCGGCGTCGCCCCGCGGGAGCCGCGCGCACCGCCGGTGGCGGAACGCAGCTTGAGCTGGCTGTGGCTCTTGCGCTTGAGGGTGATCTCCTTGGGTCCGGGCCCCTCCTCGGACTCGGCGCTCTCGCCATGGGTCTTGCGCAGGTGACCGAGCAATGCCGACTTGTCGTCGTCGGACATGGTCGAGTCCGGTCCTTCGACCTGCAGCCCCGCCTCGCTGAGCTGGCTGAGCAGCCGATCCACCGGAATCCCAACGGTTTCCGCGAACTCTCTAATTGTCACGTTCGACATCTCCGTACTCCCCGGTCCCAATCGCACACTTCAGTGCCGCTGCGCGGGACCCGTTATGCTGCGTGGGCCGCGCAATGCCGCTTGTTCCGCCGGACCGCCCTCCTCAGGACTCGTCGGCGAACCAGGGCTCGCGCGCCTTCATGATCAGCGCGGCTGCGCGCTCCTCGTCCATGCCCTCGATCTCCATGAGCTCGTCCACCGATTGCTCGGCGAGCTCCTCCATGGTCGTCACCGCGCGCGCCGCAAGCGCTGTCGCCAGCGCGTCGTCCATGCCCTCCATGGTCAGCAGATCCTCGCTCGGCTGGCCGCCCTGGGCCTCCTCGGCAGCCGCCTGACTGGCGAGCACCTCGCGGGCCCGTGCCCGCAGCTCCTCGACGATACCCTCGTCGAATTCCTCGATCTCCATCAGCTCCGAGGTGGGCACGTAGGCCACTTCCTCGAGGCTCGAAAAGCCTTCCTGGACCAGGATGGCGGCTACTTCCTCGTCCACGTCAAGACTCTTCATGAACATCTCGAGGAGCTCGTTGGCCTCCGCCTCGCTCTTCGCCTGCGCCTCCTCGGTGGTCATGACGTTGAGCTCCCAGCCGGTAAGCTCGCTGGCCAGCCGCACGTTCTGTCCGCCTCGGCCGATGGCCTGGGACAGCTGATCCTCCGCCACGGCGATGTCCATGCTGTGGCGGTCTTCGTCGACGATGATCGACTCGACTTCGGCCGGCGCCATGGCGTTGATGACGAACTGTGCCGGATTCTCGTCCCAGAGAATGATGTCGATCCGCTCGCCGGCCAACTCATTGGAGACGGCCTGAACGCGCGAGCCGCGCATGCCGACGCAGGCACCGACCGGGTCGATGCGCGGGTCGTTGGACTTCACCGAGATCTTGGCGCGCAGTCCCGGGTCACGGGCCGCGCCGCGGATCTCCAGTAGCTCCTGGCCGACCTCGGGCACTTCCAGCTTGAACAGCTCCACGAGGAACTCGGGCGCCGTGCGGCTGACGAACAGCTGCGGCCCGCGAGGCTCAGAGCGCACCTCCTTGAGGTAGCCGCGCACCCGGTCGCCGGGACGAACGGCCTCCCGCGGGATCATCTCGTCGCGGGGAATGAACGCTTCGGCGTTGGCGCCGAGATCCAGGTAGACATTGCCCCGCTCCACCCGCTTGACGGTGCCGGTGACCAGCTCGCCCTGACGGTCCTCGTAGGCCTCCACGACCTTGGCGCGCTCGGCCTCGCGGACTTTCTGCACGATGACCTGCTTGGCGGTCTGAGCGGCGATACGGCCGAACTCCACGGACTCCATGGGCTCTTCGATGTAGCCGCCGACTTCCGCGGCCGGATCGCGCTGCCGCGCCTCGGACAGAGGCACTTCCTTGTCGGGCCCCTCGATCTCGGCGTCGTCCTCCGCGACCAGCCATCGACGGAAGGTCTCGTACTCACCGGTGCGCCTGTCCACGGCCACCCGGGCGTCTATGTCGCCGGGATGACGCTTGCGCGTGGCGGAGGCGAGGGCGGCCTCGATGGCCTCGAATATGACCTCCTTATCGACGCCCTTCTCGTTCGAGATGGCATCGACCACCAGCAGGATCTCTTTACTCATGCTCCCTCTCCACCTTCCGGCGTGTTACGGCTCCAGAAGCAGATTCGCCTTTTCGATCCGCTCCAACGGCACGCGGTGCTCAACGCCGTCTTCATCAATGACCACGGCACCTTCGCGCAGACCGACCAGAACGCCGGTGATCTTGCGCCTGCCCTCGTACAGCCCCGACATCCGGACACGAATCCGCGCGCCGGCAAACCGGTCATAGTCACCCGGCTTGAAGACCGGACGATCCAGCCCCGGCGAGGACACCTCCAGGTTGTATTGACCCGGGATCGGGTCCTCGACATCCAGCACGCCGCTGACTTGCTGGCTGACCAGGGCACAGTCGTCGACGCCGACTCCGCCCTGCTTGTCTATGTAGATGCGCAACAGCGAGCCCCTTTGGTTGGGGCGGTATTCGACTCCGACGAGCTCGTAGCCCAGCCCGACAATCGCCGGCTCGATCAACCGCGTTACGCTATCGACGGTCGCCATACTCACTCAGTGTCGAACGTTGCAGCGGGCCGCCGCACAAGCCGCCCTGCCACAAATAAAAAATGGGCCCTAAGGGGCCCCGACTTCCCGTCCGGCACCCGCGCGGCAGCGCGGCTGCGAGGCATTCGTCGGGCTCCCCTTGCCCATCGCGACACACCGATCCAGCTCGGAGGAGACCGCACGAGCCGGTCGGCGCCTACAAAAAAAGGCCGCAAGCGGCCTTTTTTCGTATGCCTGGTAGCGGGGGCAGGATTTGAACCTGCGACCTTCGGGTTATGAGCCCGACGAGCTGCCAGACTGCTCCACCCCGCAGCTGCTGAGGGCGTATTCTAAGGGGTCATGTCCGGTGATGCAAGGTTCGCGCCGCACCAGCCGGGGCCCCTCGCGCCCCGCGGCGGGCCTGGGGAAGCACTGAATGATTCCCTACCCGCCGAGGCCGGCTATTATCAGGAACCGAACGCCGCAGCGCAAGCGGCAATCAGCGAATTCGGGAAGATCCCCAGCAGAAGCACGGCGATGCCGTTACCCGCCAACACGATGCGCAGCCCGGCCGGCGCCTCCAGCGCGGCCACCTCGCCCTGATCGGCACGGTCGAAATAGACCATGCGCAGCACCCGCAGGTAATAGAAGGCGCCGATCACGGCGAACACGACAGCTACCACCGGTAGCCAGACCATGTCGATGTCGATCAGGGATTTCAGCACCAGCCACTTGGCGTAGAAGCCGATGGTCCCCGGCACGCCGGTCATGGAGAACATCAGGATCAACATCACGAAGGCGAACCCGCTGTGGCGGTCGTTCAGCCCTCTCATGTCGGCGATCTCCTCCGCCTCGAAGCCGCGCCTGGAGAGCAGGATGATCATGCCGAAGCCGCCCGCGGCCATCAGGGCGTAAGCGACAGCATAGAACAGCGCGGCGCTGTAGCCCTCCGGGGTGCCGGCAATGAGCCCGAGCAGCAGGAAGCCGATGTGGGAGATGGTCGAGTACGCCAGCATCCGCTTCATGTTGGTCTGGACCAGCGCGAAGATGTTGCCCACCGCCAGGGAACCCACCGCCAGGATGATCATCATCACCTGCCAGTGTCCCTGCAGGCCGCCGAGTCCCTCCGCGATCAGCCGAATGAACATGGCCACCGCCGCCACCTTGGGGGCGGTGCTGATGTAGAGCGTCACCGGCGTCGGCGCGCCCTGGTAGACGTCGGGGATCCACATGTGGAACGGCACCGCCCCGAACTTGAACGCTACGCCGACGACGGCGAAGGTGAGCCCGAACGTCAGCATCAGCGAGCCCGAGCCGCTGCCGTTGGCGACGTCGGCAATGCTGCCCAGGTCCAGGGTGCCCGTGACGCCGTAGATCATGGACAGACCGTAGAGCAGCATCCCCGAGGACAGGGCGCCGAGCACGAAGTACTTCATGGCCGCCTCGGAGCCGGCCCGCGAGTCCCGGTCGAAGGCCACCAGGGCGTAGAGGCAGAGCGAGAGCAATTCCAGGCCCAGGTACACCGTGAGCATGCTGTGGGCCGATGCCATCACCATCATGCCGAGGACGCCGAACAGGCCCAGCACATAGAACTCGCCCTTGAGCAGATCGCGCTGGCGCAGGTAATCGCGGCTGTAGGCGAAAGCCAGGGAGGTCAGGCCCAGAATCGCCACCTTGAGCACCACGGCGAGGTTGTCCGCGACGTAGGTACCGCTGAAGGTCACTGCGTCATGGCCCCACTGGGCGTCGATGGTCAGCCAGATTCCAACCAGCAGGGTCAGCTGCGACAGGTAGAAGGCGGGCGCGCTCTCCCGGCCCCGGACAAACAGGTCCACGACCAGGATCACGCAGGCCATGGTGGCGACCCAGAGCTCCGGCACGGCCAGCGAAAAGTCCGGCATCTGGAAATTCATAGCTCTCCCTTAAACCTCCGTATGCCGCGCCCTGGGCGCGGAGATGTAACCGTTCAGCGGCTGCACGGGCGAGGCCTCAGGCCGTACCCGCCAGTACCAGCTGCATGAGACTGTGCAACGAGGGCTCCATGACGCGGATCAGCGGGGCCGGCCACAGGCCCAGGGCCAGGACCGCCAGCGCCAGCACGCCCAGCACCAGGAACTCTCGGAAATTGACATCCTTGAGCGCCGCCACCTCCTGGTTGGCCACCTCGCCGTAGACCACCCGCTTGATCATCCACAGGGTGTAGGCCGCGCCGAGCACGAGGGTGGTGCCGGCCAGGAAGGCGTACCAGAAATCAGCCTGAAAGCTGGCGAGGATGACCATGAACTCGCCGACGAACCCGGAGGTGCCGGGCAGGCCGGAGTTGGCCATGGCAAAAAGCACGAAGAAGGCGGCGAACACCGGCATCTTGTTGGCCACGCCGCCATAGTCCCTGATCATTCGGGTGTGCATTCGGTCATAGAGCACGCCGACGCAGAGGAACATGGCGCCGGAGACGAAGCCATGGGAAATCATCTGCACGGCGCCGCCTTCCATCGCCAGCAGCGCCGCGCCGGAGTTGGCCGCCATGTCGAAGATCACGAAGAAGCCGAGCGTGACAAAGCCCATGTGCGCCACCGACGAGTAGGCGATCAGCTTCTTCATGTCCTCCTGCACCATGGCCACCAGGCCGATGTAGACCACCGCGATGAGCGAGAGGGTGATGATCAGCCAGTCCAGCTGCATGCTGGCCGCCGGCACGATGGGCAGGCTGAAACGGAGGAACCCGTAACCGCCGATCTTCAGCATGATGGCCGCCAGGATCACCGAGCCGCCCGTGGGCGCCTCCACGTGGGCGTCCGGCAACCAGGTATGCACCGGCCACATGGGCACTTTCACGGCGAAGGCCGCCAGGAAAGCCAGAAACAGCAGAATCTGCACCGGCAACGCCATGTCCAGACCGTAGAAGCTCAGTACCTCGAAAGAGCCGCTCTGGTAGCTGAGATAGATCAGCGCCACCAGCATCAGCACCGAGCCCAGGAACGTATAGAGGAAGAACTTGATGGTCGCGTAAATCCGGTTCGGCCCGCCCCAGACGCCGATGATGATGAACATCGGGATCAGCATGGCTTCCCAGAACACATAGAACAGGATGGCGTCCAACGCCGAGAACACGCCGATCATCACGCCTTCCATGATCAGGAAGGCGGCCATGTACTGGCTCGGCTTGTACTGGATGACCTCCCAACCGGCGATGATCACCAGCGGTGTGCTGAACGCCGTGAGAACGATCAGCGGTAGAGAGATGCCGTCGATCCCCAGGTGGTAGTAAACGTCGAAGGTCGGGATCCACGGCACGTGCTCCACGAACTGCATCGCCGCCGTGCTGGTGTCGAAGCCGCTCCATAGCGAGAGGCTGATGACGAACACGGCCGTCGCGACGATCAGCGCCAGCCACCGCATGAGCTGCGGCGCCCGGTCTCCCGCCGCGAGCACCGCGACACCCCCTGCGATCGGCAGCCAGATCAGTAGGCTGAGAATGGGCCAACCCTCGAACATGTTGTTTCCCTTACCACCGTGGTTGTGGTTGATGCATTCGTCTTGTCGTGTCGTTCGGCACCGCTCAGGCGAACCAGCCCTGGGCCTGGCCGATGACCAGCGTCAGCAGCACCAGCAGGCCGATGATCATGGCGAACGCGTAGTGGTACAGATAGCCGGACTGCAGGTTGCGCAGCACCGCCGCCAGCCGCCCCACCGTGCGCGCCGAGCCGTTCACCAGGATGCCGTCGATGATCCCGGCGTCGCCGACCTGCCACAGGACGCGCCCCAGGGCGCGGCCGATCCCGCCGAAGAAGTTGATCCATAACCAGTCGAAGCCGTACTTGTACACCAGGATCTCGTAGAGCACCCGGCCCCGGGCCTGAACTGCGGGCAGCAACTGGGGCTGGCGGATATAGAAGAACCAGGCGGTGAGGAAGCCGGCTACCGCCAGGTAGAACGCCGGCGACTGCCAGAACTCCAGCCCGAAGGCCACCGGCCCGTCCCAGTGCCCGCCAAGCTCACCGAGCACGTTGTGGGCTCCGGCCGTGAACAGGGCATTGCCGAAGTAGTCGCCGAACAGCACGGGCCCCGCGGTAAACCAGGCCACCGCGAGCGACGGGATGGCAAGCAGGATCAGCGGCCACTCCATCGCCGGCATGACGTAGCGCGGCAGATGACTCATGTGCTCCTTGGCGTGGGGATCGATACGCTCCTCGCCCCAGAACACCAGGAAGTAGAGCCGGAAGCTGTAGAGCGCAGTGACGAACACGCCCAGCAGCACCATCCAGTAAGCGAAGCCGGCGCCCGCACGCTGGGCGTGCCCAACCGCCTCTATGATCACGTCCTTGGAGTAGTAACCCGAGAAGAACGGCGTGCCCACCAGCGCCAGGGTGCCGACCAGCATGGTGATGTGCGTGATGGGCAGATACTTGCGCAGGTTGCCCATGCGGCGCATGTCCTGCTCATGATGCAGGGCCACGATGATGGCGCCGGAGGCCAGGAACAGCAGCGCCTTGAAGAAGGCGTGGGTCATCAGGTGGAAGATACCCGCCGCGTAGGCCGACGCGCCCAGGCCGACGAACATGTAGCCGAGCTGGGAGAGCGTCGAGTAGGCGATCACGCGCTTGATGTCGTTCTGCACCACGCCTACCAGCCCCATGAAGAAGGCGGTGAAGCCGCCGATGACCAGGATCACCGACAGCGCGGTGTCGGAGAGCTCGTACAGGGGCGACATGCGCGCCACCATGAAGATGCCGGCGGTCACCATGGTGGCGGCGTGGATCAGCGCGGAAATGGGGGTCGGGCCTTCCATGGAATCCGGCAGCCACACGTGCAGGGGCGCCTGGGCCGACTTGCCCATGGCCCCGACGAACAGCAGGATGCAGGCCACCGTGACCGCCGGCCACTGGGCGTCGCCCCAGATGTTGATGGTCTGCCCGGGGTTGGCGTGGGCGGCGGTGAATACCTGCTGGTAGTCCAGGCTGCCGAAGTACATCAGCACCGTGGCGATCCCCAGCAGAAAGCCGAAGTCGCCGACACGGTTGACCAGGAACGCCTTCAGGTTGGCGAAGATCGCCGACTCCTTCTGGTACCAGAAGCCGATCAGCAGGTAGGACACCAGGCCCACCGCTTCCCAGCCGAAGAACAGCTGCAGGAAGTTGTTGGCCATCACCAGCATCAGCATGGCGAAGGTGAACAGGTTGATGTAGCTGAAGAAACGCGTGTAGCCGTCGTCGTCGTGCATGTAGCCGATGGTGTAGATGTGCACCATCAGCGAGACGCTGGTGACGGTCACCATCATCAGCGCCGTGAGCCGGTCGATCAGGAACCCGATCTCGAAGTGGATGCCGTCGGCGACCATCCAGGTGTAGACGCTGCCGTTGAAAGGCTCGCCGCCGCCCCAGAGCATGTCCTTGAGCACCAGCGCCGACAGCACGGTGGAAACCGCCACGGCCGCGATGGCGATCCAGTGGCTCAGGCTCCGCCCCAGATACCTGCCGAAAAGCCCGATGAGGACGGCACCGATCAGGGGGGCCAGGGGAATTGCGAGGTACAGGTTCTCCATCGACATCAGCCCTTCATGCTGTCCAGATCGCCCACGTTGATGGTCTCGCGGTTACGGAATAGCACCACCAGTATCGCCAGGCCGATGGCCGATTCCGCCGCCGCCACTGTGAGGATGAAAAAGACGAACACCTGCCCGGCCAGATCGCCCAGGTAGTGAGAGAAGGCGATGAAGTTGAAATTGACCGCCAGCAGGATCAGCTCGATGGACATGATCAGGACGATGGCGTTCTTCCGGTTGAGGAAGATACCGGCCACACCGAGCCCGAAAAGGATGGCCCCCAGAACCAGATAGTCGGATAGCTCAATCATGATGCGTTCCCCGTAGACCGCTTTCCGCGCGCGTCACTCGCGCCGCTCGGAGGGCAGATTGACCATGCGCAGGCGCTCCGCCTTGCGCACCCGGACCTGCCGCGAAATATCCTGGTGCTTGGTATCCGCCCGCCGCCGCAGGGTCAGCATGATGGCCGAGATGATGGCCACCAGCAGCACGATCGCGGCGATCTCGAACGGATAGACGTAAGTCGTGTACAGCACGCTGCCGAGCAGCGCCGTATTGCTGTCGCCGCCCATCTGGCCGCCCTGGGTCAGCGTCAGGCCCAGGTGCAGCTCCTTGGCGCCCACTACCATGACCATCTCCACGACCATGACGAAGCCCACCAGAATGCCCAGGGGCAGGTAGCGCGCGAAACCCTCGCGCAGCGGCGCGAGGTTGATGTCCAGCATCATCACCACGAACAGGAACAGCACCATCACCGCGCCGACGTACACCAGCACCAGCGCGATGCCCAGGAACTCTGCCTCCGCCATCAGCCAGAGCGCTGCGCTGTTGAAGAATGCCAGCACCAGGAACAGCGCGGCGTGTACCGGATTCCTGGAGGTGATGACCATCGTCGCGGAGACCAGCAACACCGCCGCGAATACGTAAAAGATGATCAGCTCAATCACTTGTTCCGCCTCTGTCCGTGCCAGTGGTCGTGGATGGGCCGGGCACCGCCGCGGCGAGCCCCGGCTGCGTTGCCGTCAACGGTACGGTGCATCCATGGCCCGGTCGGCGGCGAGCTGCTGCTCGTACTGATCGCCGAGGGCCAGCAGCTGATCCTTGTGAATGATGTTCTCGCCGCGCTCTTCCATGTGGTACTCGTAGATCCGCGTCTCCACGATGGAATCCACCGGGCAGGATTCCTCGCAGAAGCCGCAGTAGATGCACTTGAACAGGTCGATGTCGTAGCGCGTGGTACGGCGGGTGCCATCCTCTCGCTGCTCGGACTCGATGGTAATGGCCAGCGCCGGGCAGACCGCCTCGCAGAGCTTGCATGCGATGCAGCGCTCCTCGCCGTTGGGATAGCGGCGCAGGGCATGCAGCCCGCGGAAGCGCGGCGACTGCGGCGCCCGCTCGTCCGGGTATTCGATGGTGTACTTCGGCGTGAACAGATGTCTGCCCGTCAGACGCAGCCCCTTAAGGAGCTCCATCAGCAGAAAGCTGTTGAAGAAATCGCGTATCGCTTGCATGGCGACACCTCTAGTTGAACCAGGGCGGCACGGAGCCGAGGATCAGGCCCGACTCCACGACCAGCCAGACCACGGTGACCGGAATCAGGACCTTCCAGCCCAGACGCATGATCTGGTCGTAACGGAACCGCGGAAACGTGCCGCGGAACCAGATGTAGCAGAACAGGAAGAAAGCCATCTTCAGCACGAACCAGTGCAGGCCCGGCGCGCCAATGACGGGAATGCCGTCGAACGGCGAGTACCAACCTCCCAGGAACATGATGCTGGCCAGTCCGGAGATCAGGATCATGTTGGCGTACTCGGCCAGGAAGAAGATGGCGAACGCCATGCCGGAGTACTCCACGTGGAAGCCGGCCACGATCTCCGACTCGCCTTCGGCCACGTCGAAGGGCAGCCGGTTGGTTTCCGCCAGGCCGGAGATCCAGTAGACGACGAACAGCGGCAGCAGCGGCAGCCAGAACCAGTCCCAGATCGGTCCCTGCTGGGCGCGAACAATCTCGCCCATGTTCAAGCTGCCGGCGGCCATGAGCACACCCACCAGGGCGAAGCCCATGGCGATCTCGTAGGAGACCACCTGGGCGCCGGCGCGCAGGGCGCCGAGCAGCGCATACTTGGAATTGGACGCCCAGCCCGCGACGATCACCCCGTAGACGCCCAGCGACGCCATGGCCAGCACGTACAGCAGCCCGGCGTTGATGTCGGCGATCACCCAGCCGCCCGAGACCGGGATCACCGCCCAGGCCGCCAGTGCCGGGATGATGGAGAACATCGGCGCCACCACGAACAGGAAGCGGTTCGCGTTGGTGGGCAGGATGATCTCCTTCATCATCAGCTTCAGCGCGTCGGCGAACGGCTGCAGCAGGCCGTAGTAGCCCACCCGGTTCGGGCCCTTGCGCAGCTGGATCCAGCCGATGACCTTGCGCTCGGCGTAGGTCATGTATGCGACTGCGATGAACAGCGGGACGACCAGGACCAGTACCTTGCCGATCGTCCAGAGTAGCTCGATGAATGCCCCCATGGGTCTGCGTTTCCCCTGTTCGCGGTTTAGGGACGGTCAAGGAAACACGGGCGCGCCGCGCCGGCCGTTCGGAGCCGCGCCCGCCTTCCGCCCATGTTCGGTTCCCTGTCGTTCATGCGTCCACACTCGGCCTGTCTGCGGCGCCGCGGCATCGGCGCGTCAAGCGCCCGGCTCCAGCGTGACTTCACCGCAGCTCGGCCCCAGTCCGGCGCTGGCCGGCAGGCCGGCCGGAATCCAGGCGCTGCCGGCCGGGATGCCGTCGTCGACCATCAGCGGCAGCGCGCGGCTGCGGCCGGACTGGGTTACCCGCACCGTCTCTCCGTCTTCAACGCCGAGCTCCGAGGCCGTCTCCGCGGAGACGTAGACCCCGGCGTCACGGGCCTGCACCGTCTGCTGCAGCGCCTCGGCACGGCGCACCACGGCGTCCACGGCGTAGATCGGCATGCCGCCCATGCGGACCAGGGCACCGAGCTGCGTCGCCTGCCAGGACGGTGCGTGCCACTCGGGCGCTTCCGGCAGGATCTCCGGCCCCGCCGCCTCGCGGACGGCCGCGTAGACGTCGTCCGGCGCGTTGTAGTCGAAGCCTTCCAGATCGAGCAGGTTGCCGAGCACGCGCAGCACCCGCCAGGCCGGACGGGCCTCGCCCACGGGGCGGCCCACGCCGCTGAAGCTCTGCCAGCGGCCCTCGCAGTTGACGAACGTGCCCGCGGTCTCGCCGAAGGCGCCGATGGGCAGCAGCACATCGGCGTAGGCCTTCATCCGTTCGGAGACGAACGGCGTCATCACGACCACGCAGTCGGCCGCCTGGAGCGCCTCGACGGCCTCGGCACCGTCCCAGCAGTCGTATTCGGCCTCCACGTTGAACAGCAGATAGCCCTTGCGGGGCGTTGCGAACATGGCGCGCGCATCCAGGCCGGGCTGAGCCTCGTCGCGCCCGCCGGCATCCCGGTGCGGCAGCGCGCCGGCAAGATGGCCTCCGGCCCCATTGGGCCCGTGGCTCAGCACCCCATAGGCGGCATTGGCCAGGGCCGCGACAAGCGCGCCCAGGGCGCGCAGCACGGCCCCGTCCGGGTGCGCTTCCACCAGGCTGCCCAGCAGCACCGTGCCGCGCTCGGCGCCGGCCAGCCGTTCGGCGATCCGCCGGTGGGCGTCACCGGGCGTGAGGCCGTTCAGCAGGGCATCGAGGCCTTCCGGCTGCTGCCCTGTCTGCTCCGCCAGCGCCTTGGCCACGGCCGCCAGCTCGGGCACCAGCGCCTGGGGGGCGGCCACCAGCTCCTCCGCCGGCTGGAAGTTGAAGTCGAAGGCACGGGGGTTCAGGAACATCACCGGGGCGCCGGCGCGGGCGGCCTTGCGCAGGCGGTGGTTGAGCAGGGGCTGGTCCCAGCGCAGGTAGCTGCCGACCACCAGGGCCGCGTCGGTTCGCTCCAGGTCCTCGATGGGCTGACCCAGGTAAGGGAAAAGCGGCGCGCCCGACTGGTCGCTGAAGTCGGCCTGGCGCACCCGGTGGTCGATGTTGCGGCTGCCCAGGCCGCGCACGAGCCGGCCCAGCAGGAACATCTCCTCCAGGGTGGCGGTGGGCGACACCAGCGCCGCCAGCTGGTCGGCGCCGTCGCCCCCGACCACGCCGCGCAGACCGCGGGTCGCGGCGTCCAGCGCCACCTCCCAGTCCACCTCGACCCACTCGCCGTCCTGCTTGATCATGGGAGCGGCCAGCCGGTCCTCGCCGTAAACGGCGAAGTGGCTGTAGCGGTCCCGGTCGGCGATCCAAGTCTCATTGACCTGCTCGTTGTCCCGCGGCACCACGCGCATGATCCGCCCGCGGCGGTGATGCATGTAGACGTTGCTGCCGACGCAGTCGTGGGGCGCGATACCCGGATGGCTCAGCAGCTCCCAGGCACGTGCGGTAAAGCGGAACGGCTTGTCGGTCAGCGCACCCACCGGGCAGAGGTCGATGACGTTGCCCGAGAGCTCGGAGTGGACGCCGCGCTGCACGTACGTGCCGATCTCCATGTGCTCGCCGCGGCCCATGCCGCCCAGCTCCTTGGTGCCGGCGATCTCGTCCAGAAAGCGCACGCAGCGGGTGCAGTGGATGCAGCGGGTCATGTCCGTGGAGATCAGCGGCCCCAGGTTCTCGTCCCTGACCACGCGCTTGCGCTCGGTGAAGCGGGACACGCTGCGTCCATAGCCGAGTGACAGGTCCTGGAGCTCGCACTCGCCGCCCTGGTCGCAGATCGGACAGTCCAGCGGGTGGTTGATGAGCAGGAACTCCATGACACCCTTCTGGGCGGCCCGGGCCCGCGGCGAGGCGGTGTGTACCTTCATGCCGTCGGCCACCGGTGTGGCGCAGGCGGGCAGCGGCTTGGGGGCGCGCTCCACGTCCACCAGGCACATCCGGCAGTTGGCGGCGATGGACAGCTTCCGGTGATAGCAAAAGCGGGGCACGTCGATGCCGGCCTTGTCGGTGGCCTCGATCAGCATCGAGCCCTTGGGCGCCTGCATCTCGACACCGTCCACCTCGATGGTGACCATCTCCGGGTTCTGCTCTTCCACCTTCGCGTTCATGCTGCCGCCTCGACCATGGAGCGCTTGTGCTCGATGTAGTACTCGAATTCGTGCCGCCAGTGCTTGAGCACGCTCTGCACCGGCCAGGCCGCCGCCTCGCCGAAGGCGCAGATGGTGTGGCCCGCGATCTGCCCGGCCGCCGCCTCCAGCAGCTCCAGATCCTCGGCACGACCCTTGCCCTCGTAGATGCGCCGGATGACCCGGTACATCCAGCCCGTACCTTCGCGGCAGGGCGTGCACTGCCCGCAGGACTCGGCGTAGTAGAAACGGGAGACGCGGAGGATGGCCTTGACCATGTCGGTGGTTTCGTCCATGACCACGACGCCGCCGGAACCGAGCGCCGTGCCCGCCTCCATGAGGGAGTCATAGTCCATGTCCAGCTCCAGCATCTGCTCGCCGGGTACCATGGGCATGGACGAGCCGCCCGGGATCACGGCCTTGAGCCTGCGGCCGTGGCGCACCCCGCCGGCCATCTCCAGCAGCTCGCGGAAAGGCGTGCCCAGCGGGATTTCGAAGTTGCCCGGCTTGGCCACGTGACCCGAGACGGAGAAGCATTTCACTCCGCCGTTGTTGGGCTTGCCGAGATTGAGGAACCACTCCCAGCCGTTGCGAACAATGGACGGCACGGAGGACAGGGTCTCGGTGTTGTTGATCGTGGTGGGCCGGCCGTAGACGCCGAACTGGGCCGGGAAGGGCGGCTTGTACCGCGGCAGCCCCTTCTTGCCTTCCAGCGACTCCATCAGGGCGCTCTCCTCGCCGCAGATGTAGGCGCCGGCGCCGATGTGATTGTGGAGATCGAAGTCGATGCCGGAACCCAGGATGTCCCTGCCCAGATAGCCGGCCTCGCGAGCCTCCTTCACCGCCTGCTGCATGCGCTCGAAGGGCTCGCGCATGAACTCGCCGCGCAGGTAGTTGTAGCCCACCGTCGCGCCCATGGCGTAACCCGCGATGATCATGCCCTCCACCAGCGCGTGGGGGTTGTAGCGCAGGAGGTCCCGATCCTTGCAGGTACCGGGTTCGGACTCGTCGGAGTTGCATACCAGGTACTTCTGGCCGGGGGCCTTGCGCGGCATGAAGCTCCATTTGAGGCCGGTTGAGAAGCCGGCGCCGCCGCGGCCGCGCAGGGCCGATTTCTTGATCTCCTCGACGATGTCCTCCGGCGGGATCTTGTCGTTGATCACCCGCTTGAGGGCCTCGTAGCCGCCGACCTTGAGGTAGTTATCCAGGGTCCACGGCTCGTCGAACTGCAATGTGGTAAAGCAAACCTCGTTGGCCATGCCTACTCCAGCTTGTCGAGGATCTCGTCGACCTTCTCCGGGGTCAGGTCGGTGTAATAGGCCTCGTCCACCAGCATCATGGGCGCGCCGGTGCAGGCCGCGAGACACTCTTCCTCCTGCTTGAGGGTGATGCGCCCGTCCGGAGTGCTCTCGCCCACCCTGATCCCCAGACGCTGCTCCACGTGGGCGAGCAGCTCGTCACCGCCGCAGAGCATGCAGGAGATGTTGGTGCAGATGTTGACCTTGTGTCGGCCCACCGGCTGCAGGTCGAACATGGAATAGAAAGTCGCCACCTCATAGACGGCTACCGGGGGCAGGTCGAGATACTCGGCGACCGCGTCCAGCAGTTCCTCGCTGAGCCAGCCGCCGTTACCCTCCTGGGCGACGTGCAGCGCCGGTATCACGGCCGAGCGGCGCCCCTCGCGCGGGTACTTTGCCAGCCACTCGTCGATCTCGTGCCGCTGATGCTCGGACAGCAGCTTCTCCGAAATGCGCTCGGCCGTCACCGGTCCACCTCCCCGAAGACAATGTCCATGGTGCCGATCACCGTCACCACGTCGGCCAGCATGTGGCCCCTGGTCATCTCATCCATCGCCGCGATGTGCGCGAACGCCGGCGCGCGCAGCTTCAGGCGATAGGGCTTGTTGGCCCCGTCGGAGACGATATAGGCGCCGAACTCGCCCTTGGGCGCCTCCACGGCGGCGTACACCTCGCCCTCCGGCGCGCAGTAGCCTTCGGTGAACAGCTTGAAGTGATGGATCAACGATTCCATGTCGTCCTTCATCTCCTCGCGGGAGGGCGGCACGATCTTGTGGTCGTCGACCATCACGGGACCGGGATTCTCGCGCAGCCACTTCACGCACTGACGGATGATGCGTACCGACTGGCGAAACTCCTCGATGCGGACGAGGTAACGGTCGTAGCAGTCGCCGTTGCTGCCTACGGGGATGTCGAAGTCGAGCTGGTCATAGACCTCGTAGGGCTGCTTGCGGCGCAGATCCCACTCCACGCCGGAGCCGCGCAGCATCGGCCCGGTGAAGCCCATCTGCAGCGCCCGCGCGGGGGAGACCACGGCCACGTCCACCAGCCGCTGCTTCCAGATACGGTTGTCCGTCAGCAGCGTCTCGTATTCGTCCACGGAGTTCATGAACTTGTCGCAGAATTGGTCCAGATAATCGAGCATGGACCCTTCGCGGAAGCGATTCAGGCGCTCCAGGTCCTTCTTGGACCGGTGCGGCGAAGGCTGGTACTGGGGCATGCGCTCCGGCAGATCCCGGTAGACGCCGCCGGGCCGGTAGTAGGTGGCATGCATGCGGGCACCGGAGACGGCCTCGTAGACGTCCATCAGCTCTTCACGCTCGGTGAAGCAGTACAGGAAGACCGTCATCGCACCCACGTCCAGCCCGTGGGAACCCAACCACAGCAGGTGATTCAGGATGCGGGTGATCTCGTCGAACATCACCCGGATGTACTGGGCACGGATCGGCGGCGTAATGCCCAGCAGCTTCTCGATGGCCAGCACGTAGGCGTGCTCGTTGCACATCATGGACACGTAGTCGAGCCGATCCATATAGCCGATGCTCTGGTTGAACGGCTTGGTCTCGGCCAGCTTCTCGGTAGCCCGGTGCAGCAGCCCGATATGGGGGTCGGCGCGGCGGATGGTTTCGCCGTCCATCTCCAGCACCAGACGCAGCACACCGTGGGCCGCCGGATGCTGCGGTCCGAAGTTGATCGTGTAGCTGCTGATCTCAGCCATCGGAAGCGGCCTCCTCGTCGAACCGGTCGGCGTAGCGCTTGTCCTTGCGAATGACCCGGGGCACGAGCACCCGCGGCTCGATGCTCACCGGCTGATAGACCACCCGGCCGCGCTCCTCGTCGTAGCGCACCTCCATATTGCCGATCAGGGGGAAGTCCTTGCGGAACGGATGGCCTACGAAGCCGTAGTCGGTGAGGATGCGGCGCAGGTCGGGATGGCCGTCGAACATGATCCCGAACAGATCGAACGCCTCACGCTCGAACCAGTTGGCGGAGTTCCAGATCGGCACTACCGAATCGACCACCGGAAAGTTGTCGTCGTCCGCATAGACCTTGATACGCATGCGGTGATTCAGCGCCACGGAAAGCAGCTGATAGGTCACCGCGAAGCGGCGGCCCGTATTGGACTCGATCTCGTGGACGCCGTAGGGCCCGGTCAGGCCGAGGCGCCCGGTCGTGAAGCCGTCGACGCCGCGGCCGAAGCCGCTGCCGGTGGCCTCCTGGGTAATCCATTCGTCCTGCGCGTAGGCCGCGTAGTCCACCCCGGCGATGTCGGTGAGCTGGTCGAACTGGAACTCGGCGTGGTCGCGGAGATCCTGCATCAGGGCGAAAGCATCGCGAGGCGCCGCCTCGACGGTCACCTCGCCCCGGGCCGTGCCCGCTTCCCGGATTCGCTCGCCGAACACGTCGCGCAGACGCTGACAAAGGTGTTCCGCGATCGTCGTCATGCAGCGTCCCCCTCAGCGAGCGATTGTATTGGTGCGGCGAATCTTCTTCTGCAGCTGCACGATGCCGTACAGCAGCGCCTCCGCGGTGGGCGGGCATCCCGGCACGTAGACGTCCACCGGCACGATGCGGTCGCAGCCCCGGACCACCGAATAGGAATAGTGGTAATAGCCGCCGCCGTTGGCGCACGAGCCCATGGAAATCACCCACTTGGGATCAGCCATCTGGTCGTAGACCTTGCGCAGGGCCGGCGCCATCTTGTTCACCAAGGTGCCCGCCACGATCATCACGTCGGACTGACGCGGACTGGGCCGGAAGATGATGCCGAAGCGGTCCAGATCATAGCGCGCTGCGCCGGCGTGCATCATCTCCACCGCGCAGCAGGCGAGCCCAAAGGTGACCGGCCAGAGCGAGCCGGTGCGGGCCCAGTTGATCAGCTTGTCGGCGGACGTGGTGACGACGCCGCGCTCGAGAACGCCCTCTATTCCCATTCCAGCGCCCCCTTCTTCCACTCGTACAGAAACCCGATCAGGAGAATCCCGACGAAGATCCCCATGGCAATGAACCCGAACACGCCGACCTTGTCGAGGACAATGGCCCAGGGAAACAGGAACGCAATCTCCAGATCGAAGATGATGAACAGGATGGCGACCAGGTAGTAGCGCACGTCGAACTTCATGCGCGAGTCCTCGAACGCCTCGAAGCCGCACTCGTAGGGCGACAGCTTCTCGGAACCGGGACGTCGCGGCGCCAGCACGAAGCCCGCGGCCAGAGGCGCCACGCCCACCCCGACGGCGAGCACTATAAAGACGAGAATGGGTACGTAGCTCTCGAGCATCCGGTTGGCCTCGTAAGCGAAAGAAACCGGCAGGCAGGCGAACGGCCGCCGACTGAACGCGCAGCAGTGTAGGGAAGGCCCCTTGCACTGTCAAGCGCGGATCACATTAAATCTCTTTTAAAAACAGAGATTTAGGCGGCGCGATAGGCTCGCGCCCGGACGGCTGAGATTGGTGCCGAAGGCCGGACTCGAACCGGCACGGCTTTCGCCACTGCCCCCTCAAGACAGCGTGTCTACCAGTTCCACCACTTCGGCAAGCTGGGACGGTCCCTGTCGGACCCGCGATGATGCGCACATTCTACCAAGCCAGCCAGAGACCGGCAATTTGCAGCCCCGCGGCCGGCCGGCGATTCCACTACTCGGAAGGCGGCGGCGCCGGCTCGGTGCTGTCCCCGCCCTGGGTTGCCGGTGCCGGAGCGGACTCCGGGCCCGCGCCGGACTGGGAAGGCGCCGGGGCCGGCCCGGTGTCCTGCCCCTGGCCCGATGGCTGCTGTGGCGCTTCGCTCTTGGCCGGTTCCTGCGTCGGAGCCGTCTGATCCACGACGCTGGTCGACTTGCCGGTGGGCGCTGCCAGCATGGCCAGCGTCAGCGACGTCGCGAAGAAGCCCAGAGCCAGCACGCCCGTGATCTTGCTCAGAAACGAAGCAGCCCCGCGGGATCCGAACACGGTCCCGGAAGCGCCGCTGCCGAAGGCCGCCCCGGCGTCGGCGCCCTTGCCGTGCTGAATGAGCACCAGCGCGATCAGCACCGCGGCGATGAATACGTGAATGATCAGCAATGCCGTATACATGGATTCCTCGTTCTTGCGCTAGACGGCGGTGCAAATGCCGACGAAATCGTCAACCTTCAGCGACGCCCCGCCGATGAGGCCGCCGTCCACGTCGGCCTGGGCGAAGAGCTCGGCGGCATTACCCGGCTTGACGCTCCCGCCGTACAGGATGCGTAGCCCGTCGGCGGCCTGATCGCCCGCGGCAGTGCGCACCTCTGCGCGGATGAATGCATGGGCGGCCTGGGCCTGTTCCGGCGACGCCGTCCGCCCGGTGCCGATGGCCCACACCGGCTCGTAGGCAATCACCGACCGGGTCAGCGCATCACCGCCGCAGGCCGTGACCACGGCCTCCAGCTGGCCGCGCAGGACCTCCTCGGTGCGCTCGCCTTCACGCTCGTCGAGCGTCTCGCCGAGACACAGAACGGGCGTCAGGTCATTGCGCAGCGCGGCGGCGAAGCGCGCCGCCACCAGGGCGTCGCTTTCGCCATAGACGTGGCGCCGTTCCGAATGCCCGACGATGGCGTAGCGGCAGCCGAACTCCCGCAGCATCGCGCCGGAGACCTCTCCGGTGAATGCGCCGCCGTCCTGGTCCGAGACGTTCTGGGCCCCGAGCTGAACGGGCCCGTCAGCGATGGCCTGCCGGGCTTCGGCGAGATACACGAATGGCGGGCACACGGCCACTTCCGCCCCGGTTGCTCCGCTAAGCCCCTCCGTGACCCCTTGGATCAGGGCCCGGGTGTCGGCCAGCGTACCGTTCATCTTCCAGTTTCCAGCAACCAGCGGCTGTCGCATCGTCCTTCCCGGTCAGCGAAATGGCGGCAAGCTTAACGTCGCGGGTGGGTGAAATCAATTCGCCGAGGCCACTTCCCGCGCCAGGGCGCCCTCCACGCTGGCCGCCAGTGCCTCGGCGAGGCGCACCACCTGCTCGCCGTCCACGCCCTCCACCATTACCCGCACCACGGGCTCGGTGCCGGAGGGCCGAAGCAGCACCCGGCCCTTGTCACCCAACTCGGCCTCCACGGCTTCCACGGCCTCGCGAACCGCGGCATTGCCGTCGAGACGCACGGCCGCGGGCATGGGGACATTGACCATATGCTGGGGTGTCTTCTCCATGCCGTGGGCCGCTTCGGCCAGGGACATGCCCGACTCCACCATCATCTCCAGGACCTGCAGCGCCGAAACGATGCCGTCGCCGGTGGTCTGCTTGTCCAGTGACACGATGTGGCCGGAGGATTCCCCGCCGAGCACCCCACCGTTCTGTCGCAGCGCCTCGAGCACGTACCGGTCGCCGACCCGGGCCCGGATCAGGGCCACGTTCATGGCCTGGAGGGCCAGCTCCAGCCCCAGGTTGGACATCTGGGTACCCACCACCGGCCCCTGCAGGGCCTGCTTCTCGCGGCGGCCGCGGGCGATGATGTAGAGCAGCTGATCTCCGTCCACTTCCTCGCCGGTGTGATCCACCATGATCAGCCGGTCGCCGTCGCCGTCCAGGGCGATGCCCGCGTCGGCGCCGTGCTCGACCACCGCTTCCCGCAGCGCCCGGGTGTGCAGGGAACCGCAGTCCACGTTGATGTTCAGACCGTCCGGACGGGTCCCTACGGCCATCACGTCGGCACCCAGTTCCTCGAAGACGGCGGGCGCCACCTGGTAGCCGGCGCCGTTGGCCGCATCGACCACCAGCTTGAGGCCGCGGAGACTGAGGTGGGTCGGGAAGGCGCGCTTGCAGAACTCGATGTAGCGGCCCTCGGCATCCACCAGCCGGGAAGCCTTGCCCAGCTCCGCCGACTTCACCGTGCGCAGCGGCTCGTCGAGCATGCGCTCGATGGCCAGCTCCGCGTCGTCGTCCAGTTTATAGCCCTCCGCGGAGAAGAACTTGATACCGTTGTCGTCGTGGGGATTGTGGGAGGCGCTGATGACGATGCCCGCCGCCGCGCGCAGGGTGCGGGTGAGATAGGCGATGCCGGGGGTGGGCATGGGACCGAGCAGTTGGATGTCCACGCCCGCGGCGGACAGCCCCGCCTCCAGCGCGGACTCGAACATGTAACCCGAGATGCGCGTGTCCTTGCCGATCAGTATGCGGTCCCGCGGCCCCCGCGCCAGCACGCGCCCGGCGGCCCAGCCCAGCTTGAGCATGAAATCGGGGGTGACCGGCACCTCCCCCACCCGACCGCGAATGCCGTCCGTACCGAAATAGCGCTTATCCATTTCCTTCCCCCGGATTGTTCTCGTGGGTCCGGGCAACGAAATCCGTCACCTTCAGCGCCTGCACCGTGGGTGCGACATCGTGGACGCGGACGATACGGGCACCGTTCCAGGCGCCCAATACCGCCGCGGCAACGCTGCCGTGAAGCCGCTCGGTGACCGGCAGATCCAGGACGTTGCCGATGAACGATTTGCGGGACATCCCGATCAGTATGGGACAGCCCAGATCCCCGAACCGCTGCAGATTCCGCAGCAGCGTGGCATTGTGCGTCATGTTCTTGCCGAAGCCGAAGCCGGGATCGACGATCAGGCGCTCCCGGTCCATGCCGGCTTCCAGGCAGCGTTCGATCCGCGCCGACAGGAATGCCCGCACGTCCTCGACCACGTTGCGGTAGGCCGGGGCGCGCTGCATGGTGCGCGGCGTGCCCTGCATGTGCATCAGACACACCGGCACGTTCAGCGCGGCCGCCGTCTCCAGGGCGCCCGGCACCTGCAGGGCCAGCACGTCATTGATCATGTCGGCGCCCGCGGCCACCGCCTCGCGCATGACCTCCGGCTTGGTGGTGTCGACGGAGATCGGCACGGAGAGCGCCCCGGCCAGCGCCTCGACGACCGGCAGCACTCGCTCCAGCTCCTCGTCAACGGAGACCTCTCCGGCACCCGGGCGCGTGGACTCGCCGCCCACATCGACAATGGCGGCACCTTCGGCCACCATCTCTCGTGCCCGGCGAACGGCCACCTCGGATGAAACGAAATCACCCCCGTCGGAGAACGAATCGGGGGTGACGTTGAGGATGCCCATGACCACCGGACGGTCCAGGTCCAGTTGCTTGCCGCCAAAATCCAGCACGGCCGGTCAGCTCCCTCCTTAGTCCTGGGCGGGCGTCGGGCGCGTTCGCGGGATCCCACCCGCACGAGCACCCCTACCGGGGTGCCGTGTCCGCGCCCGTCAGTGCTCGCTCGCCGGGCCGCCGATCTTGCCGTCGGCCTCCTTGTCGCGGCTGCCGGCCTCGCTGCCGGCCTTGCCCGCATCGGGCTCCGCCGGACCGTTCCAGTCCTCGGGCGGACGCGGCGGACGGCCATTCATGATGTCGTCGATCTGCTCCGAGCTGATGGTCTCGAACTTGATCAGCGCGTCCGCCATGGCGTGGAGCTTGTCCATGTTCTCGGTGAGCAGCGACTTGGCACGCGTGTAATTCTCGTCGATGATCCGCCGCACTTCCTCGTCGATGGCATGAGCCGTCTCGTCGGAGATGGTCTTGTGCTGGGTCACCGTGTGTCCCAGAAAGACCTCGCCCTCGTCCTCACCATAGGCCAGCGGCCCCATACGGTCGGAAAGGCCCCACTTGGTAACCATGTTGCGGCCGAGCTCGGTGGCGCGCTGAATGTCGTTCTGGGCGCCGGTGGTGACACGCTCGGCGCCGAAGATCATTTCCTCGGCCAGCCGGCCGCCGAACAGGCTCGAGATCTGGCTGTTGAGCCGCTGCTTGGTGTAGCTGTAGCGGTCTTCCTCGGGGAGGAACATGGTCACGCCCAGGGCGCGCCCGCGCGGAATGATGGTGACCTTGTGTACCGGATCGTGGTCCGGCGACAGCAGGCCGACGATGGCATGCCCGGACTCGTGATAGGCGGTCAGGCGCTTCTCGTCCTCGGTCATCACCATGGACTTGCGCTCGGCGCCCATCATGATCTTGTCCTTGGCGTCCTCGAAGTCGTGCATGTCCACGACCCGCTTGTTGCGGCGCGCCGCGAACAGTGCCGCCTCGTTGACCAGGTTGGCCAGGTCGGCGCCCGAGAAACCCGGCGTGCCGCGGGCCAGGATGCGCGGCTCGATGCCGTCGGCAAGCGGCACCTTCTTCATGTGCACGCGCAGGATCTGCTCGCGGCCGCGCACATCAGGCAGCGGCACCACCACCTGCCGGTCGAAGCGGCCGGGGCGCAGCAGGGCCGGATCGAGCACGTCGGGCCGGTTGGTGGCAGCGATGACGATCACGCCCTCGCTGCCCTCGAAGCCGTCCATTTCCACCAGCAGCTGGTTGAGGGTCTGCTCACGTTCGTCGTGACCGCCGCCCAGGCCGGCGCCGCGCTGGCGGCCAACGGCGTCCAGCTCGTCGATGAAGATGATGCAGGGCGCGTGCTTCTTGGCGTTGGCGAACATGTCGCGTACGCGGGAAGCGCCCACGCCGACGAACATCTCCACGAAGTCGGAGCCGGAAATGCTGAAGAACGGCACCTTGGCCTCGCCGGCGATGGCCTTGGCGAGCAGGGTCTTGCCGGTGCCGGGCGGGCCCACCATGAGCACGCCGCGCGGGATCTTGCCGCCGAGCTTCTGGAACTTGGAGGGATCCTTGAGGAAATCCACCAGCTCCATGACGTCCTGCTTGGCCTCCTCGACGCCGGCCACGTCGGCGAACGTCACGCGCACCTGGTCCTCGGACATCATCCGCGCCCGGCTCTTGCCGAACGACATGGCTCCGCGGCCGCTGCCGCCGCCCTGCATCTGCCGCATGAAGTAGATCCAGACGCCGATCAGCAGCAGGAACGGGAACCAGGAGATGAGGATCTGCAGCAGCACGCTGCGCCCCTCCGGCTCCTTGGCGTGGATCACCACGCCGTGATCCAGGAGAGTCCCGATCAGCGCCTCGTTATCGGTCTCCGGGCTGTAGGTGCTGAAGGAGTCACCGTTATCCTTGGTGCCCTTGATCACGGCGCCGCGGATGGTGACCTGATCAACCTTGCCCTGCTTGACTTCCTGAATAAACTGGGAATAGGGGACCTCGCCGGCAGACAGTGTCCGCTCCTGGAAATTGCTGAAGACGGACATCAATACGATGGCGATGACCACCCAGAGAATCAGGTTCTTTGCCATGTCATTCAAGACGTACTACCTCGGTCGTTCGGCGGCATCCGTAGCCGGATGCCGCACTGCTGATGTGGAGGCGCCGAGCCACGCCCGCGTCACAGCCGTGGCTCGGCGCCTCCATACGAATTAAACATTACTACACTCATGTTGGCGAGCCAACAGATACACCTCCCGGCTGCGGTCCCGCGAGGCCCGCGGTTTCCGGGTCTGAACGCGCTGGAAGCGCGCCTTCAGTGTCCGCAGAAACGCGTCGAAACCTTCTCCCTGGAACGCTTTTACCAGAAAATCGCCGCCCGGCCTGAGGGCCCGGTCGCAGAAATCCAGCGCCAGCTCCGCAAGGTACATGGCGCGGGGCTGATCCACGGCCGCCATGCCGCTTATATTGGGCGCGAGATCGGACAGTACAAGGTCCACCGAACGGCCCGCCAGGCACCGGTCCAGTGCCCCCAGAGCACCGTCCTCCGTGAAATCGGCCTGGATGAGGTCCGCCCCGGCCACGGGCTCGATAGCCAGAATGTCCAACCCGACGACCCGGCCGCCGTCGCCGACCTTCTCCCGCGCGTACTGGCACCAGCCGCCGGGCGCGGCGCCGAGATCGACGACGGTCATCCCCGGCCTCAGCAGCCGGTCCTTCTGGTCGATTTCCCGGAGCTTGTAAACCGCCCGCGACCGGTAGCCTTCACGCTGGGCCTGCTTCACGTAAGGGTCGTCGAAATGTTCCCGCAGCCAGCGGCCGCTGGTCTTACTGCGAGCCATGGTCGTCTTCCCGCCCCTCGGACTCTTCGCTGGCCGCCACCACGTGCCGTGTCCGCACGGCCAGCCAGCCGCCGCAGGCAAAGCCGAGCACGGCTAGACCGGCCATCTCCAGCCAGTTCGGATAGTTGAGCTTCAGCACCGCGATGCCCGCGACGATGCAGATCAGAACGATAATGCCCAGATCCAGCTTGATGCCGGCGAGGCGCGCCTCCGGGCTTGCCGGCGCCGCCTGCCGTGATAGACTCCGCGGCCGTTCATCTTCGTTCATGGGGAACCCGCTGACATGGCGTTAACAGACCGCCAACGGCACTACCTGCGCCGCCTGGGTCACGATCTCAAGCCTGTGGTGCGCACCGGCAGCGCCGGCCTGTCCGAGGCGGTGCTCAACGAGCTGGACATTGCCCTGCGCGACCACGAGCTGGTCAAGATCAAGCTGGTGGCCGACGACCGGCCTCAGCGCCGGGCGTTCATCGACGCCATCGGTGAGCGACTGGAGGCCGAGCTGGTCCAGTCGGTCGGCCACGTGGCCCTGTTCTACCGCCATAATCCGGACAAGAAAGGCGCGCACATCGCATTGCCGTGACAGGACGGCCGCCGCGTCACTCGTACCGCACCTGGACGATCTCGTACTCGCGCACCCCCCCTGGCGCCTGTACCTGCACCACGTCGCCCTCCTCCTTGCCGATCAGCGCGCGCGCGATGGGCGAGTTGACGGAGATCAGGCCCTGCTTGATGTCGGCCTCGTCCTCGCCGACGATCTGATAGCTGACCGCCTTCTCCGTATCCACGTCTTCCAGCTCCACGGTGACGCCGAACACCACCTTGCCGTTGGCCGGAAGCGAGGTGACGTCGATGACCTGGGCATTGGCGAGCTTGGATTCGATCTCGGCGATTCGGCCCTCCACGAAGCCCTGCTGCTCGCGGGCGGCGTGGTATTCGGCGTTCTCCTTGAGGTCGCCGTGCTCCCGCGCCTCGGCGATAGCCTGGATGATTCGGGGCCGCTCCCGGCTCTTGAGCCGATCGAGCTCTTCCCTCAGCTTCTCGGCGCCGCGAACGGTCAGTGGCGTCTTGCTCATGCGGTCGCCTCCTTGTACAGATCCTGCAGCGAATGCACCTCCCCGGTCTCCAGGAAGTCCAGCGCCTGGCACGTGGCGCGCGCGCCGGCGATGGTCGTGGTGTAGCAGACCTTATGATGCAATGCCTCGCGGCGGATCGAATAGGAGTCGGCGATGGCCTGCCGCCCCTCGGTGGTGTTGACGATCAGGTCGATCTCGTCGTTCTTGATGGCGTCGACGATATGCGGCCGGCCCTCCGTAACCTTGTTGATGGTGCGGCACTCGATGCCCGCCTGCTCCAGGGTCCGGGCCGTGCCGCGGGTGGCGATGATGCTGAAGCCGCGGCGGGCCAGGTCCCGGGCCACCTCCACCACGGCACCCTTGTCCGCGTCGCGCACGCTGACGAATACCGTGCCGCCGCGCGGGATGTGCACGCCCGCCCCGATCTGGGACTTCGCGTACGCCTCGCCGAAGCTCCGCCCCACGCCCATGACCTCGCCCGTGGATTTCATTTCCGGTCCCAGGATTGGATCGACCCCCGGGAACTTGATGAATGGGAACACCGACTCCTTTACCGAATAATACGCCGGCACCAGCTCCCGCGTGTAACCCTGTTCCGACAGGCTGCGGCCGGCCATGCAGCGCGCGGCAATCTTGGCCAGCGGCATGCCGGTGGCCTTGGACACGAACGGTACCGTTCGCGCGGCACGGGGGTTGATTTCCAGCACGAAAATCTCGTGGCCCTTGATGGCGAACTGGGTGTTCATCAGCCCCACCACGCCCAGCTCCAGGGCCATCAGCCGGACTTGCTCGCGCAACCGGTCGCAGGCCTCGGGCGACAGCGTGTACGGCGGCAGCGAGCAAGCCGAGTCGCCGGAGTGGACACCAGCCTGCTCGATATGTTCCATGATGCCGCCGATCAGCACCTCCCGGCCGTCGCAGACGGCGTCCACGTCCACCTCGACGGCATCGTCCAGGAACCGGTCCAGCAGCACCGGCGACTCGTTCGAGACCTTCACGGCCTCGGTCATGTACTGCAGCAGGTCCTCTTCCTGGTAAACAATCTCCATGGCCCGCCCACCCAGCACGTAGGAGGGCCGCACCACCAGCGGATAGCCGATCTCCCGGGCCAGCTCGATGGCCTGGTCGGCGCTGCGCGCCGTGCGGTTCGGCGGCTGCTGCAGGCCGAGCCCGTTGATCATCCCCTGGAAGCGCTCGCGGTCCTCGGCCAGGTCGATGGAATCCGGGGTGGTGCCGATAATGGGCACGCCGGCCGCCTCCAGGTCCCGGGCGAGCTTCAGCGGCGTTTGGCCGCCGTACTGGATGATGATGCCCAGCGGCCGCTCGGTCTCCACCACCTCCAGGACGTCCTCCAGGGTCAGCGGCTCGAAGTACAACCGGTCCGAGGTGTCGTAGTCGGTGGAAACGGTCTCGGGATTGCAGTTGACCATGATGGTTTCGTAACCGTCCTCGCGCATGGCCAGCGCCGCGTGGACGCAGCAGTAGTCGAACTCGATGCCCTGGCCGATACGGTTCGGTCCACCGCCCAGCACCATGATCTTCTTTCGGTCGGACGGGTTCGCCTCGCACTCCTCCTCGTAGGTGGAGTACATGTAGGCCGTAGTGGCAGCGAACTCGGCGGCGCAGGAGTCCACGCGTTTGTAGACCGGCCGCACCCCCAGGGCGCGGCGGCGCTCCCGCACGGCCTGCTCGCCGGTCCCCATCAGGTCGGCGATGCGGGCGTCGGAAAAGCCGCGCTGCTTGATCTCCAGGAAGCGCCCGGCGTCGATCTGCTCCAGCGGCGCGCCGCGCAGCTCATCCTCGTAAGCGACCAGCTCGGCGACCTGGGCCAGGAACCAGGGATCGATCCAAGTCAGGTCGAAGACCTCCGCGACGCTGAGCCCGGCGCGGAAGGCATCGCCCAGGTACAGGAAACGCTCGGGACCGGGTACCCGCAGATAGTGCTGCAGGGTCTTCATGGATTCCTCGTGGCTGAAATCGAGCCGCTCGTCCAGGCCCTCCAGCCCCTGCTCCAGGCCACGCAGCGCCTTTTGGAACGACTCCTGGAAGGTCCGGCCTATGGCCATGACCTCCCCCACCGACTTCATCTGCGTGGTCAGCACCGGCTGGGCCCGCTGGAACTTCTCGAACGTGAAGCGCGGGATCTTGGTGACCACGTAGTCCAGCGTGGGCTCGAACGAGGCGGGCGTGGCGCCCCCGGTGATCTCGTTCTGCAGCTCGTCGAGGGTGTAGCCCACCGCCAGCTTCGCGGCCACCTTGGCGATGGGGAAGCCCGTGGCCTTGGAGGCCAGCGCGGATGAACGCGACACGCGCGGGTTCATTTCGATGACGATCATCCGCCCGTCGTCCGGATTGATGGCGAACTGGACGTTGGAGCCGCCCGTCTCCACGCCGATCTCCCGCAGCACCGCGAGAGAGGCGTCGCGCATCATCTGGTATTCCTTGTCCGTCAGCGTCTGCGCCGGCGCGACGGTGATGGAGTCACCGGTGTGCACGCCCATGGGGTCCATGTTTTCGATGGAGCAGACAATGATGCAGTTGTCGTTCTTGTCACGAACGACCTCCATCTCGTACTCCTTCCATCCCAGCACGGACTCTTCGATCAGCAACTCGTTCGTGGGCGAGAGATCCAGGCCACGCTCGCAGATCTCCACGAACTCTTCGCGGTTGTAGGCGATGCCGCCGCCGCTGCCGCCCATGGTGAACGACGGCCGGATGATGGTGGGAAAGCCGATGCGGGCCTGGACCTGCAGGGCCTCGTCCATGCTGTGGGCCAGCGCCGCCGTCGGCGTGTCCAGGCCGATGCCGGTCATGGCCTTCTTGAACTTCTCCCGGTCCTCGGCCTTGTCAATGGCCTCCTTGGTGGCGCCGATCATTTCCACGTCAAAGGTGTCGAGGACGCCGTTCTTGTCAAGGTCCAGGGCGCAGTTCAGCGCCGTCTGGCCGCCCATGGTCGGCAGGACGGCGTCCGGTCGTTCCTTCTCGATGATCCGGGCCACGGTCCGCCATTCGATGGGCTCGATGTAGACCGAATCCGCCGACTCGGGATCGGTCATGATGGTGGCGGGATTGGAGTTCACCAGGATGATCCGGAAACCCTCGGCGCGCAGCGCCTTGCAGGCCTGTGCGCCGGAGTAGTCGAATTCGCAGGCCTGACCGATCACGATCGGTCCGGCCCCGATGACCAGAATGCTTTGAATGTCGGTACGCTTGGGCATGCTCTCGCCTATCCGTCGACGCCAGATTGAGGTGTCGGAATGCCTGGAAGGTGCGGTCTAGACCGCACGCTCTTTCATCAACTCGACAAAATGCGCGAACAGGGGACGCACGTCGCGCGGCCCGGGGCTCGCTTCGGGATGCCCCTGGAAGCTGAAGGCCGGCCGGTCGGTGCGGTGAACGCCCTGCAGGGTGCCGTCGAACAGCGAGCGGTGCGTCGTCCGCAGGTTGGCCGGCAGGCTCTGCTCTTCGATGGCGAAGCCGTGGTTCTGGCTGGAGATCATCACCCGCCCGGTATCCACGTCCAGCACCGGATGGTTGGCGCCGTGGTGGCCGAACTTCATCTTCACCGAACGGGCCCCGCTGGCCAGGCCCAGCAGCTGGTGGCCCAGGCAGATGCCGAAAGTGGGCAGGCCGGCCTCCACGATCTCGGCGATGGCCCGGATGGCGTAGTCGCAGGGCTCCGGATCGCCGGGACCGTTGGACAGGAACACGCCGTCGGGCTCCATGGCAAGCACCTCCGCGGCCGGGGTCCGGGCCGGCACCACACGCACCCGGCAGCCATGGTCGACCAGCAGGCGGAGTATGTTGTGCTTGATGCCGAAGTCGTAAGCGATCACGCGGTACGGCAGCTCGGCGTCCGCCCGCGGATCCGGCTCCTCATGGCCATCCTTCAGGCTCCAGCTGCCCAGCCGCCACTCGTAGGGCTCGCTCACCGAGAGCTCCCGGGCCAGATCCATCCCCTTGAGTCCGGGGAAGGCCCGGGCCTCCGCCACGGCCGCCGCTTCATCGACGTCGCCGGCCATGAGGCAGCCGTTCTGCGCGCCCTTCTCGCGGATCAGCCGGGTCAGGCGCCGGGTGTCGAGCCCGGCGATGGCCACGATGCCGCGCCCGCCCAGGTATTCCGGCAGGGACTGCTCCGCCCGCCAGCTGCTGTAGCGCCGCGGCACGTCGCGGACGATGAGCCCGGCCAGCTTGATCCCGTCGGACTCCTGATCGATGGGGTTGGCGCCGACGTTGCCGATGTGTGGATAGGTGAGCGTCACCAGCTGTCGGGCATAGGAGGGATCCGTGCAGATCTCCTGGTAGCCCGACATGGCCGTGTTGAAGCACACCTCACCGGATACGGTACCCTCGGCGCCAACGGCGACGCCGCGGAAGAGCGTGCCATCCTCCAGGGCGAGCAGTGCTGGTTTAGCCAAACGACCCTCCAACGGAACCTGTGAGATGAATGTGCGCTACCGGCCCGGAGTGGCGGATGGCCGCGGCCCGGCTGAGCGGGATGTCGCGTGGCGGGCGATGCCCGGGGCGCGGCGCCGGCAGACCGGCCGGGAGCTTTCCCAACTCGCAAAAACGGGAGAGCTCCACGCAAGCCCTCCCGTTCACGGTACTCTAGAATGGTGTCCAGCGAATGTTCGCGGGCCGCCATGCCAGTTGCAACTGGGTTCATTGGGCCGAAGATTTTACTCACTGGCGGTAACGCTGTCCATTGACTCGGAGGTCCGCGGGCCCGGTCGGCCGACATCGGCGGAAACGGCCACGACCGGAGCCGCGCGACGACCGCCTTTTCCATCCGGCGTTGTCCCGGGCTTTGAACTGGGCCACAGCGCCCCTATATCATCGCGTTTCCGCCCATGACCGAACTCCGGATGAGCCCATGACAGGCCCCCAGGCGCTTTCGCTGCACAATCTGACCAAGACATACGGACGCAACGTCCTGGCGCTCCGCGGCGTCGACCTGGATGTCGCGCCGGGTGAGTTCTTCGCGCTCCTGGGGCCGAATGGGGCCGGCAAGTCCACCATCATCGGCATCGTCAGCACCCTGGTGCGCAAGAGCGGCGGCAGCGTCTCAGTCTTCGGCCACGACCTCGACAGCGAGCCTTGGGAAGCCAAACGCGAAATCGGCCTGGTGCCCCAGGAGTTCAACTTCAACGGCTTCGAAACCGTGTGGCACATCGTGGTCAACCAGGCGGGATATTACGGCATTCCACGCCGCCGGGCGCTGGAGCGGGCGGAACGCTACCTCCGCGAGTTGGGTCTCTGGGGCAAGCGCAATGCCGTCTCACGAACCCTCTCGGGCGGCATGAAGCGCCGTCTGATGATCGCCCGCGCGTTGGTCCACGAGCCGCGGCTGCTGATCCTGGACGAACCGACCGCCGGGGTGGACATCGAGCTGCGCCGCTCGATGTGGGAATTTCTGCGCAAGATCAACGAGCAGGGCACAACGATCATTCTCACGACTCATTACCTCGAAGAGGCCGAGTCGCTGTGCCGCCACATCGCCATCATCGACGAAGGCCGTATCATCGAAAACACGGACACACGCAGCCTGCTGCGCAAGCTGAGCACCCAGAGCTTCATCCTGGACGTCTCCGGCGACGCCGGCGCCGTCACCGACCTCGACGCCTACCGGCCGCGAATGCTCGAGGATGGATCGCTGGAGGTGGAGCTCGACCAGGGGCAAAACCTCACTGACCTGTTCGCGCGCCTCCAGGCGAAGGGAGTTCGTGTGGACAGCATGAAAAACAAGGCGAACAGGCTCGAGGAGCTGTTCGTCAGGATGTTGGACAAACATGAGCCAGACCAAGACGAGAACGCGCAACTACGGGCTTGACCAGCAACCCGGCGGCTATTTCGCCGACAGTCTGGTCGCGCTCAAGACCATCGCCTGGAAGGAGACCTACCGCTACCTGCGGATCTGGGTACAGACGCTGTTGCCGCCGGCGATCACCATGACCCTGTATTTCGTCATATTCGGCAACCTGATCGGACCCCGGGTCGGTCCCATGGAGGGTTATACATACATGGAGTTCATCGTACCCGGCATCATCATGATGGCCGTGATCACCAACTCCTATTCCAACGTGGTTTCGTCGTTTTTCGGCGCCAAGTTTCAGCGCCATATCGAGGAAATCCTGGTTTCCCCTACCCCGAATTACGTACTCCTCGTGGGGTATCTGGCGGGCGGCGTGGGGAGGGGACTGCTGACGGGATTCATCGTGACCCTGATCGCCACCGCGTTCACCGACCTGCACATCTACAACATACCGATCACGATTTCAGTGGTGTTTCTGACTTCCGTGCTGTTTTCTCTGGGCGGCTTCATCAATGGCATTTTCGCGCGCAAGTTCGACGACATTGCCATCGTTCCGACCTTTATTCTAACCCCACTCACCTATCTCGGCGGCGTCTTCTATTCCATCAGCCTGCTGCCTGACGGCTGGCGGGAAGTATCGATGGCAAACCCGATTCTCTATATGGTCAACGCGTTCCGCTACGGCATCCTGGGGGCATCGGATATCCCCATCGGCACCGCCTATGCACTGATCCTCGTGTTCATCGCGCTGGCGAGCGCATTCTGCCTGTTCCTGCTCAATCGGGGGGTGGGCCTGCGGCAGTAGGCGCCAGGCGCCAGGCGCCGCCGTCCCTTGACACGCTCACCGGGGGGAACCAATACCCAAAGGGAGGGGTGGCCGCAGCCGGGGCGACGCGGCGCCGCAAGACCGCACCACGTCAAACACTAGCGAGACGATCCGCAACGATGGAACTGACACGAACTCCGCTGCTGACCGACCTGTACCAGCTCACCATGCTGCAGACCTACTACGAGCAGGACATGACCGAAACGGCCGTGTTCGAGTTCTTCGTGCGCAAGGCACCGGTCAGCCGTCCGTTCTATCTTGCCGCCGGCCTGGAGCAGGTGCTGGACTGGCTGGAACAGCTTCGCTTCGGCGAAGAGGAGCGGCAGTGGATCAGCGAGAGCGGGCTGTTCAGTGACGCGTTCGCGGACCGTCTGGCCGGGTTTCGTTTCTCCGGCGACGTGGACGCCATGCCGGAAGGGACAGTGTTCTTCCCGGACGAGCCGATCATCCGGGTAACGGCCCCCCTGCCGGAAGCCCAGCTGGTCGAGAGCCGGCTGATGAATATCCTCCACTTTCAGACACTGATTGCGACCAAGGCGGCCCGCTGCATGCTGGCGGCACAGGGACGCACCCTGGTGGACTTCGGCTTGCGCCGCGCCCACGGCGCGGAGGCGGGCCTGCATGCCGCCCGTGCCTGCTACGTTGCTGGATTCAGCGCCACGGCAACCTGCCTGGCGAATGCGCTCTACGGCATTCCGGTGACCGGGACCATGGCCCACTCCTTCATACTGGCGCACGACGACGAGACGGAAGCGTTTCGCCGTTTCGCCCGCTCCCATCCCGACAACGTGGTCCTGCTCATCGATACCTACGACACCGAGCGGGCCGCGGAGAAGGTGGTGGCCCTGGCACCCGAGCTTGCCGCCGAGAACATCCCCATCAAGGCCGTCCGCCTCGACAGCGGCGATCTGGCCGAGCATGCGCGCCGGGTGAGGGCGATTCTGGACCGGGGCGGGCTGACCGAGACCCGGATCCTGGCGAGCGGCGGGCTCGACGAAACCAGCATCGCCGAGATCTTGGACAGCGGCGCGCCGGTGGACGGCTTCGGCGTCGGCTCGAAGGTCGATACCTCGGCGGACATCCCCTTCCTGGATTCCGCTTACAAGCTCCACGCCTACGCCGGCCGGCCGCGCTTCAAGCGATCCGAGGGCAAACAGGACGTGCCCGGCGCCAAACAGGTGGTACGGCACATGCAAGATGCCGGCGAGATGGCGTACGACGTGCTGACGCTGGAAGACGAGGCAGCTCGCGGAGAGCCGCTGCTACAGCCCATGATGCGCGGAGGCCGCCGGCTGGCGCAGCCGGAAACGCTGGAGGCCGTCAGAAAACGCGCCGCCGCCTCGCTCGCGGCATTGCCGGAGGAGGTAAAGCGGCTGCCGGACCCGGCGACCTACCCGGTCAGGATTTCCGACCGCCTGAATGCCCTGATGAAGGCAACGACCTGACCCCGGTCGCCGCGTCGGGAAGAGCCGCCTGACGACGGGTGGCTCGCCGGTCGTCAGGCGGGTCGGCCCCGGAAACCGGGCTCAGACCTTGAGCTCGTCGAGCGGGCGCCCGGTAGCTTCCCACTCCTTTATCCATACCGGCTTGCGGCCGCGCCCCGACCAGGTTTTGCTGGAATCCTGGGGATGCTGATAACGCACCTGCGCCGCCGAGCGTCCACCCCGCTGAGACTGAGAACCCATCAATTCGTTCAGATTGAAGCCGTATTTTTCGGCAACGGCTTTCATTTCTTTCTGGGCCTTTTTGGCATCGTCCCGACGCCGGGACTTCAGCTCTTTGTCGACATCCTTCTTGAGCTGATACAGCTCCTGCGTGGTGTATTTCGAAAGATTCATTATCGATCCCCAATATTGCTCCGGTTCAGACGTGACGATTGCTCACGGATCGTCGGTCGCTTTCAAGCCTCGATGTGGGGCAATATAGAGGCACCCACAATCGGCGGCGCAGCGCCGATTCTATTGCGTTTCCGCAGATGTTTGCAACTGGACGAAAACCTGCACGGCCAATTTCGACACGGGGCAATCGCCGATCGGTTCATTCCGGAATATATTCCAGCTTGTAGGCTTTGAGTTTTTGAGACCGGCCATGGCAGATAGAGTTCGGAAACGATACCGTGGCATTGCCTTACGGCGCGACACTCTCGGCATCGGTCGCGGATGCCGGCCCGCATTACCCCACCTCCGTTCCGGCTGGGTTCTGAATCGGCGCAAACGGCAATGATCGAGATCGTGACCGCGGACGAAATGCCAGCGCCAAACGTAGATGTCGGTACCGCTTGCAGGCGCGGCAACGGGAGAAGCGCTACCGGGCTTAGACGCGCCCCGTCGCTGACCCTATACTGTGCCCTCCGCAAGACAGCGCCGAGGATGAAATGAAGGCCGCTCTCACGGCGACACCCATCGCGCTGACCGTTGAGCTCCCCTTCCAACACGTAGCCCGCGGTCAGCGCCCCCCGGCACCGCTGCCCCGCGAGCGCGCCGAGCAGCTTGCGGATGCCGTCGGCGAGGACCTGCAGCGACTGATGGGTGACGCCCTCTACGACTGCGGCATGGTGCTCGTGGGCGCCCTCTATGATCTGCCGGAGATCTTGCAGCCCGGATTCCCCTGCGTCGACGCCGTCTCGTCGGTGTACCGGGACGCCATGCCCGAGGCCGACTTCGTTGCCAGCGTGCTGGCGATCGGGGGTCGGGGCGGACGCTTTCCGATCCCGGGCATCGCGCCGATCAGGCAACCCGGAGCGGGCCCGCTGCTGGCGCTACCGCTGGTGTTCGTGGCGCCCCCGGAAACTATCGACCGGATAGCGCCCGCGCTGGAGGAGAAACTGCTGCACCGCGGCCAGGCCGGCCTCAACACCGCACGACTGGTGCAGGATAGCTTCGGTGTCCGGCCCCAGAATCTCACCTTCGCCACGTTCAACGATCTCTGCGCCCTGATGAAGGTGCAGCTGGACCATGGCGGCTTCGGGCCGCTGTGGAACCTGATCGAGGCGGCGTTGTTCCAGCGCGGCGCCCCCCTGCGCGAGCAGCTGGACGCCGGCAACCGCTACCTGCTCACCGGCGGGCGGGCCCACACCCCGTACTACACCGTTGCCGAATGGCTCAACCACCCACCGGCCGGGGTACCCGCAACGCTGGCGGCTTACCTGGACTGGCTGCGCCTCCAGCGGCAATACGACGCCGGCCTCGCCGCCCACGGCATCCAGGTGGTCCACGAGCGGCCAGCGGCGGACGACTCGCCGGGCGCCGTGCGCCGAAGCACCGATCCGGCCCTGGCCGACCCGGACGTGCGCAGCGAGACCACTGCTGCGTGGACGCAGGGGAACACACCCACCCGGGTCATCCTGCTGGAACACGGAACCGCCGAGCTGGGGCCGGTCGCCTATTCGCTGGCGGTGCTGGACGAACGGGATCTGCCGCTGGAGCTCACCCACCGCTACCCCCTCAACCGGCGGGCGATGCAACGCATCGAGCGGGAGGCCCGGGAGCGTGCCGGATCGCTAGGCGTCGAGCTGGAATGGCGCCGGCCGCGCGAGGTTGCGCTCGACGAAGCCGGCACCGACCTGGCCGGCCCCGACAGGTCACACTTAGGGAAACACTGAATAAGTCCTGCGTGCCTTGTCTGCACACGCGCTGCGCGGCCAGAGGCTCGCGCGAATTGTTCAGTGTTTCCTTAGGGGTTAACCCAGTCCCGCCGCCAGACACCGTCCTCCAGGTGGTAGCGCTCCCGGTCGTGCAGGCGACCGGGCCGGCCGAACCAGAACTCGATCAGATCCGGCACCACGCGATAGCCCGTCCAGTGCGTCGGCCGCGGAATCTCCTGGCCGGCAAAACGCCGCTCATAGTCCGCGTAGCGGGCGTGCAGCTCGCCGCGGTCGGTCAGGAAGCGGGATTGCTCCGATGCCCAGGCCCCCAGCTGGCTCTCCCGAGGCCGGGTCGCCCAGTAGCCGTCAGCCTCTGCGTCGGCAACCCGCTCGGCGCGCCCCTCGAGCAGCACCTGAGCCTTCAGCGGCTGCCAGAATAAGCACAGCGCCGCGTATGGATTGGCATCCAGCTGCCGGCCCTTGCGGCTCAGAGCGTTCGTGTAGAACACGGCACCCTGTTCGTCCAGCGCCTTGAGCAACACCGTGCGCACCGTCGGCCGGCCCTCCGGCGAGGCGGTCGCGAGGGTCATGGCGGTGGGCTCGGCCAGATCGGTTTGACCAGCATCGTCAAGCAGCGCCTGCAGGCGACGGATTGCTTCCTCGTAAAGTGACATGCAATGGGCCTCTGAATCGAAACGTAACCAGACAAAGAACGCCCGGGGCGCGGTGGGACCGACGCGCCAACACAGTGTGGGGCAGCGCTGAACGCTTCCCTCGTGGTGCCGCGATTTCAGCCTTGATCCGTGTCGCGACTGTCGGGCTCGGGGATCACGGTCAGGCGAAGCCCGTCCATGGCAGTGACCCGCACCGTCTCTCCCTGCGAGATGGGCTGGGCGCTCCGCGCTCGCCAAAGCTCGCTGTGAACCCGCACGCGACCACTGCCGGACTCAAAGTCCACGGCGGCCACGCCGCGCGCACCAACCATCTGCTGGGATCCGGTCACCACCGGTCGTCGGTGGGCACGGACCGCCAGCGTGGCGGCACCGAGAAACACCAGAACGCTGGACAGCGTGAAGCCCGCCACCAGGTACACGGAAATGCGGAAGGCCTCGCTGTTGGTGTCGAACAGCAGCAGCGACCCGGCAGCGAAAGCCACCGCTCCGCCCAACCCGAGCGCACCGAAGCTCGGCACGAACGCCTCACTGATCATCAGGGCGACGCCCAGGGCGATCAATGCGAGCCCCGCGTAGTTGATAGGCAGGGCCTGAAACGCGAACAGCGCCAGCAGCAGGCTGATGCCGCCGATGACGCCCGGCACCACCGCGCCCGGGTTGGCCAGCTCGAATATCAGCCCATAGATGCCGATCAGCATCAGCACATACGCCACGTTCGGGTTGGTCAACACGGTCAGCACCCGGGTGCGCCAGCCGGGCTCCAGGTCAATGACACGGGCACCGGCGCTGTGGAGCCGCTCCTGGTGTCCGGAGACGGTGACCTCGCGGCCGTCGATGCGATTGAGCAGCTCCTCGGTGTCGCCCGCCAGCAGATCCACCACGTGCATGCGCACCGCCTGCTCCGCGGGCAGGCTCGCGGCCTCTCGGACCGCCTTCTCCGCCCAGTCGGGGTTGCGGCCGCGCAGGTTGGCCAGGGAACGGATGTAAGCCACGGCGTCGTTCACCATCTTGTGCTGCATCGTGCCGCTGCCCTGCTTGCCCTCCCCGCCGCCGTCGGGCGTCCCTCCGGGCAGCCCGCCCAGCTGGACGGGCGTGGCCGCGCCGAGGTTCGTGCCGGGTGCCATGGCTGCCACGTGCGAGGCATACACGATATAGGTGCCGGCACTGGCGGCCCTGGCGCCGCCGGGAGCCACGTAGGAAACCACCGGCACTGGCGAGTCGATGATGCCGCGGATGATGTCCCGCATGGCGGTATCCAGGCCGCCCGGGGTATCCAGGCGAAGCACGATGACGTCGGCATCGCGTTCCCGCGCGCTAGCGAGTCCCCGGACGACGTAGTCGCTGGTTGCCGGACCGATGGGTCCGTCGATCTGAAGCCGGACGGCTAGGGGCGATTGCGACGCGGCGGGCCCGGCGAACACCAGTCCCATCAGAAACACCAGGGTCAGTTTCAGGCGCATGCGAACCTCTCCAGGGAAACACTGAATAATTCCCGCGTACCACTGCGCTCCAGAGCGGCGTCCTGGTTAGGCGGCGTTCGCGGTGAATGGCCGTAGGCCTTTGCAAGAACGCCAACAAAGCCCAGGGCGCCGCTCGGGAGCGCGTTCGGAACCGCACCGCGCCTTGTCTGCACACGCGCTGCGCGGCCAGAGGCTCGCGCGAATTGTTCAGTGATTCCCTACCCGGCCCGACGCGCGTCGGCGGCCGCCCGGGCGGGACTGTGGCGGCCGCCGTTCAGATCAGGCGCCCACCGCCTCCCGGATACGGGACTGGACATCGTCGACGCTGCCGGTACCCTCCACGCTCACGTATCTCGGCGCAACCGGGTCGCCGCTGGCGGCCCAGGAGGAATAATAGTCCACCAGGGGCTTGGTCTGCTCGTGATACACCTGCAGGCGCTTGCGCACCGTCTCTTCCTTGTCGTCGTCCCGCTGCACGAGGGGTTCACCCGTCTCGTCGTCACGCCCGTCAACCTGCGGCGGGTTGTGCTCGACATGGTATACGCGCCCGGATGCGGGGTGAACACGGCGCCCGCTCATGCGGCTGACGATCTCCTCGTCGTCCACCTTGATCTCGATTACGCAGTCGATCCTGATCGACTCTTCCTTGAGCGCGTCGGCCTGGGCAATGGTCCGGGGGAAGCCGTCGAACAGGAAGCCGTTGGCGCAGTCCGGCTGGGCGATTCGTTCCTTGACCAGACCAACGATGATGTCATCCGAAACCAGCCCGCCGGCATCCATGACTTTCTTGGCCTCCAGCCCCAAGGGCGTGCCCGCCTTGACCGCGGCCCGCAGCATGTCACCGGTGGAAATCTGCGGCACGCCGTAGGCCTCGCACAGATAAGCGGCCTGAGTGCCCTTGCCGGCACCGGGCGGGCCGAGCAGTATGATCCGCATGGTGTCCCTCTCCCTCTCCAAACAGCTGAATTGGTGAGACCGAAGCCGAAGAGCGCAGCAATGCGGACGACACCGAATCGATTGCGTGAAAATTGCCGCAGATCACCCGCCGTCGGTGACAATCGATCCGGACGTTGGAAATACGGAGGACTGGCGCCGCTTGCGATCTCGAGTTTCGGCCCGGCAGGCATCGTTTCCGCGGTGAGCCTACCACCGGCCCTGCCCTTCTGCAACGAGCCGTGCCGGGCGCGCGGCAAGCCGCGGTGCCGTGCCTTGCGGTGCGCTCAAGCCGCGAGCTGTCGCGCCATGGCATCGAGCCCCTCGCTGCCGGCAAGCACCGCCTCGAACACCGCTTCGACCACCGCCGTCTGAAGTCCCAGACACTCCAGTACAGCGGGGGGCAGTTGCTCGCCGTCCCCGTCGCCGAGGCCGAGCCGGCGCGTGAGCCGGTCGGCCACGAGGACCAGCCCGACGTAGTTGGCGTGCGGCCCGCGGTAGTCGGGGTCGTGATGGGCCGAGAGCGTGGCGACCAGCTCGCCGGGCAGCTCCCATCGCTTCATGAGCCAGGCGCCAAGCTCGGTGTGCCCCATGCCGGGGCCGACTTGGCGGGCTTCTCCCAGGCCCAGCACCTGACGCTCGATATCGATGATCGGCGTGCCGGGGTTGGCGGCGGCCAGCCGGTTGAGCATGTCAAACTCCGAGCGGAACAGATGCCCGAGCACCAGGTAGCCGAAGTTGTGCAGCAGCGCGCTGAGATAGGCGAGACCGAGCCGCGGACGCTTGCGGGGCGGCATGCGCCGGGCCAGCTCCTGAACGATGGCGGCGGTGTATGTGGCATGACGCCAGAAGGCATCCAGCCCCAACGGTCCGTCGGCCGGATTGCGAAACATACGGCCCGTGGCCAGGCCGACCGCAATGTTCACGACCATATCGAAGCCGAGCACCCGGTGAATGGCGTCGTGGACGTTCTCGATCTGCCCGCGATAGCCGAAGAACGGCGCCCGCGCGTAGCGGACGATCTGAGCCGCCAGGCTGGGATCCTGATCCATCAGCCGGCAAAGGTCGTCGACTCCGGCGTTGGGATCCTCGCGCAGGCGCAGCACCTGGAAAGCCATCTGGGGCATGGGCGGCAGCGCATGGAGGTGATCCAGCAGATCGTGGGCGCCGCCCTCCGGCGCGTATCCAGCCGCCTCTTCCGCGGCCTGAGCCAGGGGCCGGGGTGCATTGAGGGGGCGGGAGAAGCGGCCCCAGCGGGCGTCCCGGAGCACGTCGACGAATGCGCCGCCGTCGACTTCCAGAAGGCAGTTGTGCCGTCCTGCCGCCACGTAGACCGAGGCCAGATCCCGAAGGCTCTCGTCGACCACGGCGTTCAGGCCGTAGGCCGGCGCCAGGGCCGGCGTGGTCCGTTCCGCGCAGTCCTCGAACAGACGGGCCGCTTCCATCGGCGGGACCACGTCGGCCGGCCCGCCCATGAGGCCGTTCAACTCGCCGAACTGGATGAGACGGTCGGCCGGCAGCACGCACAGCCAGTATTCGCCGCCGCGGCGCAATAGCACCGCACGGGCCACGCGCGCCGGCTCCACGCCCGCCACCACGGCGGCGCGCTGGATGCGCCGGGTGGCTGGATGTTCAAGCACGAAGTGGGGGATGCCCGCACCCTCAAGAAAGGCCTGGATCTTTGGTGGCAGCGCCATCGAGTATTATCGGTGTAATCGGAGTGCGGCCATTATTGATCCGCGGGGGGTCCATTTAAAGGAACGATATCACAGGATATAGCAGCACCCACGGACACGATTCCGAGGGCCTGGAGCCGGGGATCGGCGGGCACGGCGAGGGGCCGGTGCTAGGTCAAGGCAAACTCGAAGCTGCGGGTCTCCTGGGGATTGCCCCGCCAGTCGAAAGTTCGCTCCGTGAACGCGGCCCTGCCCTGGCGATCCACCGTGAGTACGGTGGATGCGCGCGTCCCGTAACGGCGGCTGACGATGAACATGGGAGCGAGCAGCCGTTCCCATTCCAGTCCAATCCCGGTATTAGGCAGGTGATCGTCGTCCGGCCGGCTGCGGTCGTGGAGCAGGTCCAGCAGCGGGCCATGTTCCGGTGCTCGGCCGCTGTCGAGATACTCCTGCAGCAGCGCCTTGCCATGCTGGACCTTGGGCCAGGCCGTCTCCAGCACATGATTGCTGAGGCCGTAGAGCCCGGGACGCAGTCGGCTCTGGCTCTCGCCCCGGTTGGTCACATAGTGAAGACTGCCCGGCTGGCCGAACAGCAGGTTGAACCCATTGTAGCGGTGTCCCTCGTTGTGCAGCGTGCGCACGGTCTGCTCCCTCACGCGGTCCCGACGCAGCACCAGGACGGGCAGCTGTCCGCGTGACGGCAGCCCCGGCTCGTTGACCGACGGATCGCGGTAGTTGGTGACGGTCGCGAACACGCCGTGCCGGTTGACGCCAAACCAGGTGCCGCCCGCCTCCCGGTCGCGGCCGGCCAGGATCGGCTCGTCCTCCCACCAGTGGGCGGCCATGGTGCCGCGCTCGTGAAACTCGTCCCGGTTGGCGGCGACGACCAGGGGCAATTCCGGAAGGACCTCGTGCGCGATCAGGACCAGACACATGACACGGCGACCGTCACTGTCGAGACTGCCCCTTGAGCCGGTAGGCGGCGAGCTGTCCCTTCAGCGTCCACACATAGAGCCGGCCGTTCGTCACCGTCGGCGGCTGAGCGATCCAGTCGGGCGGGACGAACACGTAGCGTTCCATGGCGTTCGGCCGGATAGCGGCGTCCCGCTCGGACGGGGACAGCGGCTCGAGGCGCGTCCGGGCTTCGAGCTTGCCGTTATCGCGCGACAGCCAGTTCAGATACCCGTCGTTGCTGCCCACCACCACGTATTTCCCGAAGACCACCGGCGCGGTGAGACGCAGCTTGGAGAGCCGGTCCTGGCGCCAAACGGAGGCACCGTTGAACCGATCCAGGGCCCAGACCCGCTGATCGTCGTCGGTGACATAGACGTTCCCCACGTCCTCGGCGGTGCCGTCATAGGAGGGCACGTCCCGCGTCCACACGCTGTTGCCGCTTTCGACGTCCACCGCCATGGTCCGGCCCTGGTACGCCGAAACGTAGGCGGTGCCCCGCGCCTCGGAAATGCGCCCGTCGACGTCCACCATGCGTTCCAGATCGGTACGGCCGCGGGGAATGCCGATAGTGGCTTCCCAGGCCTGCTCGCCGGTCTTCAGGTCCAGGGCCACCAGCTTGCCGTTGTCGAGTCCGACCAGCGCCCTGCCGCCTGCGATCACCGGCGGACTGTTGCCGCGCAGGGTCAGTACCGGCACCGTCCGGTCGTACAGCCAGCTGCGCGACCCGTCGGAGGAACGCAGGCCGAAGACACGCCCGTCCGCGCTGCGGACCACGAACAGACCGTCACCGTAGGCCGGGGGGGTCAGTACCTCGCTGGTCACGCCCGAGCGCCACAGCACGGAACCGTCTTTGGCGGACAGTCCGACCACTTCGCCGGCGCGGGTACCGATGGCCACCACGCCGTCGCCCACGGTGGGCCCCCCCGCCAGCTCCTCGTCCAGATCCGCGTCCCAGACGCGCCGGCCGGTCTTGGCCTCCACCGCGTAGACGTCCCCGTCCCAGTCCGCGACGTAGATCCGGCCGTCCGCCAACGCCGGCACCAGGCCGTGATCGGCATAGCGATTGCCGTCGCCGAGCTTGACGGACCAGAGCTGACGGACCCCGATCTTGCCTTCGAAGCTCTGCAGCGATTCGGGCGTCTTCTGGCCGCGCTGCATGTAGTCGGGGGCGGCGCAGCCGCTCAGCACAAGGATCAGAGCAGCGCAGAAGAGGGTACGCATCACGACTGTGATTCCGGCCCCGCCACGGAGTCCAGCTTGATCTGCAGCAGCCTGCGGCGCTGGGGCCCGACCGAGCCGGCCTGGAGCGCCTTGCGGTAGGCATCGGCCGCGTCCGCGGCCTGACCCTGGGCGTCGAGGATGTCGCCTCGCAGCTCGTAGTACTCCGAGACGTAGCCGTGCTCGGGCGGTTCACCCATGGCCTTGACTGCCTGCTGGTAGTTTCCCTGGGCCCAGTAGACCCGGCCCAGCCGCAGCCGCACCAGCTCCTCCATGGCGTCGTCGTCCGCATGGTCGCTCGCCCATTTCAGCTGCTCGACCGCTTTGTCCAGCGAATCGCCGGCGGCGTAATGCTGAGCCAGATCCATGGCAGCAAGCACCGCATAGCCGGTGCCGCCGTAGTCGTCCTTCAGCTCGCCGCCCGCCTCCTGCGCCTGCTGTATGTCCTGGCCGTCGTCATTGATGGCCTGACTGAACTTGGTGTACAAAGCCGAAGCGTCTTCGGCCTGGGACTTCCGGTACGCCTGCCACTGCTGGTAACCGACGGCCCCGGCGATGGCCAGAATCAGGGCCGCGATCACGCTGCGACCGTTTTCCCGCCACCAGCGCTGCAGTGCTTCCAGCTGTTCGTCGTCCGACTGGTAGGTAACCAACTTCCCTCTCCCCGTGTTGGGACGCTTCTCGGCGCCCTATCGTTGCAGTTGATCCCGGAGCAGCTGCGGCAGCGCCGTCCGGCCGACGCGACGCTGCTCGGACTCTCCGCGCAGGTCCTTCACCGTGACGGTATCCGTGGCGAGCTCCTCCTCGGCGAGTACCAGCGCGAGCGGTGCGCCGCTCCGATCAGCCCGTTTGAACTGGCTCTTGGCGCTGCCGCCGCCGCTGTTGACCAACAGCCGCAACCCGGGCAGCGCATCGCGGAGCCGCTCCGCCAGCCCCAACGCAGCCGTCTGCGCCGTTTCGCCGATGGCCACCACGTAGGCGTCGGGCGGGGCCGGGGCAAGCCCGGCGCCGCTTTCCTCCACCAGGGTGACCAGCCGCTCCAGGCCGACGGCGAAGCCGATGGCCGGCGTAGGCCGGCCGCCGATCTGCTCCACGAGCGCGTCGTACCGCCCGCCGGCACAGACCGTACCCTGGGCGCCGAGCCGGTCGCTGACCCACTCGAATACCGTGCGCGTGTAATAGTCGAGTCCGCGTACCAGCCTCGGGTTCACCACGTAGGTAACACCGCAGACGTCCAGAGTGGCCTTGACCGCCTCGAAATGGTCCCGGGATTCCACATCCAGATGATCGAGCAGCGAGGGTGCCTCGGCAATCAGGGACCGCATCTCCGGGTTCTTGCTGTCGAGGACCCGCAGCGGGTTGGTTTCCAGGCGGCGCAGGCTGTCGTCGTCAAGCTGTTGCCGGTGGGCGTTCAGGTACGCCACCAGCCGTTCCCGGTAGGCTGCCCGGGACTCCGGCGTGCCCAGCGTGTTCAGTTGCAGCTCCGCGTCGTCCAGCCCGATGGCCCTCAGCATGCGGGCAGTCATCAGGATCATCTCGGCGTCGATATCCGGACCGGGCAAGCCGAACACCTCCGCGCCGATCTGGTGGAACTGCCGATAGCGGCCCTTCTGGGGACGCTCGTAGCGGAACATGGCACCGCTGTACCACAGCCGCGGCTGCCTGTTGTGGAGCAGTCCGTGCTGTATTCCGGCGCGAACGCAGCCCGCGGTCCCTTCCGGGCGCAGACTGAGGCTCTCACCGTTGCGATCCTCGAAGGAGTACATCTCCTTTTCGACGATGTCGGTAACCTCGCCGATGGAGCGGGCGAACAGCTCCGTCTGTTCCAGGTACGGCAGGCGGATTTCCTCGTAGCCATAGGCGTCCAGGACTTCCCGGATACCGTTCTCGACGAACCGCCAGATCGGTGTCCGATCCGGCAGGATGTCGGCGAATCCGCGAATACTTTGAATGGACTTGGCCAAGGAACCTCCAGAACACGCGACGGAGACGGAAACGAACGCGCAGCGGCGTTCGCCTGGCTGACTGATCGAAGGCAGGAACTTATCAGTGATCAGGGGGCCACTGGAAGCGCGCCACATTGCCCTTGGTGAACTGCTGCAGCGGAACGTCCTCGCCCTGATAGACGAGCTGCACCCGGTCGGCGTCCCCAATTACCAGGGAAAACGGCGCCTGACCGCCCACATGGCGGGTGACCGGGCCCTGTATCAGGCCATACAGCAGCCGCTTGCCGTTGGCGTCCCGAACCTCGATCCATGATTCGCCGGAGACCGTCAGGGTCAGCGCGCCGGCGGCGGCCGACGTATCCGTATCCAAGCCACTTTCGGGGGCGGTGTCCTGGGCAGCCGCGCCTTCGTCGGCAGCGGCCTGAGTTTGCACGCCGACGTTATCCCGCGACTCGGCATCCGTCGGAGCACCGGCAGCTGCCGGCTCTCCACCGCTCGCACTCACGCCGCCCTCCGGTGCAGCCGAGAGCGGGCTGGAGTCTGCGCCGGATTCCGGCTCCGCGGCCGCCAGCGCGTCCGGCGTCGGCTGAGCGTTGCTTTCCGGCGCCGCAGCCCGCGGCTGCGTACTCTCGGGGGGCGCTTCGGCAGCAGCCCCGAGGTCGGCGCCGACGGCCGGCTCGCCAGTGCCGGCACCCGTCTCGGCGGCCGGAGCCGGCGCCCGCAGCCACCAGGCCGCAAAAGCGGCACCGGCGAGGAGCAGGACCAGCACCATCCAAAACAGGCCGGAGGGACGCCCGCTGGCAGCCACCTGCGTGTCGGGCACGGGAGAAGGCACCCGCTCCTCCTCGTCCAAGCCCAAATCCTCGAACGCCTCCATGACCATTTCCTGGGGCACTTCCACCAGGCTGGCATAGGCCCGCAGATAACCCTTCACGAATGTCAGCGGCGGGAGGTCCGCGAAGCGCTCCTCTTCCAGCGATTCGACCACATGCGTGCTCAGGTGCAGTGCGTCCGCGACGGCGCGCACACTGAGCTGCTTGCGCTCCCGCCCTTCGCGCAGCAGCTGCCCCGGGCCGAGAGGCCGCCGGTCGACCGCCTCCTTCAGTTTCGCCGGCGCGTTATTGTCTATCATTGCCCTGCCACTCCAGCAGCTTCCTGGTCTCCTCGGATTCCGGATACTTGTCACGCAGCAGCAGGCTGTAGCTCGCTACCGCGTCCTCGTTGCCCAGCGCGTGCTCGATCCGCACCCCCAGCCACAGCGACTTGGCGGTCTGGTCGGCAACGGCCAGATAGCGCTGATAGAAGCCGCGCGCAGACAGGTACTGCTTCTGGTTGAACCGCCGCTCGGCCATGTGGAACAGCGCCGAGGAGAAGCGGCTGTTGTGGTCGAGGGCCGCGAGGAAGAAATGCTCCGCCCGCTCCGGCTTGTTCTGGCGTTCGGCGCAGATACCGGCATTGGACAGGGCCAGCTCTGGCTTCTTGTAGAGACGGTTGGCCGCCGCCTTCTGGAAATGGTCGATGGCCTTGTCGTATTCACCGTGCTCGCACAGGAAGCGGCCGTAGTTGTTCAGCAGAGTGGGATCCTTCGGTTCCAGCTCCATGGCCCGCTCGTACTCCTCTCTTGCCTTGTCCGGGTCTTCCAGCCGCTCGTGGAGAACGCCGCTGACCATGTGTGCATCGGCATAGTCGGGATTCTGGTTGATGGCCTTGTTGACCTTGTCGCGGGCGCGCTCCAGCTCGCCTTTCTGCAGGTACGCCATGGCCAGCTGGGTGTTGATGCGGGAAGCCTTCTCGCGCCGGCTCTGGGTCATGCCGCTTTCCGGCGTGCTGGCACAGGCCGCAAGCAGCGCCGCGACCAGCACCAGCAGGAAAAGCCTCGGCGTATGCTTCATGCTTCGCTCGCCCCCACGCCCTGTTCCTGACGAAAGCGGCGCCGCGTCCGGTCCCGAACCTGCCCGACCAGCTGCCCGCAGGCACCGTCGATGTCGTCGCCCCGGGTCCGCCGCACGGTGACGGTGTAGCCGGCGCGCTGCAGGCGCGCCGAGAACTGCTCGATACGCTGTTTCGGGGAGCATCGGTAGCGCGTCCCCGGAAACGGATTGAAAGGAATCAGATTGATCTTCGACGGAATGCCCTTCAGCAGCTTCGCCAACGCGTCGGCATCCGCGTCGCTGTCGTTGACGCCGTCCAGCATGACGTACTCCCAGGTGATCCGTTTGTGGGGCGTGCGCGAGGCATAGTCGCGGCAGGCCGGCATCAGCCTGTCCAGTGGATATTTGCGATTGATCGGCACCAGCTCGCTGCGCAGCGCGTCGTGGGCGGCATGGAGGGAGACCGCCAGGCTGATCTGAGTGCGCTCCGCCAGCCGGGCGATTGCCGGCACGATGCCGGATGTGCTGATAGTGATGCGCCGGCGTGACAGGCCGAAGCCGAGATCGTCGGCGAGCAGCTCCACGGCGGGCAGCACCTGCTCCATGTTGAGCAGCGGCTCTCCCATGCCCATGAACACCACGTTGGTCACGCGCCGATCCCGACCTTCGGCGGCTAGCGACTCGGCGGCGAATAACACCTGACCCACGATTTCCGCCGTGGTCAGGTTGCGATTGAAGCCCTGTTGGGCGGTGGAGCAGAAGCTGCAGTCCAGGGCGCAGCCTACCTGCGAAGACACGCACAGGGTCCCGCGCCGGGCCTCCGGGATAAACACCAGCTCGATGGCGTTACCCCCTTCCAGACCGAGCACCCATTTACGTGTACCGTCCACCGACTGCTGGTCGAAGATCACCCGCGGCAGCTCAACGCCCGCGCGCGCCTGGAGCTTGGCGCGCAACGAGCGGCTCAGGTCGGTCATCGAATCGAAGTCACGGACGCCGCGCTGATAGATCCACTGCAGGACCTGCTTGGCGCGGAACGGCTTCTCGCCGAGCTCGGCAAAAAAGGCTTGCAGCCCTACCCTGTCGAGGCCCAGGAGGTTGGTCCTGCGGGCCCCGGCCCCGGTGTCGTCGACGGGAATGTCAGCTACGGGAGAAGATCTCATCGTCTTTGAAGAAGAAGGCGATTTCCTCTTTCGCCGTTTCCGGTGCGTCCGAGCCGTGCACCGCGTTCGCGTCGATGCTGACGGCATAGTCATGGCGTATCGTTCCCGCCTCCGCTTCGGCGGGATTGGTCGCCCCCATGATCTCCCGGTTCTTGCGGATGGCATCATCGCCCTCCAGCACCTGAACCAGGATCGGCCCGGAGGTCATGAACTTCACCAGATCGTTGAAGAAGGGACGCTCCTTGTGGACGGCGTAAAAACCTTCCGCCTCGTCGCGGGTGAGATGCATCATCCGCGCGGCCACTATCTTCAGCCCCGCCTTTTCGAAACGGCTGTAGATCTCACCGATGACATTCTTGGCGACGGCGTCGGGCTTGACGATAGACAGGGTACGTTCCAGTGCCATGCAGAGACTCCGATTGATCGTCGGTTCAGGATTTGGAAAATTGCGGCCGGCCCAGCGGCGCGGGCCCGCGAGTGCGGCCGGGCACAGTCTAACTTGGCCGGATGCCTACGGCAATTTGCCCGACCGTGCATCGGGAAGCGCCGAACGATGCCCTAAGAGCCTCCGCACGGACCCGGCGGTCAAACCGAAAAGCTCTCCCCGCAACCGCACATGTCCTTGACGTTGGGGTTACTGAACGTGAAGCGCTCGTTGAGCCCTTCGCGGACGTAGTCCACCTCGACGCCCTCCAGAAACGGCAGGCTCTTCTGATCGACCACGACCTGGACGCCGTGTTGCCGGAACACACTGTCCCCGTCCTCCACCGCATTCGCGTAATCGACCGTGTACGAGAATCCCGAGCAGCCGGTGGTCTTCACCCCCAGACGCAGCCCGACGCCGCTGCCGTGCCGGTCCAGGGCGCTGCGAATGTGATCGGCTGCACGCTCGGTCATTTGGATGCTCATAACGTTAGAACCTCAACAACAATGTCCACGAACTGCTCCGTTCGGTCCGCGGTCTCACCCCGCCACGGCGGCCCGCACGGCGTCCTCCACGATCAGCGCCATGCCCAGCGCCGACTGGGGCAGCCCCAGGGCCTCCACCATGGCCAGACCGGTGAGCGCCTCCGCCTCGGCCATCGGGCGGCCTTCCAGCCAGCCGCAGGTCCATTCCGCGCAGGCCGCTGCCGCCGGTTCCCCGAACGCCAGGAACGCCGCCGCCACCACCTGGTGCGCGGGTACCTGGAGCCAGATCTCCACTACGGTACCACGATTGACCGCCCCGGCCCGACCATGCCGAACGTCCGGTCCCCGTCTGAGCGGTCCCACATGGCGCGCTTCTGCCAACATTGCAGCTGCGCCGATCCCTTTCAACTCCGCTGGCCCGGTCATGGGGAAACGTTCACGCCGCGCGGGGCAGATGCTCGACGCCGTAGATATCCGTCCAGGACATCCCGGCCAATCGGTCGTGCCATAGCGGCGACATCCGGCGCAGGTGGTCGACAGCCCCTGTCAGGCATTCGACAGCAGCGTCGATCTCCGGTTCTGTCGTGAATCGGCCCAGGCTGAGGCGGAGCACGCTCTGCGCCAGAGCGTCGGGAATGCCCATGGCCCGCAGCACGTGCGACGGCCTGCCGGTCGGTGCGTTGCAGGCGGAGCCGATGGAGGCGGCAAGCGCCGGCGTCAACGCCTGCAGGGCGCGTCCGTGGACACCGGCGAACGCCAGGCTCAGCACGTGGGGTGAGCGCTGCTGCTCGTGGCCGATCAGAAACACGTCCTCCAGTCTGCCGAGCGCAGCGCGCAGCCGCGCCGACAGCGCCGCGAGCCGCGCCGGTTCCTCCCCGCAGGAGGCGGACAGCTCGAAAGCCAGTCCCATTCCCGCCGCCTGGTGGGTGGCGAGCGTGCCGGAGCGCAGCCCGCGTTCCTGACCGCCCCCGCGCAACAGGGGCTCCAGCCGGCGGCCACTGCGCAAGTAAAGGGCGCCGACCCCTTTCGGCCCATAGAGCTTGTGGGCCGAGAGCGAAACCAGGTCCACGGGCAGCGCGTTCACGTCCAGCGGCAACCGGCCCACGCTCTGGGCCGCGTCCACATGGAACAGCGCGCCGTGCCGGCGCACCGCCTCGCCGAGGGCGGCGAGGTCCTGGGCCACCCCGGTCTCGTTGTTGACGTGCATGATGGAGACCAGGCCGGTTTCCGGACGCAGCGCCGCTTCGAGCCGCTCCCGGTCCACCAGGCCGTCGGCCGAGACCGGCAGGCGGGTCACGTTGACACCCCGGCGTTCGAGCGCCTCCAGGGGCTCGAGCAGAGAGGCGTGCTCCACGGCCGAGACAATGACGTGGCAGGCGCGGCCCCGGCGGCGCTGAAAGCCGGCTACGCCGTGCAGCGCCAGGTTGTTCGCCTCGGTGGCGCCGGATGTCCAGATGATCTCTTCCGGCCACGCACCGACGGCGGCGGCAACACGCTCCCGGGCCTGATCCACGACAGCCGCGGCGCGCCGGCCGGCCGCGTGATCGCTGGCCGGATTGGCGTGGGGCCCGGCGGTACCGAGCAGATCGGCCATGTACTCGGCCACCCGGGGGTCCACCGGTGTGGTCGCCGCGTAATCGAAATAGAGCTCCGCCATAGCCGTGACCTTCGACCGTCGTCAGCCCCGACCGCCGCTGCCGGCCGACTGCTCCCGGTCGTCCGGCTCTGCGGCCGAGCTCTGTCGCGCCGCGGAGCGATCGGTGCCGTTCTCGATCTCGCAGCCCTCGATCTCCGGGATAGTGGTCTCCTGGATGTCGCCGCCCAGCTGCCGCAGGGCACCGCACATCTCCTGCAGGCGCTGGTCGCTCACGTGGATGTGATCCAGGATGGCGTTGATGGCGCCCGCCACCGGGTCCGGCATGTCGTTGGTGGCGCCGTACGCCTCGAAGCCGATGCGCCGGGCCACCGCCTCGCGCTGACGGTCCTTTTCCGTCGGCTCCCGACGCACGCCGGCCACCCGCGCCGGGATACCCACCACCGTGGCCCCGTCAGGCACGTCCTTGACCACCACCGCATTGGAACCCACCCGGGCATTCTCGCCCACAGTAATGGGGCCCAGCACCTTGGCACCGGCGCCGATGATCACGTTCGCCTTCAGCGTGGGGTGGCGTTTGCCCTTCTCCCAGGTGGTGCCGCCCAGGGTCACACCGTGATAAAGCGTGCAGTCGTCGTCGATCTCCGCGGTCTCGCCGATCACGACCCCCATGCCGTGGTCGATGAAAAACCGCCGGCCGATCCGGGCCGCGGGATGGATTTCGATGCCGGTCAGCCAGCGCGCCAGGTTGGAGGACACGCGGGCGAGCCAGTGCAGGCCGCATCGCCACAGCCAGTGATTGAATCGGTGCATCATCAGGGCGTGGAAGCCCGGATACGCGGTCACGACCTCGAAAGCGTTGCGCGCCGCGGGGTCGCGCTCCATGACGCAGCGGATGTCCTCTCTCAACGTGCTGAACATCTGATACCGGTTCCTCGAGCCAAGGGAATGGGAGCGCACGGCAGGCCGGGAGGCATACGGGAGATCGAGACCGCGCCGGCCGCAGCGAGCCTCCTACATACAGAGGGTGCGACGCGCCAGGATTGGGTTCGACTTCAGCATAATCCGTAAATTATAACGGCTTGCCGGAGTCATTGGTATGACGCCCGCCGCCGTCGAGGCACCGCTGCACCGCCGCCAGAACTCCGCGCAGGATGTTCAGCTCCGACGCCTCGGGCCGCGCGCGATTGAAAAGCCGCCGCAGCCGGCGCATGAGCCGGGGCACGTCGTCCGGGTCGGCGTAGCCTGCGTCCTGCATGAGCGCGGCGAGGTGAGCGTAGAAACCTTCCAGATGTTCCGCCGTCGCCACCGCCGCGCCGTCGGCAGGTTTCGATGCCGCAGCGGCGGCAGTCCAGACCTCGTAGGCGACGAGCTGCACGGCCGCGGCCAGGTTCAGCGCCGGGTAGTCCGGGTTGGCGGGGATGTGGACGGTGTAGTGACAGTGAGCGAGCTCGTCGTTGGTGAGCCCGGCGTGCTCCCGGCCGAACACCAGCGCCACCGGGTGTAGCGCGGCCTCGGCCCGACAGCGGGCACCGGCCTCGCGTGCCGTCAGGATCGGTGTCGAGCGGCGGCGCGGCCGCGCAGTCATGCCGAACGACGCCGCGGCGCCATGGAGCGCCTCGGCCAGGGAGTCGTGGGCGCGCAGCCTGTCCAGCACGTCGTCGGCATGCGCGGCATTGGCCCGCGCCGAGGCATCCACCACGTCCCGGCTGCCCACCACCCGCAGGTCGGTCAGCCCCATGGTCTTCATGGCCCGGGCCGCGGAGCCGACATTGCCGCCGTGGGTCGGGGCCACCAGCACCACCCGGACCTGCCCCAGGTCAGCCGTCATCGACCGCTCCCGGCCACGGCAACGGCGTGGCGGCAGTGGTGGAATAATTGATCATCGCCGTCCCAATGCTGGTATCCTTAGCGCCCCATTCAGAGCAGCTACTACGCGGATTCTCAATCCATGCACCCGATGGTGAACATAGCCGTGCGGGCGGCCCGCGCCGCCGGCCGGGTCATCACCCAGCACATCGACCGGCTCGATCGCGTCGCGGTCCAGAGCAAGGGCCGCAACGACTTCGTCAGCGACGTCGACCGCATGGCCGAGCAGGCGATCGTCGACACGCTGCACGACGCCTATCCCGATCACGCCATCCTCGGTGAGGAAGGCGGTGCCCAGGGCGAGAGCGACTACTGCTGGATCATCGACCCCCTGGACGGCACCACCAATTACCTGCACGCCTTTCCTCATTATGCCGTGTCCATCGGGCTCACGCACCGGGACCAGCTGGAATGCGGGGTGGTCTACGATCCGCTGCGCCAGGAGCTGTTCACCGCCCGCCGCGGCAACGGTGCCCAGCTCGACGGGCGACGCATCCGGGTAAGTCAGCGCAAGGCACTGTCAGGTTCACTGCTCGGCACCGGGTTTCCCTTCCGCAAGCAGGAGCACCTACCCGCCTACGTGGACATGTTCCGGGACGTGTGCATACACAGCTCCGACCTGCGCCGCGCGGGCTCAGCGGCCCTGGACCTGGCCTACGTCGCCTGCGGGCGGCTGGACGGCTTCTGGGAGATCGGCCTGTCACCCTGGGACATGGCGGCGGGCGCGTTGCTGGTGCGCGAGGCCGGCGGCATCGTCACCGACTTCGGCGGCGACGCCGACTACCTGAAGACCGGCAATATCGTGGCCGGCGGCCTCAAGGTGCACAACGCGCTCCTGCAGACCATCAAGCCTCACAAGACGGCGGAGCTGGCCCGCTGATTCCGGGACGTCGAGCCTCGCCGGCGACCCCGGGCGGACTTTCGGGTGAGCCCGCCGCCGAATGGGGTCTCAACCGCACGCACGAGCGCCCGTGCTGCCGGCACTACGTCCCCCCTTCCGCAGCCCGCGCCCGGCCGGCGACGGGTTCGAACGGTGCCAGGTAGCCCAGAAACTGCTCGGCCGAACGCAGCCAGGTGCGGCTGCGGGCATAGGCAACGCAGCCTTCGGGCGGCAGCCTCAGCGCCCGGTGCACGGCGCGGGCCAGATCCTCGTCCAGGGCGCCGGTTACGCCATCCGTCACCACGTCCCGGGGACCGATGACCGGATAGGCCGCCACCGGCACGCCGCAGGCCATGGCCTCCAGCATGGTCAGGCCGAACGTAACGGTGCGGCTCGGAAAGACCATGACGTTGGCGGAGGCCACGTGGGCGGCCAGCTCTTCGCCGTACCTGTAGCCGACGAAACGCACCCGCGGGTACCGCGCCCTGAGCTCGGCGGCGTCGGGGCCGTCCCCCACCACGTACTTGGTACCCGGGATCGGCAGCTCGAGGAATGCGGTGATGTTTTTCTCCACGGCCACGCGGCCAACGAATATGGAGATGGGCCGCGCGCCGTCCAGGATGCGCCCGGCACGCGGCCGGAACAGCGCCGTATCCACGCCCCGCGTCCACTGTACCAGGTGACGGAAACCCTGCCCCTCGAGCTCCGCCAGCATGGAGGGCGTGGGCACCATGGTACGCGCCGCCAGACCGTGGAAGCGGCGCAGGTAGGCGTAGGTCCACGCCACCGGCACCGGGGCCCGCATGCGCAGGTAGCGCGGGAACTGCGTGTGATACGCGGTGGTAAAGGGGTACCCCCGGCGCAGGCAGTAGCGCCGGGCCGCGTGACCGAGCGGACCTTCGGTGGCCACGTGCACGGCCTCGGGCGCGTAGGTGTCGAAGATGTCGCCCACCAGGTAGAGCGTCTCCGACTCGGTGGAACGCAGGAAGTCCAGCAGAAAATCCGCGCGGGCGCCGCGGAAGCCCAGGTGGGTGTCGGATATGAAGATCGTGCGGTAGCGAAGCGGGTGCAGCCGGTGGACGGTGTTCATTCAGGCATCCCAGTTGGCCGGATCTGTTCGATGTTCGGCAGCCTGCCAGCGGGATGTTACGGAGAGGTTGAGACTTCACTGCAGTCACATGACATGCAGCGCATTTACTGCAGTATATTGAGCACGCTGCATACCAACGACACGGCCAGCGCGGACATGATCCACGCGGCGCCCAGCGCCCGGGAGATCGAAACCGGGGCGGTGGCGCTGGGAATGGTCCCCCTTACCGACCACGCACTGGCCCTTGCCCGCCGCGGCGAGATCGCACTGCAGGAAGCCTACAGCGTCAGGCTCAAATAGCCGCGTGATCCCCGTATAGCCCCGGCGCTGGTACTACGGTCGGCTCTCCAGGTCCTGCCCTTCCTTCTCCGGGGGCAGCATGTCCGCCTTGCTGACACCGAGCGCGAGAGCCAGCGCGCTGGCCACGTAGATCGACGAGTAGGTACCCACCACGATACCCACCAGCAGCGCCAGGGCGAACGGTCCGATGGCCTCGCCGCCCAGGACGTAGAGGGCAATGACCACCAGAAGTGTCGTGCCCGAGGTCATCAGCGTGCGGGACAGGGTCTGGTTGATCGACATGTTGGCGATGCTCGCCGGATCGCTTTTGCGGACCTTGACGAAGTTCTCGCGGATGCGGTCAAAGACCACGATGGTGTCGTTCAGCGAATAGCCGATCACGGCCAGCAGTGCCGCCAGCACGGTCAGGTCGAACTGTTCCCCCACCGCGGAGAAAAACCCCACGGTGATGGTTACGTCGTGGATCAGCGCCGCCACCGCCCCCAGCGCGAAGCGGTACTCGAACCGGAACGCCACGTAGATGAGGATACCGCCCAGGGCGAAGAGCAGAGCCAGACCGCCCTGGTCGCGCAGCTCGTTGCCCACCTCCGGCCCGACGAACTCGATGCGCTGCTTCTCGGCCCCCGCATTCTTGGCCTGCAGCAGCGATATCACCTCATCGCCGACCTTGCCGCTCTCGGTCTGGGAGGCACCGCCCGACTCGGGGGCCAGCCGGATCAGCACGTCCTTGGAGGTGCCGAAATACTGCACCATGGCGTCGTTGTAGCCGCCCGCCGCCAGGGCGCTGCGCACCTCCTCCAGCTTCACCGGCTTGGGATAGGTGACCTCCACCAGCGTGCCGCCGGTGAAGTCGATGCCCAGATTGAGCCCGCGCACGGCCAGAAAGACGATGGACGCGGCGATCAGGGTCAGCGACAGGACCAGGGCCCAGCGCCGCCGGCCCATGAAGTCGATTCGGGTCTCGCGTTTGAACAGATCCATGGACGCCGACTCCGTTGTTTAAATCAGCAGGCGGGGCTTGCGCCGGCCGCCATAGATGAGATTCACCACCGCGCGAGTCCCCAGGATGGCCGTGAACATCGACGTGACGATGCCGATGGACAGGGTCACCGCGAAGCCCTTGATGGGTCCGGTGCCGAAGGCGAACAGCACGATGGCGGCGATCAGGGTGGTGATGTTGGCGTCCGCGATGGTGGAGAACGCCTTGTCGTAACCCGAGCCGATGGCCGTCTGTGGGCTCGCGCCGTTGCGCAGCTCCTCGCGTATTCGCTCGAAGATCAGCACGTTGGCGTCCACGGCCATGCCCACGGTCAGCACGATACCGGCGATGCCGGGCAGAGTGAGCGTCGCCTGCAGAATCGACAGCAGCCCGACGATGAGCACCAGGTTGGCCAGCAGCGCCAGGTCGGCGATGACTCCGAACACCTTGTAGTAGAGGATCATGAAGCCGACCACGAGCACGAACCCGACGATGACGGCGTTGAAGCCCTCGTCGATGTTCTCCTGGCCGAGACTCGGGCCGATGGTCCGTTCTTGCACGATCTGCATGGGCGCGGCCAGGGAGCCGGCCCGCAACAGGAGTGCGAGGTTACGCGCTTCCCGCGGGTTATCCAGGCCGGTGATCTGGAAGCGGCTGCCGAGAGGCTCCTGGATGCGGGCCACGTTGATGACCTGCTGCACCTCCTTGGTTACCTTCTTCACCTTGCCGTTGACGCGTTTGGTGTCTGACTGGTTCTCGATGAACACCACCGCCATGTATTTGCCCACGTTTTTGGTGGTGAACTTGCTGAAGATGTCGCCACCGGCGTCGTTGAGGTGGATCAGCACCTGGGGCTGGCCGGTGCGTTTGTCGAGGCCCGACTGGGCATCCGTGATGTACTCGCCGGTGAGGATGACCTGCTTCTTCAGCAGTACGTAGCCGCCGTCCTTCTTCTTGTAGACCTTCGAGCCCGGCGGCGGCGTGGCGTCGGGCCCGCCCTGATAGGGGAAGTTGCTCTCGTCGACCTTGTGAAACTCCAGCGTGGCCGTGGCGCCGAGGATGTCCTTGGCCCGGGCCGTGTCCTGCACGCCGGGCAGCTGGACCACGATGCGGCTGCGCCCCTGGCGCTGGATCAGCGGCTCGGCGACGCCGAGCTCGTTGACACGGTTGCGCAGCGTGGTGATGTTCTGCGACACCGCGAAGTCCTGGACCTTGCGTACCTGCTTGTCCGGCAGCTTGGCCACGAGCCAGAATTTACCGTCGCGCTCCTCGGCGCTGAACGTCAGATCCGGATACTGATTCTGGAGGGCGTCGAAGGCGTGCTCGCGGACCGCCGCCCGGTCGAAGGCCACCTCCACGTGCGCGTCCTTGTGGTCGATGCTCTGGTAGCGGATGCGCTCGTCCCGCAGCTGCGTTCGGAACTCGTTGGTGTAGCGCTCCATGGTCTGTTCCAGGGCCGCCTGCAGGTCCACGTTCATGAGGAAGTGCACGCCGCCGCGCAGGTCCAGCCCCAGGAACATGGGCTTGGCGTTGATGGCCCGCAGCCAGTCCGGGGTGGACGGCGCCAGGTTCAGGGCCACGGTGTAGTCACCGCCGAGCGCCAGCTCGATCTCGTCGGAGGCCTCCAGCTGGTCGGTGGTGTTGTACATCCGAACCAGGAAATGGCCGTTGGTCACTTCCGTCGATTTGACCCTGAGATCCTTCTGCTTGAGGAGGTCGACGATGCGCTGCTGCACCGTCTCCGCCGGCACGCCGCCCGAGCGCTTGGCGATCTGCACGGCCGGATCCTCGCCGTAGACGTTGGGCAGGGCGTAGAGCACGCCTGCCACCAGGGCCACGATCAGTATCAGATACTTCCAGAGCGGGTAGCGATTCTGCATGCGGTTCGTCCTATCGGCGCACCGTTACTTGCTGTCGTCGTTCTTCTTCGTGTCCTTGCCCTTCAGCGTGCCTTTCGGCATCACGGAGGCGACGGCGTTCTTCTGGATCTTCACCTGCACGCCGTCGGTGACCTCCAGCACGGTGAACGTCTCGCCGATCTCGACGACCCGGCCCAGCAGGCCGCCGTTGGTCACCACTTCGTCGCCCTTGCCCAGGTTCTGCACCAGCTGCTTGTGCTCCTTAGCGCGCTTCTGCTGCGGCCGGATGAGCAGGAAGTAGAAGATCACCAGCAGGACGATGGGGAAGATCAGCGTGGTGAGTCCCCCGCTTCCGGCGGCGGGTTGGCCGCTCTGGGCCAATGCGTCGGAAATGAAGAAATTCATGCAGCACTCCTTATGATGTCTGGGAGTCCGGTTCGGCGCCGGAAGGCGCTCATCTGTTCGCCTGTTTCTGTATACCGCGGCTGAGCACCGGCCGCGGCCGGTGCCGGGTCAGCCGGCACGTCCGGTCACTCGATGCGCCTTGCAGCCCCCGAGAGACGCACGGATCAGCGCTTTCTCTGCGTGCCCGTGCTCGAAAGCGCGCACATTATGTCACAGTGCGTCCTGATTCGCGTAAAAGTCGTCGGCGAAGGCGTCCAGACGTTGACCCGCGACGGCATCCCGAAGTTCCGCCATCAGCCGCTGATAGTAGTGAAGATTGTGCAGCGTGTTGAGCCGGGCCCCCAGAATTTCGTTGCACCGGTCCAGGTGTCGGAGGTAGGCCCGGGAGAAATGCCGGCAGGTGTAGCAGCCGCAGGTCGGATCCACCGGGCCGGTGTCCTCGGCAAAGCGGCTGTTGCGGATGCGCAGCGTCCCCTGGCGCGTGTACAGGAATCCGTTGCGGGCATTGCGGGTTGGGATCACGCAGTCGAACATGTCCACCCCGCGGCGCACCGCCTCCACGATGTCGGCCGGCTTGCCCACCCCCATGAGATACCTCGGCGCGGCCTCCGGCATGTCCGGCATGAGCGCGTCGAGCACGCGCCGGCGTTCCGCCGGCGGCTCGCCCACGGAGAGACCGCCGATAGCGTAGCCGTCGAAACCGATCTCGATGAGCCCGCCCAGCGACCGGGCCCGGAGATCCTCGTACATGCCGCCCTGGACGATGCCGAACAGGGCCGACGGATTCCCCTCGTGGGCCCTGCGGCTGCGCTCCGCCCAGCGCAGCGACAGCTCCATGGAGGCACGCACCGCGTCCCGCTCGGCGGGATATTCGGTGCACTCGTCGAAGATCATCACGATGTCCGAGCCCAGCGCCCGCTGCACGGCCATGGACTCCTCCGGCCCCATGAACACCCTGGAGCCGTCCACCGGAGAGCGGAATGCCACGCCCTCCTCGCTAACCTTGCGCATCGCGCCGAGGCTGTAGACCTGGAAGCCTCCGGAGTCCGTCAGGATCGGGCCGTCCCAGGCCATGAAGTCATGCAGGTCGCCGTGGCGGGCGATGATTTCCGTACCGGGACGGAGCATGAGATGAAAGGTATTCCCCAGGATGATCTCGGCGCCGACCTCGTGCAGCTCGTCCGGCGTCATCCCCTTAACCGTGCCGTAGGTGCCCACCGGCATGAACGCCGGCGTCTCCACCGTGTCACGAGGGAAGGTCAATCGGCCCCGCCGGGCCTCGCCGTTGCGGCCGAGCAGCTGGAACGTCATGGTCACGATGCGCTCTCCCGGGCACCGTCGGCCGGCGGATCGATGAACATGGCATCCCCGTAGCTGAAGAAGCGGTAGCGCTGCTCCACCGCGTGCCGATACGCCGTCAGCACGTGCTCGCGGCCAGCCAGCGCGCTCACCAGCATGATCAGGCTCGAGCCCGGTAGATGGAAGTTCGTCACCAGTGCGTCGACGGCCCCGAAGCGGTAACCGGGGTAGATGAAGATGTCCGTCTCACCGCGGAACGGTGCCAGCCGTCCCGGGCGGGCGGCGCTCTCCAGCGCCCGCACCACGGTCGTGCCCACCGCCACCACGCGCCCGCCGGCCTTTCGGGCCGCCGCCACGGCGTCGACGGTCGCCTGGTCCACCACCAGGTATTCGCGGTGCATGCGGTGATCCTCGACCCGCTCCACCCGCACGGGCTGGAACGTGCCGGCACCCACGTGCAGCGTTACGCAGGCCGTGGCCACGCCCTTCTCGCGGAGACGTTCCAGCATCGGCCCGTCGAGATGCAGCCCTGCCGTGGGCGCCGCGACCGCGCCGGGATTGCGGGCGAACACCGTCTGGTAGCGCTCCCGGTCCTCCTCGGTGTCCGGGCGCCGGATATAGGGCGGCAGCGGCATGTGGCCATGGCGCTCGAGCAGCTCCAGCAGCGGGCGCGCGCCTGCGAACACCAGCTCGAACAGGGCGCCGTCGCGGCCCGATACCCGGACCTCGATGCCGCCTTCCAGGAACAGGTCGGTACCGGGCTTCGGCGCCTTGCTCGCCTTCACGTGGGCGAGCGCGCGGTGCTCGTCCAGCAGCCGTTCCACCAGGATCTCCACCCGGCCGCCGGTGCCCTTGCGCCCGTGTAGCCGCGCCGGTATCACGCGGGTGTCGTTCAGCACCAGCAGATCTCCCGGCTGCAACAGGGATTCCAGGTCGGCGAATCGGCGATCGGCCACCTCGCCTGTGCGCCCGTTCAGGCACAGCAGCCGGCTGGCCGTGCGTTCGCGGGGCGGGCGCTCGGCAATGAGCGATTCCGGCAGCTCGAAATGAAAGTCGCTGACCTGCATAGGGGTAAATGAACAGGGGCCCAGGTATTGGCTGCGGGATGCTAGCAGTTTGTCGGCGCCCCGGCGAGCAGCCGGGGCCGAAACGGTGCCGATTTACTAATATTCACGGAGATTAGTATACTTCCGCCGCTGATCGGCCAGACCCGTTCAGACTCCATGCCCGTGCCGGGATGGCGGAATTGGTAGACGCGCCGGACTCAAAATCCGGTTCCCGCGAGGGAGTGCGAGTTCGAGTCTCGCTCCCGGCACCACATCAACGACGTCAGCGAACGTGGGTCACTTCCTGACCCAGCATCTCCGCGGTCACCAGCACCACGCCGGTCGGCGAGACGAAGAAGCGCTGCCGGTCGGCCTCGTTGTCCTCGCCGATGATCGTCCCTGGCGGGATGCGGCAGCCCTCGTCGATGACGCAGCGGCGGATGCGGCAGCCCTCGCCCACTACCACGTCGGGCAGGATGACGGCATCGCTCACTTCCGCGCCCGGCCTTACCACCACCTGGGAGAACAGCAGGGAGTGGCGCACCTCGGCACCTTCGATGATGTTGCCGCCAGAGACCATGGAGTCCAGAGCGCGGCCGCTGCGGCCGCCGGTGTCAATGAACTTGGCCGGGGGCAGCTGTGCCTGGTAGGTCCAGATCGGCCACTGCTGGTCGTAGATGTTCAGCTCCGGGTCGCGGCCGATGAGCTCCAGGTTCGCCTCGAAGAAGGCATCCACGGTGCCCACGTCCCGCCAGTAGGGCTGTGCGCCGGTGCGGGCGTCGGCGAACGGGAACGCCGTCACGTGATCCTCGGCGATGGCGGACGGTATTACGTCACGGCCGAAGTCCCGGGTGGAATCGATGTCCTGGGCGTCCTCGCGGAGCTTCTCGAACAGAAACTCCCGGTTGAACACGTAGATACCCATGGACACCAGGGCCCGGTCGGGATCGCCGGGGATGGGCTCGGGATCGGCCGGCTTCTCGGTGAAGCCCAGGACCCGGCCGTGCTCGTCGGCCGTCATCACGCCGAACGCCCGGGCCCTCTCCCGGGGCGTCTGCACGCAGGCCACCGTCATGTCCGCGCCGCTCTCCACGTGCCGGGCAATCATGGCGCCGTAGTCCATCTTGTAGACGTGGTCGCCGGCCAGCACCAGCACGTAGCTGGGGGCGTGGGCCTTGATGATGTCGATGTTCTGATGCACCGCGTCCGCCGTGCCGGCAAACCACAGTGGCTTGTCCAAGCGCTGCTGGGCCGGGACCAGCTCCACGAACTCGCCGAACTCGCCGCGCAGGAACCCCCAGCCGCGCTGAACGTGCTGGATCAGCGAGTGAGCCTTGTACTGGGTGATGACCTCGATGCGGCGGATGCCCGAATTGATGCAGTTGGACAGAGGGAAATCGATCAGCCGGAACTTGCCCCCGAACGGGACCGCGGGCTTGGTTCGCCAGTCGGTCAGATTGGCCAGCCGACCGCCCCGGCCACCGGCGAGGATCAGCGCCAGGGTGTCGCGGGTCAGCCGGCTGACGAAGCGGGGGTTGCGTTCCAGAAACATAGAGGTCCCTGTGTTCACAGCGGATCGTTATGGCTCGAATGGCGTCCGCGCGGGTTTGCGGGCAAACGTCCGGCGCTTCCGCAACGGCCTCAAGGATACTGGCCGGCGGCAGGGCTGCCAACGTCGTCGTATTGCGTCCGCCGAACAGGCGGCGCCGTAGGCCTCAGCAGGTCGATACCCCGTTCGCGGCGAAGCCGCCGCAGGTCCGCGGGGCGATCCACGTCCCAGCTTTCGCCGAGCACGCACCAGCGAACCCCCAACCGACGCAGGCGGCTGCGGGTCTGCCGCATGACTGCCGATGTGCTCCAGCGTACGCCCTGGAACAGCACGGCCGGCGCCTGACGGGCCCCGATCAGCGCGTAGCCGCCGTCCCGCGCCGGTACCAGAACGACATCGCGGCCCTCGGCCAGGATAAGGGCCGCTTCCGTCAGCTGTTCCCGCGTCAATGCCGGACAATCCGCCCCCACCAGGAGTGCCTGGGGGCTGCGCTGCAGCACGCTGCCCAGTGCCCGGTGCATGCGCCGCCCCAGTCCCCCCCGAGGCTGCACCCGCACGACCGCGCCGTGGCGCCGCGCCAGCGCGGCCGTCCAGGGATGGCCGCGTCCGGGGGCCAGCCACAGCTCCACCGGACCGAGGTCGGCGGCGGCGGCCACAGACAGGGTGTGCGCGAACAGGCGCCGGTAGACACCGGCGGCTCCGCGTGCCCCGAAAGCCGGCCGCAGCCGCGACTTCACTCGCCCGGGGATCGGTGTCTTGGCGAACACGAGAATGGGGGTGGACGGGATCACGCCGGCCGCCGTCCCGAATAGCGCCGGTGCAGCTCCGCCGGGTCGGCGCCGAAGAAAAACGCCAGGCGCAGACGCCACATCAGCATCACGGTGCGCATCAGGCCGTCGCGATCCCAGCGCCGGGCCGAGGTCAGTAGCGGCCCCGGCAGACACTGGCACCGACCGACCCGCTTCAGACGCCGGCTGATCTCCACGTCCTCCATGAGCGGGATCGACGGAAAGCCCCCGACCCGGCGGAACGCCTCCCGGGTGACGAACAACCCCTGGTCGCCGGTGGCGATACCCGTGAGACAGGAACGGTGGTTCATCAGCCAGGCCACCATGGGCAGCCCGGGATGGCGGCCGTCGAGCCGTGCGTCGAACCGCCCCCAGACTGCCCCGGCCGCAAGCGCCCGCTGCAACTGCACGAAGGCCTCTGCGGGCACGCGGGTGTCGGCGTGCACGAACCACAGCACCTCGCCCCGGGCCACGCCCGCGCCGGCGTTCTGCTGCGCCGCCCTCCCCGCCGGCGCCGTCACCAACCGGTCCGCAAGGCCGCGGGCGACGTCAGGCGTGCCGTCCGTGCTGCCGCCGTCCGCCACTATCAGCTCTGCCGCCGCAGGCATCGCCAGGCGCAGGTCGCCCAGGGTGTCGGCGATCACATCGGCTTCGTTGAGGGCGGGAACGACGATGCTGAGCATGCACGGAGCCCTTTCCAGGCGACGTGAAAATTGGAACCGAGTCTCGATTCTGCCGCGCAGCCAGCCCCCCAACAACCCGGTCCGGGGCACTGGCATACGGGCGGACTCGATGGTACGCTACGCGCCACTCAATTCGGGGCCGTAGCTCAGTTGGGAGAGCGCGACATTCGCATTGTCGAGGTCAGGGGTTCGACTCCCCTCGGCTCCACCAATCATTTATAAAAATCAGGAACTTAAAGCCTCTCGGGCCGCCTACCCAACAATTTGCCCATCAGCCAAAATGGTGGTACCGGGAGGTGGTCGTCGGGCGCTGAATGCCTATCACTATCCATCCGCGGATCGGCCAGATCCTCGTCTGTGACTTCTCAAAGGGCTTCAAAGAGCCCGAAATGGTCAAGGACAATCGGCCAGTGATCGTGATATCCCCACCGATGAGAGGGAGACCAGATCTAGTTACCGTGGTTGCTTTGAGCACGAAACCGCCCTATCCAGTATTCCCCTACCACTGCCAGTTGCCGAAAGCCTGTCTGCCGATGCTCGGTCGATTCCAGCAAGACGACACCTGGATCAAGGGTGACATGGTCTACTCCGTCGGGTTTCATCGCCTGAACCTGATTCGGCTCAATCAGCGCGATCCAAACACAGGAAAGCGGACTTACTTCACGCGGCGGCTCGGGCGAGAGTGGATGAAGACTGTCTATGGGTGCGTATTGGAAGGCATGAACATTGGGCACCTATCGCAGCATTTGTAGAGCCCAGAAATGACAAAGGCCCCCTGGAGTACCAGGAGGCCTGAACACGCTTCCGGCTGGGCTTGTCATCGCGTCAGCCGGAGCGGCTACGCTGGTCGGACCGTTTGCGTAGTCTCGAATGCCCGATGCGAATGCAGAGCGGGAACAACACATAGTGTGCTACCTCTTGTAGCTTGATTCAAGCGATAAATCGCTGAATGTGACAGATCCCACATTCACCAGAAGAATCACACCTCTTCATCTCTATGCGAGCCTCTTGCATTCCGTGACAGTCACACTATTCTATTAGGTGACAGTCACGAAACGAGGGCGACCACCATGCCACGCACCCCCATCGGCCGAGAAGCTATGACACCCGCGAAGCGCAAACAGGAACAGCGCATCCGGGACAGGACCGCCATCATGGAGCAACCCGACAGCGAATGGACGGAGCGGCAATGCTTGATGGTGTTGTCAGGCCGCTATGGACATGCGCTCCAGCGCGGAGCGTGGGAACAACTCGGACGGCTGAAGGGGTGGAATTCGTGACTGTCACGGGCCATGCAGACGTCGCTGATAACAGTTTAGGTGCTACCTCGGGCGCAAGTATGAGCGGGCGAAGCGGGCGCATGGTGGCGACCGATCAAGTGGTCAAAATGACCACTTGCCTACCGTCCAACGCACCGCCACAGAGCTGACAAAGAAAAAGCCCCGCGGCACCGCCAACGAGGCTTTTTTGTCTGCGAGACCGCAGCGCGCTGCTGCTCATTTGCTCATTTACCGCCCCGGTGAAACTGCGTCGTTCGTCTGGCTGACATAGCGAATAATGTCGGGATATAGGCCCACGCCCTCAGCCCGCGGATAGGTCACCGGCGGGTCCGCCAGGATCTCCACGATCTCATTGGTCACCAGACGGCACAGGCGAAAATGCACCTCGTAGTTCGGCTGGGCCGGGTTCGGTGACGGCCGGCTCCACCAAATTTGGAAACGAAGGCCGGCACCGCCGGCCTTCGTCGTTTTTGCCCCTCCGCCGGGCTGCTCTATACTTGACCCCTCGCTGCCCCGGTAGCTCAGCCGGATAGAGCAATCGCCTCCTAAGCGATAGGTCGCAGGTTCGAATCCTGCCCGGGGCACCATTCACTTTGAAGCGTCTTCGGCGGAACAGGCTCCACTCAGGCTCCGGGATCACTCGATTCGAACCTGCGACCCAAGAAACAACAGATTCGGCCGTCCGCCGTCCGCCGCGGCCGGTTTCCGGAGTCCTTGATGCCAGCCGTTGAAACGTCGGAGGATAGCAGTCGAGGTCGCTGCTGCGGCACACCGACGCGGCATTCACCGCCCCTGCGCCTCGGGGCGCCGTCGGACGAATCGGGAGATCAAGCCATGCGCATTGCAGGTCTGAGTGACGTGGGACGGGTCCGGGCGCGGAACGAGGATGCCATCGGCTGGGATGAGCCGGCGGCAGTCGCCGTCCTCTCCGACGGCATGGGCGGACATCCGGCGGGTGACGTGGCCAGCCGCCTGGCCGTGGACAAGGTGCTCGAATCGGTCGGCGCCCGCGCGGCCTCCAGACCTTGGCTGTCCAACGAGGCGGACATGGAAGGACTGCTGCAGGAGGCTAACGGCGCCGTGATCGATCATGCCGCGCGCCACCCCGAGTGCCGTGGCATGGGCTGCACGCTGGTGGTGGCGGCGTTTGACGGCCGCCATGCGGTCATCGGCCATGTCGGCGACTCGCGCGCCTATGCCTTTCGCGACGGTGGCCTGGAGCAGCTGACCGTGGATCATACCGCCGCCCAACTCGCCGTCGAGCAGGAGCTGCTGTCGCCGGAGCAGGCCCGCCATTCGCCCGAGCGCCACCAACTCACCCGCGCGATCGGGCTGGAGAACGACGTGAAGGTGGACGTCAGTCGCTGCCGAACGGGCCGCGGCGACCTGTTCCTGCTCTGCTCGGACGGGCTGACCGACATGGTGGACGACGTGGACATCGCCGACGTGCTCAATGACAACGGCCACGATATCGACCGCTCCGCCCGCGTCCTGCCGTGGCTGGCCATGGACCGGGGGGGCGCTGACAATGTGTCCGTGGTCATCGTCCACGTCTGACTCCTGCCGGAATCAGCGCTTCCGGGACTTCACGTGGCGCATCATGCGCCGCCGCTTGCCCTCCTGGCGCGGCGTGAGCTTGTTCCGGCGCCCCTCGAAGGGGTTTTCGCCGCTGCGCAGCTCCAGCCGCACCGGCGTCCCGCCGAGGTCGAACGCCTTGCGAAAGGTGTTGACCAGATACCGCCGATAGGCCGCCGGCAGCCGCTCCGTCTGGTTGCCGTGGACCACGATCACCGGCGGGTTGCGACCGCCCTGGTGTGCGTAGCGCAGCTTGACGCGGCGTCCCCGCGTGACTGGCGGCGCGTGCGCGCTGACCGCCTCGCGCAGGACATGGTTGAGCTCCGGCGTAGTGAGCTCGCGGTTGGCCGCCCGGTAAGCCCGGCGCACGGAATCGAACAGCAGCCCGACTCCGGTCCCGTGCAGGGCCGAGATGTAGTGGATGCGGGCGAAGTCCAGGAAGCCCAGCTTGACGTCCATGGCCCGACGCACCGTCTGCTTCTGGTCGGCGTCCAGGTGGTCCCACTTGTTGACCGCGACCACCAGGGCACGGCCGGCGTCGATGACGTGGCCCACGAGGTGGGCGTCCTGATCCGTGACGGTCTCGTGGGCATCCAGCACCATGATGACCACGTGAGCCGCTTCAACGGCCTGCAGCGTCTTGATGACGCTGAACTTCTCCACCGACTCATGTACCCGGGCGCGGCGCCGCACGCCGGCGGTATCGATCAGCGTGAACGGATCTCCGTCGCGCTCGAACGGCACGAAGATGCTGTCCCGAGTGGTGCCGGGCTCATCGTAGACGACGACCCGCTCCTCACCCAGCAGGCGGTTCACCAGGGTACTCTTGCCCACGTTGGGCCGTCCTACCACGGCCACCCGGATGCTGCCTTCCGCCTCTTCCGGAAACACCGCTTCCGCCGCGCGCTCCGGAAGCTCGTCCAGCACCCGCTCGATCAACCCGGTCACACCGCGCCCGTGGGCGGCAGCCACCGGTGCGGGCTCGCCCAGCCCCAACTCGTAGAAGGCCCCGGCGGCGCTGCGCTCGTCGATGCCGTCTACCTTGTTGGCGATCAGATAGACGGGCTTGCCCGTGCGCCGCAGCTCCCCGGCCAGGTCCGTGTCGGCCGCCGTGGCGCCGCCGCGCGCGTCCACCAGGAACAGCACCGCGTCGGCTTCGCGGACGGCCTGCAGCGCCTGGCTCTGCATGCCCTCGTAGACGCCCGATTCGTCCTCGCCCATGCCCCCCGTATCCACCACGATGTACGGGCGCGGCCCAACCTTGCCGCGACCGTACTGGCGGTCCCGGGTCAGGCCCGGGAAGTCGGCGACCAGAGCGTCCCGAGTGCGGGTGAGGTAGTTGAACAGCGTGGACTTGCCGACGTTGGGCCGGCCCACCAGGGCGATTACCGGTTCCATGCCTATGCGATAAGCGGTTGAGAAGGCGGCAGATGATAGCAGAAACGCGGAAATTCTCTCAGCGTTCCCTGCCTCGCGAATAGGTCATCCCGGGCGCACGTTGAGCGCCGCTGCCAGCAGCGCTCGCGTGTAGGGTTCCCGGGCATTGTCGTAAATGGACTCGGTGGGGCCCTCTTCCACGACGCGCCCATCCTTCATTACCAGCACGTAGTGGCTCATGGCTTGTACCACCTTGAGATCGTGGCTGATGAAGATGTAGGCGAGGTCGTGCCGGGCCTGCAGGTCGCGCAGCAGGCTCACCACCTGGGCCTGGACGGACCGGTCCAGCGCCGAGGTGGGCTCGTCCAGGATCAGCAGCCGGGGCTTGAGCACCAGGGCACGGGCAAAGGCCACCCGCTGGCGCTGCCCGCCGGAAAGCTCGTGGGGGTAACGGTGGCGGATCGCGGCTTCCAGCCCGACCTCCTCCAGCGCCTGCACGATTCTCGCCTCACGGTCCTCGCGGTCGCTGGCGATCCTGTGCACGTCCAGACCCTCGGCGACGATCTGTTCCACGGACATGCGGGGGCTGAGGCTGCCGAAGGGGTCCTGGAAGACCACCTGCATCGACTTGCGCAGCCCCCGCAGGCTACGGCCGCGGTAGCCGTGCAGCGGCTTGCCGTCGAAAACGATGCGCCCGGAGCTGCCGGTCAGCCGCAGCAACGCCAGCCCCAGGGTGGTCTTCCCCGAGCCGCTCTCCCCTACCACGCCCAGGGTCTCGCCGGAGCGCAGGGCCAGCGAAACGCCGTCCACGGCCGGGAAGTAGCGCTGCACGCGGCCGAACACGCCCGACTTGATCGGGAAACGGACCTGAAGGTCGCGGGCATTCAACAGCTCTGCGGCGCCGGCCGGCACCGGCCGGGGATGCCCGGAGGGCTCGGCCTCCACCAGGGCCCGGGTGTAACTGTGGTGTGGTTGCCGCAGCACCGCCTCGGTTGGGCCGTGCTCCACGACACGCCCCTGCTGCATGACCACGACCCGGTCGGCAACCCGGCGCACCACGTTGAGGTCGTGAGTGATCAGCAGCACGCCCATGCCGAGCCGCTGCTGCAGATCCTTGATGAGATCCAGGATCTGGGCCTGGACCGTGACGTCCAGCGCCGTGGTGGGCTCGTCGGCGATCAGCAGGTCCGGGTCGTTGGCCAGCGCCATGGCGATCATGACCCGCTGACGCTGGCCGCCGGAGAGCTGGTGAGGGAAGGCATCAATGCGCCGCTCCGGCTCCGGGATCTGCACCAGGCGGAGCAGCTCCAGCACCCGCTTGCGGGCCGCGGACTTGGACAGGCCGCGATGGATGAGCAGGCTCTCGCGGATCTGCTTTTCCACGGTGTGGAGCGGGTTCAGAGAGGTCATGGGCTCCTGGAAGATCATGCCCACGCGGTCGCCCCGGATCCGGCGCATGCCCTCGGCATTCGCGCCTATCAGCTCCTCGCCGCGGAAGCGAATGCTGCCGCTGGGATGACTGGCATTCGGGTACGGCAGCAGCCGCAGGATGGACAGGGCGCTGACCGACTTCCCTGACCCACTCTCCCCCACCAGGGCAACGGTTTCGCCGTCATTGACGGTGAAATCCACCCCGCGCACCGCGTCCACGCCACCCGAAAAACGCACGGCCAGGTTGGACACCTGCAGCAGCGGTGCCGCCCCGTTTTCAGGAACCATCGCCGCCCCCCAGCTTCAGCTTGCGCGGATCGAAGGCATCGCGCACCGCCTCGCCCACGAATACCAGCAGGCTCAGCTGCACCGAGATCACCACGAAACCGGTGATGCCCAGCCAAGGGGCCTGCAGATTGTCCTTGCCCTGGGACAGCAGCTCGCCCAGAGACGGCGCCCCCGGCGGCATGCCCAGCCCCAGGAAGTCCAGGGACGTCAGGGTCACGATGGAGGCGCTGAGAATGAACGGCAGAAAGGTCAGCGTGGCCACCATGGCGTTGGGCAGGACGTGGCGCACGATGATGGTCGGGTCGCCAACGCCCAGGGCCTTCGCCGCCCGCACGTAGTCGAAGTTCCTGACCCGAAGGAACTCGGCACGCACCAGCCCCACCAGCGTGGTCCAGCTGAACAGCAGCAGGATACCCAGCAGCACCCAGAAGCCGGGCTGAACGAAGGAGGCGATGATGATCAGCACGTACAGCGCCGGCAGTCCCTGCCAGATCTCGATCATGCGCTGCCCGAACAGGTCCGTCTTGCCGCCGAAGTATCCCTGCACGGCGCCGGCGGCGATGCCGATGGCCGAGCTCAACAGAGTCAGGAGGATGCCGAACAGCACCGAGATGCGGAAGCCGTACAGCACTCGCGCGAGCACGTCGCGGGCCTGGTCGTCGGTGCCGAGCCAGTGGCGGGCGCTGGGACGCGACGGCGCGGGCGCGTTCAGCTCCTGGTCGTAGGTATGGTAGCTGAAGGGAATCAGCGGCCAGAGCATCCATCCCTTCTTGTCGATGGCCTGTTTCATGTAGTCCGAGCGGTAGTCCGCCTCGGTCTGGAAGATGCCGCCGAAGGTCGTCTCCGGATAGAGCTTGACGATCGGACAGTAAAAGTCGCCGTCGTAGTAAACCAGCAGCGGCTTGTCATTGGCGATGAAGTCCGAGAACAGCGAGACGGTGAACAGGATCAGGAAAATCCACAGCGACCACCAGCCGCGGCGGTTGGCCCGGAACTGCGCCCAGCGCCGGCGGTTGACAGGATTGAGGCGGATCAGTGGCCGGCGCATCACGCGGCTCCGTCCCAAGGCATCATCCCTCCCGCGCCTCGAAGTCGATACGCGGGTCGACCAGCACGTAGGTCAGGTCGCTGATCAGGTTCAGCAGCATGCCCAGCAGCGAGAAAATGAACAGGGAGCCGAACACGACCGGGTAGTCCCGGTTGATGACGGACGTGTAGCCCAGCAGCCCGAGCCCATCGAGGGAAAAGATGATCTCGATGAGCAGCGAGCCGTAGAAGAGCACGTTCACCAGCGCGGCCGGGAAGCCCGCGATGACGATGAGCATCGCATTGCGGAACACATGTCCGTACAGCACCTGCTTGTCGTTCAGCCCCTTGGCCCGCGCGGTCATGACGTACTGCTTGTTGATCTCGTCCAGGAAGGAGTTCTTGGTCAGCATGGTCAGGCTGGCGAAGCCGCCGATCACCAGGGAGAGCACCGGCAGCACCAGGTGCCAGAAATAGTCGGCGATCTTCATGGGCCACGACAGATCGCCCCAGTTGTCGGAAGTCAGACCGCGCAGCGGGAACCAGTCCAGGAAGCTGCCGCCGGCGAACAGCACGATGAGCAGCACGGCGAAGAGAAAGGCCGGCACGGCATTGCCCACCACGATCACGCCGCTGGTCCAGGCGTCGAAGGCGGTGCCGTCGCGCACCGCCTTGCGGATTCCCAGCGGAATGGACACCAGGTAGATGATCAGCGTCGACCACAGACCCAGGGAGATGGACACCGGCAGCTTCTCAGCGATCAGGCTCAGCACGGACTTGTTCTGCTGGTAGCTCTCGCCGAAATCGAACCGCGCGTAGTCCCAGACCATCTTCGCAAAACGCACGTAGGCGGGCTTGTCGAAGCCGTACTGCTTGCGCAGATCGGCGATGACCTCGGGCGGCAGCCCGCGCGAGGCCCGGGTGTCTCCACCGCTGCCGTGTCCGCCGCCCCCGCTGGTGTCGCTGGCGCTGCCGCTGACCTGGGCCGTGGCGGACGACCCGGTTCCCTTGATCTGGGCGATGACCTGATCGATGGGGCCGCCGGGGGCGAACTGCACGATGATGAAGTTCACCAGCAGGATGCCGAACAGGGTGGGAACGATCAGCAGCAATCGGCGGAGGATGTACGCGCGCACTAGCCGCCACCCCCGTTACCCGTCACGCGGACCGCGCGCCCTCGTTGTGTCGAATGGCGCCGACTCACCGCTCTCCCAGGGCCTCGGCGACCTTCGCATTCTTCTGCTTGTCCTGCCACCAGGTGTCGAGTCCGATGCTGTACCTGGGATGGTGATCTGGCCTGCCGAAACGGTCCCAGTAGGCCATTCGGTAGGTATTGATATGCCATTGCGGGATCACGTAGTGGGACCACAGCAGCACGCGGTCGAGCGCGCGCGTGCGGGTCACCAGCTGGTCGCGGCTCTCGGAAGACAGCACCTTGTCGATCAGGGCGTCCACCACCGGATCGCTGACGCCGAGGTAGTTGCTGCTGCCCTCGGTCTTGGCCGCCGCCGAGCCGAACCGGTCCCGGAGCTCGTTGCCGGGGGACGGGCTCTGCGGATAACGCAGCGTGGTCATCTCGTACTCGAAATGTTCCATGCGGTTCTCGTACTGGGAGGCATCCACCTGCCGGGGCTGAGCGTCGATGCCCAGCCGGCGGAGGTTCTCGACGAACGGGTTGACGATGCGCTCCATGCTCGGCTGAGCAATCAGAATCTCGAAGGCCAGCGGCTTGCCGGTCTTCGCGTTGACCCGCTTGCCATCGCGGATGATCCAGCCGGCGTCCTTCAGCATTTTGTCCGCTTTGATCAGGTTCTGTCTCAGGCCGTTCTTGCCCTCGACGGACGGCGGGGCATAGGCCTTGTTGAACACCGCTTCCGGGAGCTGGTCCCGGTAGGGTTCGAGCAGCTTGAGCTCGGCCTCGCTCGGGGTGCCGCGGGAGGCCAGCTCGGAGTTGGAGAAGTAGCTCTCGGTCCGCGTGTAGGCGCCGTAGAACAGTGTCTTGTTGGTCCAGTGGAAGTCGAAGGCATAGGCCAGGGCATGCCGCACCTCGGGGTCCGAGAAGACGGCCCGTCGGGAATTCATGAAGAAGGCCTGCATGCCCTGGGGCTCGTGGTTGGGAATTTCCTTGGTCACCACGAGCCCTTTTTCCTTCGCCGGGAAGTCGTAGCCCGTTGCCCAGAGCTTGGAGACGTTCTCTTGGCGCACATCGTACTTGCCGGCCTTGAACGCTTCCATGGCGGCATTCGTGTTCCGGAAATACTCCACCCGCAGCCGGTCGAAGTTGTAGCGCCCGCGATTCACCGGGAGATCCTTGGCCCAGTAGTCCTTGACCCGCTCCAGCTCCACGTAGCGGCCCTGATCCACCTTGGCCACCTTGTAGGGGCCGCTGCCCAGGATCGGCTTCAGGGTCTTGTCGCCGAAATCCCGGTCCTTGAAGGCGTGCTCCGGGAGCACCTCGAGCTGAGCCAGGATCAGGGGCAGCTCCCGGTTGCCCGAGTTCTTGAAATAGAAGGTCACCTCGCGGTCGCCGGTCTTCTCCACCCTGGCCACATCGGAGTAGTACACGCGATAGGCCGGATTGCCCTTCTTCATCAGCGTGTTGAAGGTCCAGATGACGTCGCTGACCTTGATGGGGGTGCCGTCGTGGAAGCGGGCGTCCTTGCGCAGCACGAAGGACACCGACGAGCGGTCCTTGGCGACATGGATCTCCTTGGCGATGAGTCCATAGACCGTGAACGGCTCGTCCGCCGACTGCACGCCCAGGCTGTCGAACGTGTCGTGCACGATGGAGGCGGGCTCGCCCTTGAGAATGAACGGGTTGAGGCTGTTGAACGAACCCAGCGCCCATTGCCGCATCTCGCCGCCCTTGGGCGCGTCCGGGTTGACGTAGTCGAAGTGCTGGAAATCCGGCCCGTATTTCGGCGTGCCGTACATGGCTACTGCATAGTCCGCGGCCGCGGCCACATTGGCACCGAGCATCAGGGCCAGCGCTATGGCAACTCCCACAAACCTCATCACGTCACATTCCTTCTTGTTCGCTCGTGGAACGGGCCGCCGGCGGCGCATGCGGCTGGTTTCGCGCGGTCTTGCCGCGGCGCGGACCGCGCGCGGCGTGAAGATTACCCTAACACCGCTAGGCAAGCGCTGAACAATGCGCGCGCCAGAGCTCGCACGCATTGTTCAGCGCTTGCCCGGCCCCGGCCCGGCAACCTGACGCAATAGCGAATGATAAACGATACAATGAGCGCCGATGGAAGGAACGCAACGGCTCCGCCTGGGCCCGAGCCGGCCGGCGGGCCATCGACAGTGAGGCATCGGGGAAAACGAACCATGGGATTTTTGCAGAACAAGAAGGCATTGATCGTCGGGGTTGCCAGTAACCGTTCAATCGCCTGGGGCATCGCCGAGGCAATGCACCGGGAGGGCGCCGAGATCGCCCTGACCTATCAGAACGAGAAGCTCAAACCGCGGGTCGACCAGTGCGCCGAGGCCACCGGCGGCGGCCCGGTTCTGCCGCTGGACGTAACCAGCGACGAAGAGATCGAGAATGTCTTCGCGGAGCTGGGACATCATTGGGACGGACTCGATATCATTGTTCACGCGGTTGGTTTCGCCAGGCGCGAGGAGCTCCAGGGTTCCTATGTCGACAACTGCACTCGCGATGGGTTCGTCCTGGCCCAGGACATCAGCAGCTACAGCTTCGTGGCCCTGGCCCGCTCGGCACGTCCCCTGATGCAGGGCCGCAATGGCTCACTGCTGACGCTGACCTATCTCGGCGGCGAGCGCGCCATACCCAACTACAACACCATGGGGCCCGCCAAAGCCAGCCTGGAAGCCAACGTGCGCTACATGGCCTACGACCTGGGCCCGGAAGGCACGCGGGTCAACGCGGTCTCGGCCGGCCCGATCCGAACGCTGGCCGCGTCGGGCATCGGCAACTTCCGCAAGATGCTGGAGTTCAACGCCCAGGCATCGCCCCTGCGCAAGAATGTCAGTCTGGAAGAGGTGGGCAACGCCAGCGCGTTCCTGTGCTCGGACCTGGCGAGCGGCATTACGGGCGAGGTGCTGCACGTGGACGCGGGCTTCCACAGCGTGGCGCTGTCCGGCGTGGAGCTTTAAGGCAGGGCCGAATAGCTCCCGCGCGCCTCTGCGCGGGAGCCGCGTCAAACGAGCGCTGAGCCGGGGCGGCGCGCTGGGGAAACGCTGAGCGCGTCCCGGGCTAAAGGAAACATTGAAGTATTCCCGCGAGGCTCTGCGCGAATACTTCAGTGTTTCCTAAAGCCGGTCCTTGTGGACGGTAATGTCCGCGCTGGCCCGCAACGACTTCACCAGGCTCTGCAGCGCCGCCTGTCCGCGGACGCTGCGCAGACGGTCGCGCAGTTGCTTGCGTTCCTTGTCGCTGAGCGCAGTCAGCTTGCCGTTCTCGACCTTCGCCACCTGCACGACGGCGAAGTCGCCACCCGGCAGCCGGGTGCCGGTGAGACTCACCTTGCCGTCGGCCGGACGCTGCATGCGGAAAGCGATATCCACCACGCCGCCGGGCAGCGAGCTGTTGTCCCGCTGGATCATGCCGGCATCCTTGAAAGCGACCCGGTCACCGTCCGCCGCCTTTGCCATGACGAGCCCATCGCCGCGGAGCTGCTTCAGGAGCTTGTTGCCCTCCGCCTCAGCCGCGTCGGCTGCCTTCTTCTGGCGCACGCTGGCCACGATGTCGTCGCGCACTTCGTCCAGGGGACGGGTTTCCGCACGCTGGTGCTCCGCTACCCGCACGACCACGTCGCGGTCGGAGGACAGCTCCAGGAGCTGACTGTTGTAGCCCTTCTGCAGCACCTCGTCGCTGAACGCGGCCTTCAGCACCTTGTCCTGAGAGCCAAGCCCCTGGTCGGCGCCTTGGCGCGGAATCCAGCCGGTATGCTTGATCTCAAGCTTGAACTTGTCGGCGACCGGCTTGAGGCTGTCGGGCGATTCGTAGGCGAGGTTCGCCACCTTCGATCCAAGGTCATAGAAGCGGTTGGACAGCTCGTCCTTGGCCATCTCCCGGCGCAGCTGGTCCTTCACCTGATCGAACGGCTTCACCTTCTGGGGCTGCACTTCCGTAACCTTGATCAGATGCCAGCCGAAGTCCGTACGCACCGGCTGGCTGACAGTGCCTTCCTTCAGGGAGAAGGCGGCCTGTTCAAACGGCTTCACCATGTCGCCGCGGCGAATGAAGCCGAGGTCACCGCCCTTGTCGGCGGACCCGGCATCGTCGGAATACTGCTTCGCCATGGCCGCAAACGTGGCGTCGCCGGAGACGACACGCTGGCGGATCGACTCCAGCTTTTCCTTGGCCTTCTCCACCTGCTCCTTGCTGGCGTCCTTCGGCACCTGGATCAGGATGTGGCGGACGTGGCGGCGGGCAGGCTGGGTGAAACGCTGGTCCTTGACCTGCTGGTAGCGCTGGCGGAGCTTGTCTTCTGAGATGTCCGCCTTCGAGGCCAGCTGATCCATGGTCAGCTCCACATAGGCCAGTTTGACCCGCTCGGGACGCTTGAACTGGTCCTGGTGCTCCTTGTAATACGACTGTATCTCGTCGTCGCTCACTTGCAGATCATGCTTGTAGGCGTCGGCATGGACGCGAAGAAACGCCACCTTGCGCTGCTGGCGTTCCAGGGCCACCACCTGGCTCAGGTCCGCGTCCGTAACCATCACGCTGTTCATGACCCCGCGCTGGAGCTGTCCGATGGTCTCCTGGGCCCGCATGTTGTTCTCGTAGGCCTCCGGCGAAAGGCCGTTCTGGGCCAGCAGCCTCTGGTAGCGCTCGCGGGAGAACTTGCCGTTCTCGTAGAACACCTTCTGGCCCCGGATGAGCTGTCCCAGCATCTTGTCGCTGACCCGGTAGCCGGCGTCACGCGCATAGTTGGTCAGCACAGCCCGGTCGATGAGCTGGTCCAGGGCCCGCTGCCGCATCTCCTTCTCGCTGAACATGGAGGGATCGTAGGCGTCGCCCAGCATCTGCCGCAGCTGCTGCTGCTGGCGCTGATAGGCGTTGGCGATGTCCTGCGACGTGATCTTGTGCCCACCCACCTCGGCAACGGCGCCGCCGCCCCCGCCGGTGAAGTAGTTGTAGATCCCGAACAGCACCAGCGGCACGGCGATCACACCAACGATTACGTATGCCAACCAGCCGCGCGAGCGGTCACGAATGTCCTGAAGCATGGTCCTGAGTTCCGATCAGTGCTGAAGCCAGCCGGCCATGGCCGATGCCGCAACAAAAAATAAAAGGGCGCTCCCCCGGGAGCGCCCTTTCTTCGTATGGCGGAGCGGACGGGATTTGAACCCGCGACCTCCGGCGTGACAGGCCGGCATTCTAACCAGCTGAACTACCGCTCCGAATTTTTGGTGGGTGGTGGAGGGCTCGAACCTCCGACATTCGCCTTGTAAGGGCGACGCTCTCCCAACTGAGCTAACCACCCCCAGCGAGGGGCGCTAGTTTACTGCATCCTTCAGCGCCTTGCCAGCCTTGAACCCGGGCACTTTGGATGCGGGGATGGTAATCGTTTGGCCGGTGCGCGGATTGCGACCGGAGCGCGCCGCGCGCTGGCGCACCGTGAAGGTACCGAATCCTACCAGCGTGACCTGATCGCCCTTCTTCAGGGCACGGGTCACGGACTCCACGACCGCGTCGACCGCGCGGGTGGCCGCGGCTTTCGAGAGATCAGCGGATTGCGCAACAGCTTCGATGAGTTCCGACTTGTTCATTAAATATTCCCCTTGGTGTTGTTCTGCTGGACAACGAAATCCTGGACGTCCGCCAGAGCGGGCCGCTGAAAGCTAGACACCATGCGGTGTTGCGACTCCCTCGTTATCCTAGCGTCCAAGTCGCCGGTCGACAATAACGAATTTCCAGTCAGAGGCGGGGTGGGTGATGACTTGAGTTTTAGTCGCTACTGGGCGACCCCACCCCCCGGCGCGGGCGCAAGCGCACGCCCTTAAACGAAACCGGCAGGCCGCAGTCACATGCCAGCGCTACCGGTCGTTCTGTTTATAGCAAGCGCAATTTCGGACTGTCAATAAAGGGGCGCGGCCCGTGAGGCCCCATTCAATGGGGCCTCACGACGTCCTGCTGCGTCTCCGTCTGGGCCGGCTTCTGCTTCTCCTTGGCCTCGCCCTCGGCCAGCGGAGTCGGTTGGCTGACCAGGGCCACTTCCAGTACCTGATCGATCCAGCGCACCGGACGGATATCCAGGCGGCTCTTGATATCCTTGGAGATGTCCGCAAGATCCTTGCGGTTTTCCTCCGGAATCAGCACCGTCTTGATCCCCCCGCGCAGCGCGGCCAGCAGCTTCTCCTTGAGGCCACCGATGGGCAGAACCTCCCCGCGCAGCGTAATCTCGCCGGTCATGGCGACCGCTGACTTCACGGCAATACCGGTCAGCGACGACACGAGGGCGGTGCACATACCGATGCCGGCACTGGGACCGTCCTTGGGGATAGCGCCCTCCGGCACGTGGATGTGCACGTCGGAGCCCTGACTGAACGACGGGTCGATGCCCAGCATCGGGGCCCGGCTGCGGATCACCGTCATGGCCGCCTGGATGGACTCCTGCATGACTTCGCCGAGCTGGCCGGTATGGGTCAGCTTGCCCTTGCCGGGCACGACGGCGGCCTCGATGGTCAGCAGCTCGCCGCCCACCTCGGTCCACGCCAGGCCGGTGGCCTGCCCCACCTGGTCCTTCTCTTCGGCCACGCCGTAGCGGTACCGGCGTACGCCCAGGTACTTGTCCAGGTTCTGGGTATTGACCACCACCTTGGAGTTGCGAGGTTTGAGCAGCACGCTCTTGACCACTTTGCGGCAGACCTTGGCGATCTCCCGCTCCAGGTTCCGCACGCCGGCCTCGCGGGTGTAGTAGCGAACCATGTCCCGCACGGCGTTCTCGCTGAGCTCGACTTCCTTCTGCTTGAGGCCGTTGGCCTTCATCTGCTTTGGAATGAGATAGCGCTCGGCGATGTTGACCTTCTCTTCCTCGGTGTAGCCGGGCAGCCGGATCACTTCCATCCGGTCCAGCAGCGGGGCCGGGATGTTCATGGTGTTCGCGGTGCAGACGAACATCACGTCCGAGAGGTCGAAGTCCACCTCCAGGTAATGATCGTTGAACGTGGAATTCTGCTCCGGGTCCAGCACTTCCAGCAGTGCCGAGGCAGGATCGCCACGGAAATCCATGGCCATCTTGTCCACCTCGTCGAAGAGAAACAGCGGGTTACGCGACCCCACCTTGGCCAGCCGCTGGACGATCTTGCCGGGCAGCGAACCGATGTAGGTCCGGCGGTGCCCGCGGATCTCCGCCTCGTCCCGAACACCGCCGAGGGACATGCGAACGAACTTGCGGTTCACGGAACGGGCGATGGACTGCCCGAGCGAAGTCTTGCCCACGCCGGGCGGTCCCACCAGGCAGAGTATCGGTCCCTTCAGCTTGCGCACGCGCTGCTGTACGGCCAGATACTCGAGGATTCGCTCCTTGACCTTCTCGAGCCCGTAGTGGTCGGCGTCCAGGATCTCCTCGGCCTTGCTCAGGTCGTGGCGCACCCGGGTCTTCCGTTTCCAGGGGACACTGACCATCCACTCAAGGTAGCTCCGCACTACCGTGGCTTCGGCCGACATGGGTGACATGAGCTTGAGCTTGTTCAGCTCCTGTTCGGCCTTGTCTTTCGCCTCCGTGGACATGCCCGCTTCCTGGATCTTCTTCTCCAGGTCCTCGATCTCGTTGGGTACGTCCTCGAGCTCGCCCAGCTCCTTCTGGATGGCCTTCATCTGCTCGTTGAGGTAGTACTCCCGCTGGCTCTTCTCCATCTGCTGCTTGACGCGCCCGCGGATGCGCTTCTCCACCTGCAGCACGTCCAGCTCGGCCTCGATCAGGGCCATCATGTGCTCCAGGCGCGCCTGCACGCCGCCGATCTCGAGGATCTGCTGTTTCTGCTCGATCTTCAGCGACATGTGCGCGGCTATGGTGTCCGCCAGACGCCCCGGCTCGTCGATGCCCGACAGGGAGGAGAGAATCTCCGGCGGCACCTTCTTGTTGAGCTTGACGTACTGATCGAAGAGGCTCATTAGGGAGCGCTTCATCACTTCGATCTCGCGCTCGTCGCCGGCCCCTTCGTCGCCGAACACCTCAAGGCGCGCCTCGAAGTATTCGTCCTCCGCCGACAGTTCGGCAACCCGGGCGCGCTCCGCGCCCTCGACCAGCACCTTGACGGTGCCGTCCGGCAGCTTGAGCATCTGCAGGATGTTGGCGACCGTGCCGACCCGATAGATGTCGGCCTCGCCGGGATCGTCGATCTCGGCGCTTTGCTGGGCGACCAGCAGGATCTTCTTGTCGACCTCCATGGCCGCTTCCAGTGCTTTGATGGATTTCTCCCGCCCCACGAAGAGCGGAATCACCATGTGCGGGTAGACGACCACGTCGCGTAGCGGCAGTACCGGTGCCCGGTCCTGCGTGGTCATTTCACCCTTCAACTCTTCACCCATCTGGGATTCCTCGCTAATTAGTCCGCCGCTCAGCGGCGGTAAAGACCTTCACTTGAGGACAATATGCGATTCGCGCTTGCCGGTTTCAACGCGGGAAGGCGCCGTCTTCTGTCCGGACGGTCTGGAAGGAGTACGAAAGAACGGCCGGCCGGCGAGAGGCGCCGGCCGGTTGCGTGTCAGTCCGATGCGGCCTTGGGCTGCTCCGAACCGTCGTAGATGATATAGGGCCGCGACTCGCCGCGGATGACCGTGTCGTCGATGACGATCTTGCTGACGTTCTCCATTGACGGCAGGTCGTACATGATGTCCAACAGCACGTGCTCGATCAGCGTCCGCAGGCCCCGCGCGCCGGTCTTGCGCTCCATGGCCTTCTTGGCTACCGCCCGCAACGCCTCCTCGCGGAACTCGAGCTCCACGCCCTCCATCTCGAACAGCTTCTGGTACTGCTTGGTCAGGGCGTTCTTGGGCTCCTGCAGGATCTGGATCAGTGCGTCCTCGTCCAGCTCATCCAGGGTCGCCACAACGGGCATGCGCCCGACGAACTCCGGGATGAGACCGTACTTGATCAGGTCCTCGGGCTCCACGTCGCGCAGGGTATCGCCCACGCTCTTCTGCTCGTCCTTGCTCTTGATCTCCGCGGAGAAGCCGATCCCGCCCCGGGTGGAGCGCTCCCGGATGAGCTTGTCGAGGCCCGCGAACGCGCCGCCGCATATGAACAGGATGTTCTCCGTATGCACCTGGAGGAACTCCTGCTGCGGGTGCTTCCGCCCGCCCTGGGGCGGAACGGAGGCGACGGTACCCTCGATCAGCTTGAGGAGCGCCTGCTGGACACCCTCGCCGGAAACGTCCCGGGTGATCGACGGGTTATCCGCCTTGCGCGAGATCTTGTCGATCTCGTCAATGTAGACGATGCCCTGCTGCGCCTTCTCGACGTCGTAGTCGCACTTCTGCAGCAGCTTCTGAATGATGTTCTCCACGTCCTCGCCGACGTAGCCGGCCTCGGTCAGCGTGGTGGCATCCGCGATCGTGAACGGTACATCCAACAGTCGTGCCAGCGTCTCGGCGAGCAGGGTCTTGCCGGAACCGGTGGGGCCGATCAGCAGAATGTTGCTCTTGGACAGCTCGACCTCGCCCTTGTGCTGGCCGGCGTCCATCCGCTTGTAGTGATTGTAGACGGCCACGGAGAGCACCTTCTTGGCGTGCTCCTGGCCGATCACGTACTCGTCGAGAACCGCCTTGATCTCGTGCGGTTTCGGCAGCTTGCTGCCGCCTCCGACCGCCTTGTCCTCCATCTCCTCGCGAATGATGTCGTTGCAGAGCTCGACACACTCGTCGCAGATAAAGACGGACGGACCCGCGATCAGCTTGCGGACTTCGTGCTGGCTCTTGCCACAGAAGGAGCAATACAGCAGCTTGCCGCCTTCATCGCCCCGACTATTGTCTCTGTCCGTCATAGTGATCCTCTACCGCGAGAGCAGGATTCAGTTGTAACCTTGCCTACATTTTAGATTGTGCGCAAGTAGACTGGTTCACAACTCCCAGCGGGCCTGGAAGGCCCGCCGCCGGCGGTCTGCCGCGGTTCGTCAGCCGCCTCCCGGCAGGCCGGAACGGCTGTTCAGACTGTCATCCACCAGACCGTATTTCACCGCCTCGTCGGCGCCCATGAAGAAGTCGCGCTCGGTATCGCGCTGAACGGTCTCGAGGTCCTGGCCGGTGTGGTGGGCGAGGATGTGGTTGAGCCGCTCGCGCATCTTCAGGATCTCCCGGGCGTGGATGTCCACGTCGCTGGCCTGACCCTGGAAGCCGCCCAGGGGCTGGTGGATCATCATGCGCGAGTTGGGCAGGCAATAGCGCTTGCCCGCGGCGCCCCCGGCCAGCAGCAGCGCCCCCATGCTCGCCGCCTGGCCGATGCAGACGGTGCTGATATCGGGCTTCACGAACTGCATGGTGTCGTAGATGGCCATGCCCGCGGTCACGGCGCCGCCGGGGGAATTGATATAGAAGTGGATGTCCTTGTCCGGATTCTCGGACTCCAGGAACAGCAGCTGGGCAACCAGTAGGTTGGCCTGATAATCCTCGACGGGACCGACCAGAAAGATCACCCGCTCCTTGAGCAGACGCGAGTAGATGTCGTAGGCGCGTTCGCCGCGGGCGGTCTGCTCGACCACCATCGGTACCAGGCCGGTCGCCTGGATATCGGCACCACCGCGGCTCGTGTCGCGTTCGCTCATTGCTCCATCCTCGTTCATTGACTGCCCTGCTGTTGCTTCATCAGCTCGTCGAGGGACATGGGCTGGTCTTCGACCTTGGCCTTCTCGGCGACGAAATCCGCCACCTGGTCTTCCAGCACCGATACCTCCAGACCCTCCATGAGCTGCCGGTTCTGCATGTAGTACTGGATCACTTCTTGGGGGCGCTCGTAGCCGGAAGCAATACCTTCCAGGGTCTCCCGCAGCCGGTCCTGGTCGGCCTCGATCTCGTTGGCGCGGATCACCTCGTTGACCAGCAGCCCCAGCTTGACGCGCCGCCGGGCCTCGTCCTCGAACGCGGATGACGGCAGGTCGGGCTCGCTGTCGCCGCCGCCATACTGCTTCATGCGCTCCTGGGCCTGCTGACGGAGATGGTCGATCTCGCCGTCCAGCAGCGTCTGCGGCAGATCCACCTCGTTCTGCTCCAGCAGCCCGTCCATGACCTGCTGCTTGACCTGCCGGCGGACGGCCTGGTCGCGCTCGCGCTCGAGGTTCTCGCGGATCTTCTGCCTGAGGCCGTCGATACCCTCGTCCTTGAAGCCCACCTGCTCGGCAAAGGCGTCGTCCAGCTCCGGATACTCCGGCCCTTTCACCTTCTTCGCGGTGACCTGGAAGGAGGCGGTCTTGCCGGCGATCTTCTCGTCGGGGAACTGTTCCGGGAAAGTGTACTCGACCGTCTTCTCCTCGCCGGCCTTGACGCCTTCCAGGGCCTTCTCGAACTCCTCGGGCATGCCGCCGGAGCCGATGGTCACCGGTACGTCCTCACCGCTGTTGCCTTCGAAGTCCTCGCCGTCCACCTGACCGTGGAAGTCGATGGTAACCCGGTCATCCTTCTTTGCCTTGCGCTTGACGTCCTGGTAGCCGGCGTGCTGCTTCTGAAGGCGCTGCAGCACCTCGTCCACGTCCGCGTCGGTCACCTCGACCTTGGGCCGCTTGATTTTGATCTTGTCGAAGCCCTTGACGTCTACAGGGGGCATGACTTCGAAGGTGGCCGTATATTCCAGGTCCTTGCCGGGCTCCATCTGGACGGGCTCCACCTGGGGCGAGCCGGCGGGCCGCAGATCCTGTTCGTTGACCGCCTCGGCGTAGGAGGACTGAATGACCTCGCTGAGTACTTCGCTGCGGACCTGGGCGCCATAGCGCTGCCGGACGACTTTCAGCGGGACCTTGCCCGGCCGGAAGCCGTCCATGCGAACGCGGCCCTTCATGGACTGGAGCCGGCTGTCCACCTCCTGCTCGACGCGCTCCGCGGGAACCTGCACGGTCATGCGCCGCTGGAGTCCCTGGGTTGTCTCAACGGAAACTTGCATCAACCACACCTCGTTGTGCGACCGTAATGGGTTGCCGGCCTGCGGGATCCCGCCAGGGTCACCGGGGCGCCCAGTCACGCTCGAGGCGCCGCACCGGCCGATAATAAAACCGGCCCAACGGGGATGCCCCGAGGGCCGGTATGGTTTGGTGGGCCGTCAGGGACTCGAACCCCGAACCTACTGATTAAGAGTCAGCTGCTCTACCAATTGAGCTAACGGCCCGTGTGCGCAGCGCGGGCGCTGCGCATTCGCAAAATGGGGTGAGCGATGGGATTTGAACCCACGACCACCGGAGCCACAATCCGGGGCTCTACCAACTGAGCTACGCCCACCATCGTTACACCAGCCTTGTTGCATCCGGGAGCTGGCGCGCCCGGCAGGATTCGAACCTGCAACCGTCGGCTTAGAAGGCCGATGCTCTATCCGATTGAGCTACGGGCGCCTGGCCGACTGGCTGACCGCCGCAGGTCCGCTTCACCCTCCGCCCTGCAAGGGCTCCAAGCGCCGCGCCCTGCGTCGGCGTTACTCTACCATATCTGGTCGGGGTGGAGGGATTCGAACCCCCGACTTCCTGCTCCCAAAGCAGGCGCGCTACCAGGCTGCGCTACACCCCGGGAAACGCGGATAGCGCCTAGGGAAGCGCTGAACAACTCCCTGGGATCACCCGGATCCGGAACGCCGGAATAATACGCACGGCCGGACACGGCGTCAATTCCGGGCGGGCTCCCCCGGCGGCCCGGCGCGGGGGCACTGCGCGGCGTCGCGCGGCCGCCTTGCCGGCGTCCGCCGCGCATGCGAAAATTCGTCCCTTTTCCAGCGCTTACGCTGGCCGCGACAAGACCTTGGGAACACTTCGGCGTTTCCCTGCCAATGGCCCGCCCGAGGCGGTCTGATCCACGCGCCGCGCCGGCCGTTCCGCTGCCGCACAGGATTTCGCAATCATCACATCCGGAGAAGCCCATGGGTGCAAGAATTCTCGACGGCAAAGCCATCGCCGCAAACGTCCGCGGCACCATCGCCCGGCGCGTGCAGGAGCGGGCGGAAAACGGCCTGCGCCAACCGGGGCTGGCCGTGGTCCTGGTCGGTGGGGACCCGGCCTCCCAGGTCTACGTCTCGAAAAAGCGTGAGGACTGTGCCGAGGTGGGGTTCGTCTCTGAGGCCCACGACCTGCCAGCCACCGTGCCCCAGGAGGAACTGCTGAAGCTGGTGGACCGGCTCAACGCCGATCCCCGCATCGACGGCATTCTGGTGCAGCTGCCCCTCCCCGCCCACATCGATCCCCAGGCCGTCATCGATCGCATCGATCCCGACAAGGATGTGGACGGGTTTCATCCGCAGAACGTCGGCCGCCTCGTGCTGCGTCATCCCGGGCTGCGTTCCTGCACGCCGCGAGGCATCATGACCCTGCTGGAGCATACGGACGTCCAGCTCGAAGGGCTGGACGCCATCATCATCGGCCAGTCCAACATTGTCGGGCGCCCCGTGGCGCTGGAGCTGCTCAATGCACGCTGCACCATCACCGTATGCCACAGCCGCACCCGAGACCTGGCCGACAAGGTGCGCCGGGCGGACGTGGTGGTCGCCGCCGTCGGCCACGCCAATATGGTCGAGGGAGACTGGATCAAACCCGGCGCCGTGGTAATCGACGTGGGAATGAATCGCGGTGCGGACCGCAAGCTGGTGGGCGACGTGGATTTCGCCGCCGCCGCCGAGCGTGCCTCCTGGATCACCCCCGTGCCCGGTGGTGTCGGGCCCATGACCCGCGCCACGCTGCTGCAGAACACGCTGCAGGCAGCCGAGGCCCGCGACGCCCGGAGCTAGTCTGCTGCCCCGCGGGGCGTCGCGGGTTGTCCCGTGACGCCCTATACTGGCATTCGCAAGACACGGAGGGGGCGCGGCGCCATGACAGGCGACAGGCATTCCAGCGAACGGCGGCATTTCTCCCGGATCGCGCTCGATCACCCGGCACGACTGCAATGGCCGGGGGCGGAACGCGGTGTCCGCGTGCTCGATCTCAGCCTCAAGGGCGCGCTGGTGGCGCTGACCGACAGCGATATACCCCCTGAGAACACGGCTTGCACCCTGACCGTCGAGCTGGCACCGGGGACAGTCATTGCCATGGCAGTGGCACCGGTGCACCGGGAGCCCGGCAGGACGGGGTTCCGCTGCGTTCATATCGACCTGGACAGCATCAGCCATCTGCGCCGTCTGGTGGAGCTCAACCTGGGCGACCCGGATCTGCTGGCCCGGGAGCTGGAGGAGCTGGCTTCGCCTGATTGAGCAATCGCGCGGAGGTCGGCGCTCCCACGGCGGGTTTTGCCGACCGGCGCGGACCTGGGCCGCTCGATCTCCGATGTATCCCGGGGAAGGTAACGCGCCCGTGGGAGCACCGACCCCGGCGCGATTCCTCGGACGCCTACAGGCTAGAACAGCACCTCGATGGCCTGGTCCAGCCGCTCCACCGGCAGCGCCTGCAGCTCGCCAAGTTTCCGCCGAGGCGCATTCTTTTTCGGCACCACCGCCCGCTTGAAACCGTGCTTGGCGGCTTCCTGCAAGCGTTCCTCGCCGTGGGGCACGGCGCGGATCTCACCGGCCAGGCCGATCTCGCCGAACATGACCGTGTCATGGGGAATCGGCCGGTCACGCAGGCTGGACAGCACGCTCATCAACACCGGCAGATCGCTGGCCGTTTCGGTCACGCGGACGCCGCCGACCACGTTGACGAAGACGTCGTCGCCAAAGGCGGCGATACCGCCGTGCCGGTGCAGCACCGCCAGCAGCATGGCCAGCCGGTTGCCGTCCAGGCCCACCGTAACCCGGCGCGGCTGGCTGAGCGGGCTGTCGGCCACCAGGGCCTGCACTTCCACCAGCAGCGGCCGGGTCCCCTCGCGGGTGACCATGATGCCACTGCCGGCCACGGCGCTCTCATGCCGGGAAAGAAAGATCGCCGACGGATTCTTCACCTCGCGCAGGCCGTCATCGCTCATGGCGAAGACGCCCAACTCGTTGGCTGCGCCGAAACGGTTCTTCACCGCCCGCAGCAGGCGGAAGCGGCTGCCGCTGTCGCTCTCGAAATAGAGCACGGTGTCCACCATGTGCTCCAGCACGCGGGGACCGGCGAGCTGGCCCTCTTTGGTGACGTGGCCCACCAGGAACAGCGCGGTCCCCGCCGCCTTGGCAAAGCGTACCAGGTGGGCGGCGCAGTCGCGCACCTGGGCCACGGAGCCGGGGGCCGAGCCGAGGGCCTCGCTGAACACCGTCTGGATGGAGTCGATCACCATCACCCTCGGCCGCTGGTGTTGAGCGGCGTCCAAGATGGCCTCCACGCTGGTTTCCGCCATGACCCGGAGACGCTCCCGGTCCAGGCCCAGACGGGTGGCGCGCAGCGCCACCTGACGCAGCGATTCCTCCCCGGTGACGTAGAGCGCCTCGGCGTCCGCTGGCAGCCGCGCCACCGCTTCCAGCAGCAGCGTGGACTTGCCGATACCCGGGTCGCCGCCCAGCAGCACGACCCCGCCATCGACCAGACCGCCGCCGAGCACCCGGTCCAGCTCGCCGATGCCAGTGGAGAAACGCACCTCTTCGGCGCTGGAGATCTCGCTCAGCCGGGCGATACCCCCGTCGCCCGCGTACTGACCCCGCGCGCGGGCAGCGGCTCCCGGAGCGCTCGGCGCCTCGCGCATCTCCTCCAGGGTGTTCCAGGCACCGCAGTCCGCGCACTGACCGGCCCATTTGGGTGAGGTGGCACCGCACTCGGTGCAGACGAATACCGTCTTGGCCCTAGCCATTGGCTTCCGTGTCGACATAGTTCATGGGCACCCGAGCAGTCACGTGGCAGAAAAGCTCGTAGGCAATCGTGCCGGCATGCTCGGCAACCTCCTCGGCGGGTAGCCCTTCGCCCCAGAGCACGACGCGCTCTCCCTCCCGCGCCTGCGTACACGGACGCAGATCCACGCAGAGCATGTCCATGGATACTCGGCCCACCGTCCGAGCCCGGACCCCGCCGACGAGCACCGGCGTTCCCGACGGTGCATGGCGGGGATAGCCGTCGCCGTAGCCGATCGACACCACCCCCACCGGCATCGGCTCGGGGCAGGTGTAGGTGCCCCCGTAGCCGATCAGATCCCCGGCCCGGCGCTGACTGACCGCCACCAGGCGGCTCTCCAGGACCATCGCCGGCCGTAGCGGAGGCCGTTCCGGCCTGCCGTCGCAGAAGGGCGAGGCGCCATAGAGCATGATCCCGGGGCGAACCCAGTCGCCGTGGGTTTCCGGCCAGGCCAGGGTGCCGGCGGAGTTGGCCAGAGAGCGCTCGCCGGCCAGCGCCTCGCAGGCACGGTCCATTGCCGAGAGCTGATCGCGGGTGTAGCCACAGTCGCGGTCGTCGGCGCGGGCGAGATGGGTCATGAAGCGGATTTCTCCCACCCGCCCGCAGGCGGCGAGTCGGCGGTGGATATCCGGGACCCGTTCGGGCGCGAAGCCCAGCCGATGCATGCCGCTGTCCACCTTGAGCCAGACATCCACGGGCCGGCCCGACGCGGCGGACTCGAAGACCTCGACCTGCCAGTCGGCATGGACCACCAGGTCCGCGCCCAGCGCGCCGGCCTCTGCGAGCTCAGCCGGCTCGTAGACCCCCTCCAGCAGCACGATCCGCTGATCCAGGCCCGCCTCGCGCAGGGGGCGGGCTTCGTCCAGACAGGTGACCGCGAAGGCGTCCGCGTCGGCGGCCAGGGTCCGCGCCACCGGCAGCAGGCCGTGCCCGTAGCCGTTGGACTTGATCACCGCAATGACCCGGGCGCTCGGCGCCGACCGCCGCGCCACGGCGAGGTTGTGGCGCAGCGCCGCGCAATCGACGGTGGCCCGGGTGCCGCGTGTCACTGATAGACCTCACCCCGATAGACGTCTTGGATGTAGTTCTCGAATCGGGTGTACTGCCCGAGAAAGGTCAGCCGACACATACCGATAGGCCCGTTACGCTGCTTGCCGACGATGATCTCGGCGACGCCCTTGTCCGGCGTGTCGTCGTTGTAGACCTCGTCCCGGTAGATGAAGGTGATGACGTCCGCATCCTGTTCGATGGCGCCGGATTCACGCAGGTCCGACATCACCGGCCGCTTGTTGGGCCGCTGTTCCAGACTGCGGTTGAGCTGGGAGAGCGCGACCACCGGCACGCCCAGCTCCTTGGCCATGCTCTTGAGACTGCGCGAGATCTCCGAGATCTCCGTGGCGCGGTTCTCCTTGTATCCGGGCAGCTGCATGAGCTGCAGGTAGTCGATGACGACCAGCCCCAGTCCGTGCTCACGCTTGAGGCGTCGGGCGCGGGCGCGCATCTCGGTGGGGGACAGGCCCGGCGTGTCGTCGATGAACAGGCGCGC